>Ga0209360_1000119_pt1 | contig 70483 bp, 63 predicted proteins | sample SaaInlV_130m_DNA_3_FD_184651 | JGI IMG/M metagenome (GOLD analysis project Ga0209360, IMG submission 184651) | Marine microbial communities from expanding oxygen minimum zones in the Saanich Inlet - SI037_S3LV_130m_DNA (SPAdes) (version 2) | ecosystem: Environmental > Aquatic > Marine >... | reverse complement strand
CTACGTCAAGAACACCCCTGAATCCGAAGGGTTCCAACTCGAATCCAAACCCTGCTGGGATATCAGGTAGCCAGCCGGGAACGCCCGGCGGCGAATGGGTCTCTGCTCGTTAAAGCGAATCACCACTTTTGGGCTTCTGGATGGAAGTTTTAATGATTCCCCCTGATAAGGAGGATTAAGGGGTTCGTAAAATATTTTTTTCCTTGTTGTGAATCAGCCCGGATATTGCAGGAGTATTTCCGTGTGTTGACCGGAAAGTATTATTGAACCACCCTCACCTCAGTCCTCTCCCTTCAAGGGAGAGGAGGCAAAAAGTTCCTTCTCCCCTGGAGGGAGAAGGCTAGGATGAGGGGGGCTGATATAGATAAAGCACTTTCATTGCTATTTACCTATGCAATACGCAGGCGAGCCATGATGCTATAATTAGAAACCATCGAATGTCATTCTGAGGAGCGAAGTGACGAAGAATCTCGGGTTAGACAAAAAGGGCAAGTGCAAAAAACTGGACCAATCCACCGACCTGCACAAGTGGCAACGGGCTCATATTGAAAAGGGAGTCGAGTCAGCCAAGAAGGGTGACTTTGCATCGGTCAGGGAAGTTGATGGTTTTTTTAGGAAATATGGCAGTCGCTCAGGCTGAATTCTTAGGCGTATTTACTAGGCTGGAGTTCTTGTGAGAAAATCTCGAATTCCTGAGATCATGTTAGAGACTTGTTCTTTCGAATACTCTTCATACTGCCCGTGAGCGGCTTTGTTTCTTAAGTCTAGCCATGCAGTAATATTTTTCTGATCTAATTTAGTGTAAGCGGTAGCTTTGGTTAACTCAGAATTCATCAGGTCCGCTTTTTTTGGTTCTATTCGAGATGAAACAGTAACCTCGATATCGATTTCACTTTTCTGGCATAACTGCCTCAAATGAGCCTCTAATGAACTGCCAGCAATAACAGCCGCCGCATCTTTATAGCCTTCGTCTAAAAGATGTTGGGCCATTTCAAGGAAATCCCCAAACAACTCCCCGTGTACAAGCTCAGTAAGGGATTCAACATGTCCTGCTTCTATATCGTCACGAAGAGCGGATATGATTCCAACAATAGAATTAATTTGTTGAGAAGTACCTATATGTTTTTCAATGATGGTGCTTGCCTGTTTTCCATAAGCTGATTCAGACCCAACGGATCGATTAATAACGGCAATGGACAGTGTGATTATTTTTTGCCGATTTAATTCACCAATATTATGTAGTGCTTGATCCTTGACTGACTTCGCCAAATTTTTGGCTTCATCCAAAATATGATCTAGCTGTTTGATGAACTGTTTTGATCGATCAATTTTCATAGCAAGAGCTATTTTACTCTATTTTGGCGGCTCGTGAGCGATAGCAAACGTTTGCCGCACACTGGCCCCACGCCTAGTGGTTAATTTGGTCGTTTGAAGCCGCGCATTTGTGGCACGTTGCCATCGAAGTGGCTTGTTGCTTGATCTGAGGCGGGTTGGATTTCTTTCTTTTCTTCCGGCGCTTTTTTCTCCAGCAGGAATACACAGAGATCGGGATTGACCTGGTTTTCCGGGCACATTTTCAGGTGCTGGCGGAAGAACGGCATATTGTAAATCGGATCGTTGTAAAGTCTATCCAGTCCGTAATGCTGAAACAGGCCTTCCAAAGGGCGTGGTCCGACCAGGTAGAGGAATCCGCCAGGCAGAAGGGACCCTGCCAAAGTTTTCAGCATGCTTTCGCAGGCTTCGCGGTCCTGATGGTACATGAACGGAATCCATTTAAAGATCAGTCCGTATTGTTCGCTGTAGGCATGGGAGATATGGTCCTTTTCCGGCAGAAACGAAACCTTCTCCAGATTGTTCAGCTGGTCGCGTGACCGGGCGTAGTTCCACAGCAGTTGCGCATTTTTCTGTGCGAATTCGTTGTCGCTGTACAGGACGGTGTATTCACGTTCTTTGGTGCAATCGATACAACCGGCCAGCACCGTGTCAAACGTGTGAATGAGAACCTTGTTTATTTTTTCCAGCCTATGCGGCATGGCCGGGGCCATTTCCATGTAGTAGAAAATCTGGTCCAGCACCATCGGTTGCAGGGAAGACTCATCAACATCGGCTGCACCTTCGGGATAAAACGGCACCGTATATTGCGCCTTGATTGGATCGACCACTGGCGGCTCCCCATTGAAGAACCATTTCCAGGTAAACGGGGGCTTGGGCTGTGCTTTGGTTGGTTGCGTCTGCGGGCGGAGCCCCCAGACGGGATCAAAAGGAATTTCCCTGCCAAACTCCCCTTCCATCAGGATGAACGTTTGTGTCCCCACCGTGACTTCCCGTTCAATGGGTGGTTTTCTCACTCCTCCGCAATTGGTGAAGGGAAAGGTGATCGGGTCATCGTGAACGGTGACTTTGTAGAGGTAGCCATCCTGTGCGGTGATGACTACTTTATGGCTATCGCTGAAATAACGTACGGGCGCGTGTTTTTGCGGTGTCCAGGTGATCTCATGTGAGGTCATCGGGTCCATGAATATTTTTTTGATGTCTTTACCTTCCGGTCCCTGTGGTACAAAAAATGCCGAAAAAATGTTGAACGCTTCTTTCGATGGGTAAGTCGGAAGGCCACGATATCTCAGAGGCGGCAGTTCTTCTTCCCGCGACTGGTCGTTATGGATGCCCCAGATGAATTCGAACACCGCCCCGCCGGTTCCCGGCAAAGTGGATTGGAATAGTTCAACGACCGGAATCAGGTCGAGCCGAGCCCAGTTGATCTGGAACATGAAACTGATAAAAAGAGACTTGTCGAAATTGCCTTCGTGCAGGGCGTAGAGTCCATCTTTGGTTAGCTGGATATTGTATTTGCCGTCTCCCTGATGGATCATATGCTCATCGTTATAGAAGTATTTCACCTCGGAGCAGGGGACGCGCCAGGCTTCGGCGGCTTTTTCGCGCAGGTCATCAAGCGACATTTTCTCCCAACCGTCATGACTGCTGATGTCGATTTGCGTCTGGAAGGTTTTGGCGCGGGGCTTGATGCCGACCCATTGCCGGTTGTCGAGTTGCACCCTGGCCAAAGCCAGTCGCATCTCACCGTCACTCTCGGTCCACAGGGCCTCATGCAGAGGATGGCCTTCCGGATCGGTATAGAGGAAACGCCTGCCCTTATCGTTGTAAAAGACTATATGCCCGGTTGGGTTGACGGCGACACGGGTACTGGCCACGCTGGGAGAGCCATTTTCGAACCACAGGGTGCTTCCTTCGTGCTCCTGGGACTCCAGATTGGGGATTTTCTTTTCCAGCTCTGTGGCAAACTCAAGGTTCTCGGCGAAGGTCAGTGAGCCTTCTCCGGTCAATGCATTGATCAGCTTTTCTGTGTTTTTCATTTTTTCAGGTAAACTCCTCGTTAAGCGAAGGATTAATTTATAGTAACCCTCGTGCGCTCGCAAGATAAAGTTGTATTCCACTGGCTAGAATGGGATTTTCCGCCTTGTTGACAGGGGGCGATCTGACCTTTATAATTCATAGTCTAAATCCGTGAAATATAGACTGTTTCCAGTTGTTTCCGATTTTGTCGGGCCGATAGACCGTGGCCTTGGTGTTCGGAAAATATTTTTATTTTCAGGGCATCTCCATTAATTACAAACTCATTTTTGTGAAGGCGGTATCAGGTATGGATGAGGGTAGAAATTTCGAGAAACTCGGTTATGAGAGTTTGCAGAAAAACAATATTGAGGATGCGAAATCCAACTTCCTTGAAGCGTTGAAGCATATGGAAAAGGCCGGGGATGACACGGGCCAGGCCTATGTGCTTGGCAACCTGGGAAATATTTTTTTCCAAAGCAAACAGTTCGATAAGGCAGAAGATTTTTACTCCCGTTCTTTGACCTTCATGGAAAAACTCAAGGATGCCAAAGGCATCGAAAGCTCCCTCGGCAACCTCGGTAGCGTTTATTTTTATCAAGGCAGTCTGGAAAAGGCGGAAGAGAGTTACCAAAAAGCTCTTACGATTATGATAGAGACCAACAATTCGCTGGGTCAGGGAATTTATAATGAATATCTGGGCAATACCAGTCTGAAAAAAGATGACTTGGAAGAGGCCATTGACTATTACCAGAAAGCCCATGAGTTCATGGTGCTGGCGAAGCAGGATGAACGAAAAATCCAGCAACTGGGAGATAGAGTCGAGTCCCTTAAAAAACACCCCACCTACTTGAAAAAGAAAGAATCCGCTTTGTTGACCGAAGTGGAGTCCCTCACATCAACAGGACAAAAGACCCAGATCATTGCCAAACTGCAGGATCTGGAAGAGCTTTACTTCCAGTGGAACCGGATGGACGATGTGGCTAAAACCATTCAAAAAACCATTGCCGCGTTGGAAGACATGCAGGACAAGACCTCGGCGGGAATCTGTTATGCAAATCTTGCCGGGATTTATCTGCAAATGGCCAGCGAAGGGCAAACGGAAAAGGTGGATGAGGCCGAGGTCAATTTCAAAAAAGCTATAGAGGTGATGGGTGATTCTGACAAACGCAGAAACTCGTATCTTCTGGGGAGCCTGGGGAATATTTATCTCAACAAAAACCAGCTTGATCTGGCCTGGGAATATTACGAGAAGTCCCTGAAGGCCATGCAGGAATTGGGTGACGGGATGGGGGAAGCCAGAGGTTATGCCAATCTGGGTAATGTCAAAAGTCTGCAGAAAGACTGGGATGGCGCTCAGGAACAGTATTTCAAGTCTCTGGAGCTGATGGAAAAACAGGAGAACCGGCCTGGAACTGCTCAGCAATGTGAATCGCTGGGAGATATTTTTGCGAAAAAGGAAGAGTTTGATCAAGCGGAAGATTATTTGATGCGGGCCAGTGACTTGTATGAAGCGATGAAGGAGACAGGGTCGGTTCAGGAAGTGCAGAACAAGTTGATGCTCATTTTTTCCCAGCCCAAATATCTGGAAGGCAGAAAACAACAAATTCGCGAAGCCCTCAATAAGCCGGAGGCCGAGAAAGACAGCAAACTCAAGCTGGCCTTGTTGAGCGACTTGGGCAATGTTCTATTCATGGCCAATGAATGGGATGAAGCGTGCGATTTGGCAAAGGAGACCATTGCCATGCATGAAAAGTCTGGGGACAAGGCGGCATTGAGCGCGGCCTTGGGGAACCTGGGGAGTATTTTTATGCAAAAACAGGATTATGACGGAGCCGAGGAAAACTATGCTCGCGCCATTGAACTCAAACAGGAGTTGAAGGACCAAAAGGGTCTTCAGGATATATATGGCAGTTATTTGAATGTCCTGATCATGGCGGGGAAAATAGATAAGGCGGAAAAGCTGATCAAAAAATCCTTAAAGGCTCATCAGGACAGCAACAATACGGCTGGAATCGTGTTTGAGCAACGCAACCTGGGAAATATCTGTCTGCAGAAAACCGACTGGTTTAACGCCGAGAAAAGTTATTTGAAGGCCCTGGAAATCAATACCCAGTCCGGAAACAAGCCGGAGATGGCGGAAGATAATCGGAATATTTTTACCCTTTATCTGCAAAAGGAAGACTGGGTGCAAGCGGAAAAATTTGCGCTGAAATCCCTGGCAATTGCCGAGGACATTAAGGACTATAGAAATGCTTGCGCCGATTGCCGCATTCTCTCGAACATCTATGTGGAAAAAAAGGAACGCTCCAAGCAGGAGGACTACTACAAAAAGGCTCTGGAGAACTCCCAGACTCTTGGTGACCCAAAAGAGATTGTCATCGACCTCAGGTTTTTGGGTAAATTCAATATTGGACGAGGGTACAAGGAAAAAGCCGGTGAACATTTCAGGCAAGCTTTCGCCCTCTCCACGCAGTTGAACGACAAAAAAGAAATAGCCGAAGACTACCGTAACCTTGGCAATCTCGCCTTTAGCAATGGCGACCGTAAAGACGCCGAAGATACCTATCTAAAAGCTTTGGCACTTGCCCGTGAGATTAAAGATTATCAAGGTGCGGGTCAGGACTTGACCTATCTGGGCAACTTGAAATTTAAAGACATGTTGTTTGAGGAAGCGGAAAATCATTTCAACGAGGCCAGCAATTGCTTTGAACAAACCAAGAGCTGGACCAGCCTGATTCAGTTTTACTTGACGGTGGCCCGGATGGAGATCATGGTGTCGCGGTATGACCCCGCAGACGAATTCACCGCTAAAGCCAGGAAAATTGCCAAAGATTTAGGCGATCCGCCGCAGATCATGGCGGCGCTTCAGGATATCGAAAAATTCAAAGATACGGTCGATAAGAAATAGTTGCTGTTTTGACGGATTGCCCCTTTCAAGGGGTCGGCTGGAGCCATTGGCAAGCCTGGGCTCATGAATGCGGAATGCAAGGTTTTTCAGAGCATAACGATATAAAAATTAAAGGCCATTTGTCTTGACACAGACCTTTAAAAGAAGATAAATTACTGGATCGTTGGCTCTTAATCCAGTGGGAAGACTTTGCCCTGTTCGCGGGGTTGTTGAATTTTTAATCATTATAGTGGTGTGAAAGAATGAAGGTCAATTATAGTGCTCAATTGATGGAAGAGTCTGCTTTTCGGCATCTCAACCATTTGGAAAGATCCGGTTATCGTGCTGATTATGACGAATTCCATTCCCTTGCCGATCCTATCTACGAACTCCCTGAAGATGACCGGGAGATTGCCTTTGAAAAGGTCAACCGTCTATTTTTCCTTGAGAGGTTAAAGCTGGGAGATCACGTGTTGCGTGCTTTGGAGGCGGTAGGTCTTATTCCCAAGCGCAGGCGTACAGTTAGAAAGTCTGCTCTGGAGGTGGCTCAAAAAACGGAGCCTGAGGAACCTGAAAATCAGGAGGGTGTTCAGGAAGAGCAGGCCAGTGGAGAAGAAGCGGAAGAGAGCCAAACCGCAGTCGCCGAAACGGATGGTGAGGGCGAGCTTGAAGATGACGATGAAAAAGATAACGAAATTGCTTATGATCTGGCCCGTGAATTTGAGGAACGCATCAAAGAAGTGACGGTGAAACGGGCGATCAATAAAGTGGATGAAGGTTCTAATGTGCTCAATCGTGTTTCCGGCAACCCCCTCATTGAAATGAGAGTTCTGGCGAGCCGGTTCAGCAATCCTGAAGAAGCCCAGGAACTCGATGCCTTCCTGATCCATGAGCTCATGCACGCCAAAGATATGGTAGACCCCGAGTTCGACTACGAAGATGCTTTTATTCCTGGCAATCCATCCGTAAAAAATCTCATAACCGCGAGGTTCAGACTTTTATGGAATATGTATGTAGACTCCCGGTTGGCGCGCATGGGCGTTGTTTCTGTTTTGCCCAAGGAAGCCAGGTACCGTGAGTTCGATAATTTTTACCGTAAAATTCCGGAAAAGCAGAGAAAAGGAATTTTTGAAGGACTGTGGAAAACTGAGAAACTGACGCACGAAGAGCTTCTGTCCATGGCTACCGATCTCGATACCCTGATGAGCAAGTATGTGGATCCGGGAGAGATGACGGATGAAGACAAAGATTATATCCATCTGCAAGGGTCTCCTTGCCCACTCTGCAAATTTCCGACCTATAACTGGGTGGATGATCCGGAAAGTATTTGTGATGAGATGGTGATTGAAGCCATTCAGATCGATTTCCCGGACTGGGAAAGTCGAGACGGGGGTTGTGACCGGTGTATTGAGGTTTATGAATTAAGAGCTGGTGTGGGTTGATCATCAGCCTTTCTATGTTACGGCCCGAAAGCATCCGGGTGCAGTCTAAGGAGCGGTACGACGCTCTCAAGAAATTGGTTAACGCAACAAGGAGGTCAATATGGGCAATGTAACTCATTCAAAATCAAGTGGTGATCCAATGCTCGCGGTACTTGGGCAAACGGGTTCCCTGGAGGAGTTGAAAGAGGAAAGGATATCCCTGCAATTAGCCAGAGGGCGTTGTTACGATATTCTTTCCAGTGCTTTCAGTTATCCATGGAACCGAAAATTTTTCCGGCCTAAGTCTTTACTTGAGCCTATGGACATTGTGCTTGTCGATGAAGAAGACTGGAATCATGTTAAATCGCTCATTGAGGGAATCTGTAAGTATTTGCCTAAAATGACCGTCAAACAGGCGCAACAGGAATTTATCAGGGTTTTTGGACATGCTGTTTCCATGGAATGTCCTCCTTACGAGATGCAGTACGGTACTGAGGGGGGTATTCAGTCCCAGACCGATGTTTTGATTCAGTTGGGTGGTTTTTATGAAACCTTCGGGTTTGAACAGCCTCGCAACAGGACAAGGGAAAGGGTGGACCATATTTCCATTGAGCTGGCGTTCATGTTTTTCATGTGTTTCCGAGCCGCTTTTGGCATTCAAAACGGACACGAGGAAAGAAACATCAATGTCCTGAACAGTAGCATGAAGAAATTTATTCGCAACCATATAGGCAGATGGGGTCCTCTGTTTTGTATCTTTACCTCCCGGAAGGCCGAGCGGGGACTCTATAAGGATATTGTTGATATTCTGGCGATTTTCCTTAGAAACGAGAGCCATCTGCTGGATATCAACCCGGTCAAGGTTGAAGAACCGGAATATCGGTCCTTGTCTTATAGTATGGAAAATGATTTAGTCGCTAACGCACCGTCTGAGTGTGAACCGCGATAAGAAGCTGTTTGAATAAACGGGGCAATGCCCCCTTAAAAGCCGGAGTTGAGCCGCCCATGCTCATCTCCGGTTTTTTTTCCGCTCAGCGCGGGCCAAGTGTGCCATCGCTTTATTTGGCGAGCCAAGAGTTATCTCGGCGCAATTAAGCCCCTGCCCAGTCGCCCCTGCGGCTAGCAGCCAGCGTGCACGTTATATTCTTCATTAGCCTTCGTGCCCCGGAGGGGTACTACCTGTAAAGACAAATCCCTGCAATTTGCCCCCTCGCCAGAGGTTTTTTTTAAATCCTGTGTGCTTGAATCCGCATCTAATACCCAACTGTGTGCACCTTGGGCAGACTCTTTGGCCCTGCCCACTCTATCCAGAAATGCGCCATGCAAAAATGATGGCGGCGAATTCGGATTCTCAATGTTTATCTACGATTCCATGACTCAGGGGTTGGAGCTCCTTGCAATGCGTGAGTTGCAGGATGCTGAAAATTTGTTTTTGGGCATTGTAAATGACCCCTATTCACAGCCTGAAGAAACCAGGCAGGCAAAGGAATACTTAGGCGATATCCGTGACTGCAAAAACGGGGATAAAACCCTCGACTTTGCCCAGTACAAGGGATTGATCAAAAAGGTTGTCGTCTCATTGGATTATGTGGATCAGCTTATTGCTGGCATTTATTTTTCTCCAGCCCACTCTTATAGCGAAATTGACCAGAAACTCTCATCTGAAATCCCCTCAATTGTCAGCCGCCTCAAGCAAATCAAAATCAGGGATATTTCCGCTCGTGACAAATTGTTCGCAAGGTTTGAAAGGGGTGGGGCACGCCTGATCCGGAGCCAGTTGGGACAGAGCAGTGCTGAGCAGAAGGGCCCTTCATTCAACAGTGACCGCTATAAAACCATCTTTAGAAAATTTATTGAGCAGATCAATCCCTTCCTGCTGGAACGGCACCTTGAACTTTTGGATTATATTTTATCCACTGGCGAGATCCAGCTTTTGGAAGACTCCAAGCTCACTGCTTTAACGCCTAAATATGTATGGATTATTGAATCCACCTTGAAAAGCCAGTGGTATTTGTTGCGGAGTTATTTTTTTAAGGCCAGGGCGGAAATCGAATCTCAGTTCAAGAAGAAGGAAGGAACCCGCAAATACTGGGAAGAGGTGAAGTATAAGAAAATAAAAATTTTCGAGGACTGTGGTTTCAGTGAGGCGAACATCCAGAAGTTTCTTTTCACAGACAAGTTGAACTATAAAACTCTGGAAGAAATTTACAGTTTTGCAGGCACCATGGATCTGGCTTTGATGCCGCGTGATGTCAGCCTTGCTTTGAGGGGTGTTGAAAAAGCTAAAGATCATATCCGGGAGCGGGGAGGTTTCCTTATGGGAAGCCGGAAAATTTTTCAGGACAGCCTCATGAAGTTGGGGTTTTCAAAAAAAAATTCCTATGTTATTGCGAAGCAGGCAAAGTGTTTCAACAATCATCAGATCAGTGAAGCTTTTGAACTCGCCTTAAAGGTGGCTCGTGATGAAATCGCATGGTATCGCATCCCCCCCACTTCGGAGAATTTAAAAAATGAGATCGAAAACCAGTGCACCAAGCATTTGAGCACGGTACGAATCCATTTGTTTGAAAGAGGGAGGTTAAACAAAATCCTGCTTCAGGAAGGAAAAAAACTGATCCGCAGTTACCTTGAAACGGTTTACGGGGATAAGGTTTCAGAACTGCATTGCTATTTTCGCCTGGAAACCATTCATCAATATTATAAATTGAAATATTTTCAATATCACGAAGAAGCTGTTCCCAGCGTTTCCGAACTGATCAAGATAAGCAGAAAGGAGTTTCAGCCAACCCTTAAAAAAGGTTATGAGGCTTTCGTGAAAAAGAAGCGGCTAAAAATTCCTACTGCTTTGTACAAGAAAATCGCCTCTAAACAGTCTGTAACAGAATGGGAGGATGCGTACACCACCCCGGAAGAAAAAATTCTTTTGCGGTTCTGGTTTTTGATGGATCACGGAGTAGCGATAAACCAGAAACTTGTGGATCGCGGAGTTTTGAAGCCAGGGTTTGACCTTCGGGAACTTTTAAACCACTAGGCGTGGGGCCAACGTGATACCCCATTCGGGGCATGAAGGCTAAGTAAGGAAAGCCTTATCAAACCACCCTCGCCTCAATCCTCTCCCTTCAAGGGAGAGGAAGCAAAATATTCCTTCTCCCCTGGAGGGAGAAGGCTAGGATGAGGGGGACTTCAAAACTCGGTCCTTTCCTCATTCATTTTCTCGTGCAATATGCGGGTTTAGCGGCGCAGGATCTGATTCATTCTGTTTTGCATATCCTTGAGGGGCATGAGATCGCCTTTTTTCGAGGCCGCCGCGATTCCTTTTTTATATGTTTCAATGGCCGCTTCCTTGTTTGAGAGTTTTTCCCAAGTTTTTCCCAGAAGCAGGTAGGCGGCGGAATAATCCTGATATGCTTCAATGACAGTTTGTAGAGGTTCGAGTCCTTCCTGGTAACGGCCTGTTTCCAGATAGATGGAGCCGAGGCCAAAGTTGGCGACCTGATCTTTCGGGTCAATCTCCAGCACCTGTTTAAACATTCCAATCCGTTCTTCCATCTCTTTCTTTTTTTGTTCTGCTTCTTTTTTCTGTAACTTTTTCGCCATGTTTTTTTCAATGGCTTGTTCAAACTGAATAGCAGTGGCCTCGGCTTTTTCATGTTCCGCATCTTCGATTCGGCCTTGCTTCATGTAGTAGACCGAAAGGTTGGTGTGGGCCATGATTTCCTGGGGGTTGATTTCTACCAGCCTTTTCATTAAGGAGATGGCTTCATCCAACTTGTCTTGCCTGGAAAGAAAAACTCCCAGAGCTTCATAAGCTTCTGCATTTTTTGCATCCAGTTCAATGGATTCCCGAAGCAGAGAGATGGGGTGGTCGAGGTCATCCTGCTCCTTGTAGATTTGTAGAGCCTGGGTCAGGAGTTTTTTAGAATGGTCCTTTCGAGTCTGGGCTTGATAAAAGGGCAATAGGCAGGTTTTGACCTTGAAGGGCTTGTCATCAATGGTTACTTCCAGGTCTATATCCGGACTTCTATGGTCTTTATGTATATACGCAAGTGAAATGACTTTATTGAGGGTGACAGAACGCACCGAGCTCTTAATCGTGCCTATTTTTTTCTCCCCAAGCTGAAGAGTCCCATTGAAAGGCGGGAGGTCTGATCCTTCAACGGTCAGGCCCATCAAGGCAAAATTGGGCGCGCCGTAGGTCTTGATTCGGGCGATCACTTCCTGCCCGATATAACAGCCTTTGTTATAGCTGACCGAGGTGTGCTCCAATCCGGTTTCAGGCAGGATATTTTTGCCATCCATATCTTTGCCGAAAATGGGGAGGCCAGCCTCGATCCGCAAAACTTCCCGTGCCGCAGTGCTTACTTTTATTGGGGGCGTTTCAGTTTCCAGGAATTTCTGCATCAACGCATCTTTGAATTCATTTTGAAAACAAAGAATATACCCTTCTTCTCCCGTCAGGCTTTTCATGATAATGTCCACCCGATTTTTATCCAGGCTCAGTTGAACGATGTCATTGGGTTTTTGGTTTTGCTTGGAGAAAATTTTTTCCAGAATTATGGGGCTCCTGGGACCCTGGAGTGCCAGCAGGTCATGGTTTAAGGCGGTGAACTGAACATCCTCACGAAAGCGGAAACTCTCCAAATGGTTTAGCAGTACTTCTTTTTGTGAGGTGTCCACCAGAATCAAGGCTGAATGTTCTTCTATCCGGTGAATGGAGAAGTTGGCGATCAGTCGGGCCTGACGGTCGGTGATAGCATTGTTTTGCCCCTGCCCCACCTGCAATGGCAGTACGTCATTTGTGGTTTGGGTTTGCAGGAAGGAGAGGGTATCTTTGCCTTTTGCCGAGATCAGGCACCCGTCTTCAAGCAGAAAATAACCGCAATGGCTGCGGACTTGGTTGATCTCTTCCTGGGTTTCGGGAGTGAGCTGCATAAGTTATGAAAGCAACCCCCTCAGTCCTCCCTTATCAGGGGGAGGCTTTTTTATGATCCCCCCTGATAAGGGGGGCCAGGGGGGTTAAATGAAGTTTATTGTACTCCCTCTTTCTTAAAGAGGGTTGGGGTGATTCACATCAAGGGGTGTTTGTTTTTTCAAGTGATGGAAAAAGATTCCCCGCATCCGCAGGTGGAGGTGGCGTTCGGGTTGACAAAAATGAACCCTTTTCCCTGCAAGCCGTCCTGAAAATCCAGTTGCATGCCTTTTAAATAGATCATGCTTTTGGCGTCCATGTAGACGTTAAAGCCTTCGTGCGAAATAATGGTGTCGCCATCTTCCTGCGGAGTGAATTGCAGGTCATAAGACAAACCGGAGCACCCGCCGCCCTTAACTGCGAGACGCAGTCCGATATCAGGATTGGCTTCTGCTTTAACCAGCCGGATGACTTCATCGTTGGCTTTAGGGGTGATTTTAACAAAATCTACGTCGACTGCCATGAGCTCCTCCGGGAATTTTTCTTTAAATGATTCTTTTTACTTCTATTAGATAGTACATAGGACCTTAAAGATTCTATAATTATACTCAATTTTAGTATTTTTCGTCAAATCTGCGCTCAGCCTAGAGGTCGACGGCGACCGGGGTGGGTACATTATTTAAAATCAATAAGATATGCTCGCTCTGCGGCAGAGGGTTTAAAGCGGAAAGTGTTGAAAAAAGCTTGCAAAGCATAAATCTTTTTGGCAAAAATAGAATCAAATAAGACATAGATCGTTTAAACCCCTAATGGAGAAAGAGATAAGGATGATCAGTATTCCGGATTTAATTGGTTTGGTTCAAACCGCGGTCCCTGACGCGGAAGTGAACGCTTTGGATAAAACAGGGATGAAAGACCATTTCATCATTCACGTCACCTCAAATGCTTTTGAAGGGGTGGGTATTATGGATCGGCACCGTATGGTCATGGAAGCTCTGGACCCGGCTATGAAAGATGGACGGCTCCACGCGGCAGAAGTCAAAACAGCGACACCCTGAATCGTCCGCATTTATCCCTTTTATAAATTATTTATAGTGTTGTTATATTTCATAAGGAGTAGGTAATGTCTGGTATTGAAGATCAAATTAAAGAAGAAATCGCGGCAAATAAAATCCTGATCTACGGAAAAGGTACGAAACAGCAACCGCAATGCGGGTTCACCGTGGAGACCATCCAGTTTTTCAATAAATATGGTTATCCCTTTGAAGTAGTTAATTGTCTCGAAGATATGACCAAGCGTGAAGCCTTAAACAAAATGACCAACTGGCCGACTCTGCCAAAAGTTTTTATCGACGGCAAGTTCTACGGCGATACGGATATCCTCGATGAGATGGAGTCTAAAGGTGAAGTGGAGCCTCTGATCAAAGCCGCGTTTGGTGAATAATGATCCCTCTTTAGGGCCATTGGTTAATAATCAACAAAAGGGATACTTCTCATGCCTGATGAGTTAGAAGTTGGAGACCGCGCGCCTAATTTTGAATTGCCCGCTGTCTATGGTTATAAAGCAGGTAAGTCAAGCCCATCGGCTGAAGAAAAGGTGACAGTCAGCCTGAAGGATTTTCAGGACAAAAAATGGGTGATTATAGTTTTTTACCGGCAGGATAGCAGTCCTGAAGATACGCGCCTCATGGTCGGATTCAATGAGTGGAACCGAAAATTTAAAACTCGCGAGGTGGAAGTTCTGGGGTGCAGTTGGAATGGTGTGAATTCGCATCAACAGTTTATTGAGGTTTTCCAGTTTGGCTTTACCTTTTTGGCAGATGAGCACAAAAAGGTCACGGAACTTTATGGTGTGATCAAGGAAGAAGATGACCTGGGCCAGATGGTCAAATACATCGAACGCTCTGCTTTTGTCATTGATAAAACAGGAATGATCCGGGCAATCTGGAGAGATATCGAAGACCTCCGGGGGCACTCTGCAACGGTCTGGGAATTCATCCAAAAAGAAAAACGCTAACCTCCTAGGCGGAGGGCCAGCACTGCATTACCCAACAAGCGGACCGAGCACTCAAGCGCAATACTTTAATGTCTTCCCCCTGATAAGGTGGACGTGATATTTAGCCATAGCTCTCGTGCCCCGCAGGGGTATTGAGGGGGTTGCTTTTTATTGCTAGCAACGATGTTCTCGGCTTGACGGCCTATTGCCCAGTGGTAACTAGCAATTACTCTTTAAGCCGAGAGTAGCGTTGTCAGCCAGAAAAAGCTATTGCCTATCGGGTCCAGCGTCACGCTGGCGGTGGTTATTTACGATAGTTTCCCGAATAGATTGTAAAACCTCCTCATTCCTTTTTTTATCCGTGCTGGGTTCTACAGGAGGGGAAATGATGACCCGGATGGAACCTGGGTTGATGCGGGCACTGCCTTTTTTGATGATATCGCCGCTTCCTATAATGGTCACCGGTACCATAGGACTTTTGGTCCGACTGGCTATCAAATTGCTACCTTTTTTAAACGGGCCTATTTCCCCATCTTCGGAGCGTGTGCCTTCGGGGAAAATGATTATCGAACATCCTTCCTTTATTTTTTCCAGAGCTTTGTTAAAAGCTTCATAAGCTTTTTTACGATTATCCCTTTCAACGGGGATGTAGCCTGCCGCTATCATCGCCCAGCCTAGAAAAGGAATCTTGAACAGGCTTGATTTGGCGATCCATCTGATTTGTACCGGAAGATACCCGGACAACGCAAAAATATCAAAATACCCCTGATGGTTGGAAACGAAAATTTGCGGCCTGTCGGTGAGGATATTTTCCAGTCCATCGATTTCAACTTTAGCTCCGTTCAGCTTGCAAAGAAGTCGACACCAGAGTCTGGATATTTGGTGTGAGAAGTTACCACTCCAGTCAAAGAATCCCGCAACAGCGGCCAGGAACCCGAGAACTATGGATAGAAAAGTAATGAGTATCCAAAACCTTCCAGTATGATAAATTGAAATAAGCTTGCTCAATTTGGGTTCCGTTTGAAATCGGATTGAAAAACAGGGTGAAAAACAGGGAAAGTATGAGTGTTCGATTTCAACTCTGCATGTCTTTAATATTGCTGGTTGTAAATGCTCCGAATTCTGCCGCCTGGGGGCCTCAGGGGCACCGTGTTATAGGCCTTATTGCTGAGAACCACCTGGAGCCGGAGGTTAAAGAATTAATCGCCAAAAAGTTTAACATAAACAGCCTGGCTGGTGTCGCAAACTGGGCAGATAGGACCCGGAAAAAACGAAAAGAAGAAGGCTCCTGGCATTACACCAATATTGAAGAGGGACAGTGGACTTATGACGCTGAAAGGGATTGTCCCAACGGGGCCTGTGTCACGGAGAAAATTCATGAGTTTTCAGGCATTTTGCTTGACCGCTCAGTCCCTTTGCGGAAAAGAAAGAATGCGCTGAAATTTCTGGTGCATTTTGTCGGGGATGTGCATCAACCTCTTCACCTGGGTAATTTAAAAGACCGTGGCGGAGGAACCCTTCGCTTTCCCTATAAAGGGAAAGATGTCAGCCTGCATTATTTATGGGATGGTGGATTGGTCGACTGGGGCAGTTTGTCGAATTATGCCGACCGCTTGAATGAAAAGGTGTCAGAGGCGGATGTTTCAACCTGGAGCCAGTCAACAGTTTCTGACTGGGCCAACGAGTCCAGAAGCCTGGCTTTAAAAGTGGCCTATAATGTTGGTGGCTTGTCCAAAGTTTATATAAAAAGAGGTCGGGAGATCATTGACCTCAGGCTCACGCAGGCAGGGGTCCGCCTTGCACATCTGCTGAACAAAATATTAATTTTTTAGACGGGATAGGGGGAAACCTTGTCAGAAAAAAATCCGATTTATTTCAAACAATTGTTGTCGGGGATCGATTTAGGTACCCAGGATCCCTCGGCGCGTTCGATGGCTAATTTTTTATATTTGATCGGGAATCAGGAAACCCGCGAATGTGTGGTGGTCGACCCGGCGTGGGACATTGATGGGATTCTCAAAGTCGTTGAAGAGGATGGCATGAAACTCACCGGTGCTTTGGTGACCCATTACCATCCCGACCATGTGGGGGGAGAAATTTTTGGCATTGAAATTACCGGATTGGCTGAACTGATGGAAAAGCATCCTGTACCGGTTTATGTTAACAAGCATGAGGCGGAAGGATTGAAGAAGATCACGGGAATATCCATGTCCGACATGAAGCAGGTGGATGGCGAGGACAAACTAAAATTAGGTTCCGTTGAGATTAGTTTTTTGCACACTCCGGGGCATACACCCGGGTCTCAGTGTTTTCGGGTGGCCGATAGCCTTGTTGCCGGCGATACTCTTTTTTTACAAGGATGCGGGCGGGTGGATCTGCCCGGAGGGAATAGTGAAGAACTGTTCCATACCCTCACCCGGCGGCTGTCCAAGATTGAAGACCATGTTGTTTTATATCCGGGGCATAATTATGGTGGAAAGCCCTCTGGCGAAATGGGAGATGTCCGCCAGTCAAACTCCAATCTACAGATTCAACATCTGGAAGATTGGTTTGCGATCATGGGTAGATAATGCGACCTGAATATAGGGCTGGCTAGCCGGGGGCAGATAGCAAGCAATAATATCACCGTCACACGTTTAGGGCTGATTTTTCAGGCCTATTTTGAAACGAATTTTTTATCCCTTTAAAGGGGGTTGAAACTTGCCGGCAAATAGAATAAATTTAGCGTGCTTAAACTTTATGACCAAGGAGGTCGTCAGATGAGATCCATCCTTTCAATGTTTGCGAAATCGCCGTTCAAGCCCCTTGGGAGCCATATGGACAAGGTCCGTGCCTGTGTGGAGCAGATCAAACCTCTGTTTGACGCGCTGGAAAACAAGGACTACGATTCCGTTAAGAAAATTTCCGAATTGATCGTGAAGCTGGAGCATGAGGCCGACATGATCAAGGATGATATCCGTACTCATATGCGGCAAAGCATGTTCCTGCCGGTTGATAAAAAAGATTTCATGCATCTGCTTTCCGCGCAGGATGATATCGCGGATGCGGTGGAAGATTTAGCCGTTTTACTGCGTATCAAAAACCTGGATACACCGGATGAAATCAAACCCCGCTTGAAGGAATTGGTGGACCATGTTGTCGATACTGCGCATATGGGTTGCGATCTGATTTCCGAGTTGGAAGCTTTGCTGGAGGCTTCTTTTGGTGGTGCCGAAGCGGAAAAAGTGGAGAAGGCTACCCAAAAACTCGGTACCGCAGAATGGGAAGCCGACCGTAAGCAGTTTGAGCTGGCACAAAAGTTGTTTGCCTTGGGCAATGATTTAGGTGCGGCAGATTTACTGCTTTGGAATGAAGTGATAAAAAAGCTTGGCGCTGTAGCAGACAAGACAGAACAAATCGGTAAAACTCTCAGGATATTCCTTTCTCAGTAATCCAATTTCCCCTTTTTCAATCTCGGCAAGGAGCCTTGGTTTGGATTTAGATACCTTCCTGCTTTCATTCGCTGTGATCGCCTGCATTTATATGGCGTGCAATATTGGAGCGAACGATGTTGCCAATGCCATGGGGACAAGTGTCGGCTCAAAATCGCTGACATTTCGCCAGGCTATTTTGATTGCCGCCGTAGCGGAATTTGTCGGCGCTTTTTTTGTCGGGGGTGAAGTTTCCAACACCATCCGCAAGGGAATGCTCGACCCGCTAATGTTTGAGGCGGTTCCTTATCATCTGGTTTATGGCATGATTTCCGCTTTGGTCGCGGCGGCACTCTGGTTGCATATTGCCAGTTATCTGGGGTGGCCGGTTTCTACGACCCATTCCATTGTGGGAGGCGTTGTGGGGTTTGGTGTCATCGCCGGAGGCATGGATGTCATCAACTGGGGAAAAGTCGGTATGGTGGTTTTGAGCTGGGTGGTTTCACCGGTTATGGGTGGTTTCTTTGCTTTTCTCCTGTTCAAGTTTATTAGTAAGACCGTTTTCAGCAAACGAACCCCTCTGATTTATGCCAAAAACCTGCTCCCTTATATGGTGTTTTTTGTATTCGTGATCCTTACCAATGCCATGGTTTATAAGGGACTGAAAAATCTTCATTTAGATCTTTCCTTTGATCGGGCCTTGATTATTTCCCTTATCGTGGGAGCTCTGGCGTTTTCAGTTGCAAAATATCTGGTAAGAAAAATTCCTTACGACCCCTCTTGGGATCTCCAAGAACAATTTCATAAAACAGAAAATGTATTCAAATACCTACAGATTTTAACAGCGTTTTATGTGGCTTTTGCTCACGGTTCCAATGATGTGGCCAATGCCGTGGGGCCTTTGGCGGCTGTGGTGGCGATTCTTAAAGATGGGCAGGTGCATATGAATGTACCCATGCCTACCTGGATACTAGGATTAGGCGGGGGTTTCATTGTATTCGGGTTGATGGTTTGGGGGGCCAAGGTCATGGCAACGATTGGAGAAAAAATAACGGAGCTTACTCCCTCGAGAGGGTTTGCCGCCACATTTGGTGCCGCAACAGTTGTTTTAATCTGTTCTAAAATGGGTCTGCCTATTTCCACAACACATACTCTGGTGGGGTCAGTGATTGGAGTGGGGCTGGCCAGGGGCTTGCCAACCCTGAATCTGGATATTATCAAAATGATCGCAATTTCCTGGATCTCGACCATTCCGTTTACGGCTGTTATCTCCATGCTGTGCTTCAAGATATTTTTAATCTTTTTGCCTTAGCCGTTTAACCTTACAGGGTAGGATAAAAACAAAAACCCCCTGGCCGGGTCAGGCCAGGGGGTTTTTTAATGGGACATGAAAAGAGTCCCAATTAGTTATAATTTTGTTTTTGTAAATACTCCGGCAGAGTCCATTCCAGTTTATCCTGGTCAGGGTTGTAGTGGGCTAAAGCTCCACAGAAAGAGCAATACTCAACTCCGAGTTCGTAGTCCAGGGTGACAGTGTTAACCCTGTGCTCACAGAACTTCTTTTTTATTACCGGGGGTTCGTCATCCTTACCCTGAAACCAACCTTTAGAAATTGTTAAGTCTTCCATTAAGATTCTCCTTGTTCGTTCAAAGATCACTGTCACTCTTAACTTTCACAGTGTCCCCTATGTTCGGCAACAATTCAAGTCTTAAAAATCTTCTGATGTAAATCTGTTTTGACGCATTAGCTACTGCGCTATTTTGTGGATAGGGAATGGCGTTTTTTTTACGTGGGGTGTTCGAAGAATAGGTTTATGCGGTCTGAAGAAAAATCTGGCTGACTTCTTCAAATTGAGCTTCTGCCTGCTCTATAATCTGCTGGAGGTGCAAATCCTCGGATAACTGAACCGCATCCCAAGCACTTTTCTCGTAGGCATATTCTTCCATATCGTGGTCAGGGCCTGAAATAATCTGGTGGCTGATTCTATCTGCCAAGTGAACGACTGCGGCTTCCTGGGGAAAATTGTCAGCCGATGTGGGGAAATGATGATGGGCAACAGCTTCCTGTAATTTTTTCGGAAGATTCCAAGCCCTGAGAAGAGCCCCACCGACAGCACCATGATCAAAACCAAAGTATTTTGCTTCGGCTTTATGCCAACGGTCTCCACTTTTTCCTGCAAAGTCTATAACAAGCTTGAGTTGATCGGGAACTTTGAGGCACATCACCAAGCGACCGATATCGTGCAGGAGTCCGGCTACAAAAATACTCTCTCCGTCATGTTCCCCACGTGCTTGATGAATGGCCCGGGCGGACAGTCCACAGGCAACACTATGTTTCCAGAAACGCTTCATGTCCATCAGGTCTTTGGGAATGCCTTTGAATTGCTCGACCACTGTTGTGGCCAAAACCAATTGCATCAGTTGGCCTGTTCCTACAACTGCCAGTGCGTGAGAAATTGTTTCAATTTCTCCGCGAAATCCATAAAACGCGCTGTTGACAATTTTTAAGAGACGAAGGGTAAGGGAAGGATCCACGCTGATTACTTCAGCAATGTCATCAAAATCGCAGTCCGGGTCAGCGACCACTTCCCGCAATTTATAGAAAGTGTTGGGGAGTGATGCAAGCGGCTCGTTTTTGCTTATCAGGTCCTGAATATCAATCATGCTCATAATAGAACAAATAAAAAGAAATCCCTGTTAATATCGTACTTCGGATATCGTGGTTTTTGTTTGTTCTCCCCACTCCGAGTCTACATTATAATGTAAACCTATTCCAACATTTCCAATGTCCCAATCGTGTTAATTTTAAAGGGTTTCAAGGTGTTATGGGGTGATGCTCAGGAAAATCATTGATTTTTCGTGGTTTGCGAGCTTCGGTGTAAACCTGCGGAACGGGTTAATTTTTTTGGATTACCAAAATTTCAGGGGCGAATTATTCCCCCCCACGATTGTGGGGGTATTTTTTCCTCTTCTGATTTTTGCAGTGCCCAGGCGGGTGCCTTATAATCGTGCCATGACCCTCACGGATGGAAACAAAGTTCTTAGAATTTTTCTTTACCTCCTTCTATTTTTAATTAGTTTTCTGGTTTTTGATTCAATAACAGTGGTGGCCGCAGTTTTATTGGCGGTGGCCGCTCTGGACCTTTTTTTGTCCCGAGCCGAACAGAAAAGGGGTCGTTAATTTATGGAGATGTTTAAGTGAAACTTTTAGGTCAGCTTAGAAAAATGAATGCGGAAGCGCAGAACCCGATCACATATTTTTTGAATCTGGATAAAAACTCTTATCCCTTGAATCCGCATATTGGTAAGTCCATGGGATTAAAATGGGCAGGCACCATAACCTGCATCGAATGCGGGCGGAAGACCCGCAAATCCTATGATCAGGGCTATTGCTTTGTCTGCTCCCGAGACCTTCCGGAGAATGCCATGTGCTCGTTCCGTCCGGAACTATGTGTGCACGAGAAAGGAAATGAGGCCGACCGCGAGTTCTGGCGTACCCACTGCAACGTCGATCATTTTGTCTATCTTTCGTTGACCAGTGGAGTGAAGGTTGGCATAACCCGGCACACTAATATTCCTGACCGCTGGATCGACCAGGGGGCCATAAGAGGATTGATCATTGCCAGGGTTCCTGAACGGGTCCTTTCAGGTCAGATTGAAGTAGCTCTGGCGAAACATTTTGCCGACAAAACCAATTGGCGCAAAATGCTGAAAGGGGGGGTGGAAGAGGTGGACTTGCTTGCTCTTCGCGATGAGGCGCACCAACTCTTTCCAGAAGCTTTGAAATGCTATGCTGTGGAGGATGGACAAGTTCAGCAACTGGTGTACCCGGTCGAATCGGTTCCCGAAAAAATCACCAGCCATAATCTCGATAAAATTCCGGAATTCACGGACCGCTTGACGGGCATCAAGGGTCAGTACCTGATTTTTGAGCAGAGGGTGATCAACCTGCGCAAATACTCTGGCTACCACATAGAATTCGACTGCTAGCCGCAGGGGCAACTGGCAATAACTTTTTCTGGCGAACAAAGAGTTGACTCGGCTTAAAGAGTCTTTGCTATGTTCCCTATAACTGGGTAAGGGTTTTTTGAGCCGAGAACACGGTTGCTCGTCAAATAAAGCGATGGCACACTGGCCCCACGCCTAGTGGAAAAAAAAGCCGCACCCTTAAAAGAGTGCGGCTTTTTACTAAATTTATGGAGGGTGGAAGTCAGGCTGTTTGCGTGACAACTTTCCCTATAAACGCCGGAGCCTCTTTTTCATCGCGGTCCGGGTTGGGGGTCAACTGTGCCACTTTAATGTCTTTGGCGAGGCCGAGTTTTTCCAGAACGCAAAGAGCCCACCAGGTCATGTCAATTTCCCAGGGTCGTAAACCATGTCGGGCAGACTTGGGGAACGCATGATGGTTGTTGTGCCAGCCTTCGCCAAAGGCCAACAGCCCTACCCACCAGCAATTGGTGGAGAGGTCATCTTTGAGCGGAAAGGTCACATAACCATACCAATGCGCCGCACTGTTCACCAGCCAGGTGGAATGGTAAGTTACTACCAGGCGGACGAAGACTCCCCAAATGACCCAGGGAAGTCCACCAATGGCAAGCAGGGCGAACCCAAAGGCAACTTGAACTAAAACAAAGTAGTCATCGAGAAATTTGTAAAATTTGTCTTCACAGAAATCTTTGGTGTAGTCGCGAAGTACTTGTTTATCATCAAACTTGGAGTGAGTATTAAACATCCAGTTAAGATGTGCCCACCAGAAACCTTTTTTGGCACTGTGCGGGTCTTCCGGCGTGTCCGAGCCGGCGTGGTGCATGCGGTGTTGCCCGACCCACTTAATAGGACCGTTCTGGCAGGCCAGAGTTCCAAAAAAAATCAGGGTGTACCCGAGCCACGTGGGCGCAGTAAAACCCCTATGTGTGAGATAGCGATGGTAGCCGAGGCAAATGCCCAGTGACGCGGTGAGCCAGTACAGAAAAAACATCACTGCCACGGCACTCCAGGAAAACGCAAACGGAAAAAAAGCAAGTAATGCCATAAGATGTACAGAGACAAGAACAGCTGTGGCGATTGGATTAAATTTGAGTTGGTACTTCTCAGTGGATTCACTGGTCATGGAAAGGCTCCCATAATTAAGGTTTTACAACTACCCTATAATAGCCTGACCCGGCAAAACTGTTTGTAAAACTTATGTAATACCCCTGCTAGCCGCAGGGGCAACTGGCAATAGCTTTTTCTGGCAAACAACCGTTTTCTCGGCTTGATTTGATCTTGCCCATTTGTCTCCTTTGTTTTTGGCGGTCGCGCCGGTAATTAGGCTTTCAATTTAGGCTTCGAACTTGGTAAAGTGGTAGAAATCAGGAGGTTGTGGGTATGCTTATCGGAACGGGAAGGCGAATTAGAGGGCGCAATGGGTAAATTACGGGCTTTGTTCCATCCTATCATGGTGTTTATCGGGGTCCAGATCGCCTGGATCGTGCTCATGGCGGTTTGGATCAACTGGTATCTGGAAAATAACCTGGCGATCAAGGAATTTGCCCAGAAAATCCGTCCAGATTTGTTCACCGCCAAAGTTCAGTGGCTGATTTTGTTTGAGGGTTGTTTCCTGATGCTCCTGATTCTTGCCGGGGTCTATGTGATTTTTGTTTACTGGAACAAGCAGAACCGTTTGAACCAGATGCAAAGCAATTTTGTGGCCAGTGTTTCGCATGAATTGAAATCCCCGCTTGCCTCCATTCAACTCTACCTCGAGACCATGAAATACCAGGATGTCTCGGATGAGGAGGAGAAAGATTTTGTCGAAACCATGTTGTCGGACACACACCGCCTTTCCGGGTTGATCGATAATATCCTGCAATCGAGCAAAGCCGATCCCAAGAGCATGGCATTGCAGTTTCAGCCTGTGGATATGGGAGACTTTCTTGCAGATGTGGTCAAGGGACATAAACGTCAGTTTGAGGAAAAAAAGTGTTCGGTGGATTTGAAGCTGGAGGCTTCTCCCACGCTGAGTCTGGATAAAAGGGCTTTGCGCATGGTGTTTAACAACCTTGTCGGCAATGCGCTACGGTATTCCCCTGCAGGTTCTTCGTTGAATATCCATCTACATAAAATTGGCAAATACTGGGAAGTGGATTTTGAAGACCGGGGCATCGGCTTTGACAAAAAGGATATGAAAAAGATTTTCAGAAAATTTTACCGGGTGCAGAACAAAGACACGCAGAATATTGAAGGAGCCGGACTGGGTTTGTTCATTTCCAGTGAAATTGTGAAAAACCATAAAGGCCGCTTGAAAGTTTCCAGTCCGGGAAGGGGCAAAGGCTCAATGTTTTCCGTTCTGCTTCCGGTCAGCCGGGAAGTCGAAGCTTAAGATATCTGTGAAAATCTGGATAGGTGATGGATACTAAAGACAAAAAAATTATTGTGGTCGAAGACGAAGCGCATCTTGCCAAGGGACTGCAGTTCAACCTGGAGCGGGAGGGTTACCGCGTCACTCTCGTTGACAACGGCCAGTCGGCTCTGGATATTCTGGGGAAGGAGGAATTTGATCTGATGATCCTCGATATCATGCTCCCCAAGGTAAGCGGACTGGAAGTAGCCAGGCGAATTCGTAGCACGGACATGCGCTTCCCGATTTTAATGCTTTCCGCTAAATCCACAGATGAAGACCGGGAACTGGGACTAGCCGCCGGGGCTGATGACTATTTGACCAAACCGTTTCATCTGCCGGAACTTCTGCTGAGGGTCAAAGGAATCCTGCGTCGTTGGGAATGGTATAAGGAGCCGGTGCACGATGAGGAGGTTTTTCAGTTTGGTGATATGTGGATCAACTTTGCCAGCGGTAAAGCCAAAGGGTGCTCCGGTGAATTCTATCTGACAGCTAAAGAAGCGTTGCTGATAAAACTGCTGGTGAAGAATAAGGGAAGTATTGTGACTCGTGAGGAACTGTTGGAAAAAGTATGGGGTTATGATCCGCAAACTGAAACCCGCACAGTGGACAATTTCATAGCTCGCCTGCGCAAATATTTTGAGAAGAAACCCCAGTCCCCAAAACACATCATCACCCATCGCGAAAAAGGCTACGAGTTCAAGTCTGATTCGAAGAAGTGATGGGTCTGAAATTCTTCCTGTAATAACTTCAGATTTTTTTCCATTCCTTTGGCGGAAACGTCCTCAATAAACGGGCAGGTGCCCAGCACAGGGGTGTCGGAAAATTCTTCGATCAGTTTCCCTTGCTCTTGTTCAATCGCATTCACCTCGCCTGCATCAGAAGGGTTGAGGATCACACCTTTGATTTTCAGTCCGTGTTGTCGGGCGGCATTAATCGTCAGCAGGGTGTGGTTCAATGTCCCCAGCCGGAGACGGCTGACAATAATCAGCGGCAGTCCCATTTGTAAAGCCAGGTCGGCGACATTATAACGGCGGGTTATCGGTACTATGAGGCCGCCTATGCCTTCCACCAGCATCATGGAATGCTTGGACTGAAGTGCTCGGAAACTCTCCAGTATTTTCTCCGGTTCGAGTTCCTTCTCTTCGGTTCTGCCTGCCTGATAGGGGGAGGCCGGGGTTTTTAGCCGGTAAGGGCAGACTTCCTCCAGACTGTCATGAACTCCTGCGACTTCCATCAGAAACCGTGTGTCGGAGTTGGCACTGCATTCTGGGTCCACTCCGGTCTCGATGGGTTTCATCACCCCGACATCTTCTCCCCGGCTTTTGAACAGGGTCGCCAGGCAGGCGGTGACCACGGTTTTGCCTACGCCGGTATCGGTTCCTGTAACGAAATATCCTTTCATGTTTCTCCGTTTTTTCTCGACTTGTAAATCTGATATAATTAATAACGGCTTCCAGGTTTGGAGGCAAGTTATTAATCAATTTGTGCTGGGCTAGAAGATGGGATCAAAAAAACTGGAGATCATCTGCCCCTGTTGCGAAACCAAGCTTCAGGTGGACCAAAAAACCGGTGAGATAATCTGGGAAGAGAGAAAACCCAAGCCGGTGGCTTCCCTCACCGATATGGTGAAGGATCTGGAAAGCAAGAAAAAGGAAAACGCAGATGTTTTCAAAAAAAATAGCCAGAACCAGAAAGAACGGGGCCGGGTTCTCGATGAAATTTTCAAGGAATCAACAAAACACGTAGATAAATCCGGCGAAAAACCCCTGCGCGATTTCGATTTCGACTAGCTACTAGGCGCCGGCGAACCGCCGGGGGCAACTGGCAATAGCTTTTATCTGCTAACAAAGAGCTAGCTCGGCTGAAAGAGCCGTTGCCCAGTAGCCTCCCTCGCTAGAGGGCAATACGCATTCCATCCAGAGCCAGTTCCACTCCTTTTGGCAGGTCGCGGGATACCTTTTCATGATCGAAGTGATGGTTGATGTGGGTCAGAATGGTTCTTTCAGGCTGAAGGGTTTCAGCAGCTTCCAGAGCCTGGCTGAGGCTGAAATGGGTAGGGTGTGGTTTGAACCCAAGGGCATTCAGAATTAGAACTTTCAATCCTTTCAGCTTTTCCTGGGTGGTCTCCGGGATTTTACTGCAGTCGGTGATGTAGGCGCAGTCCTTGAAGCGGAACCCATTGATGATCAGCTTGCCATGCTGGATATCAAGAGGGGTGACAGGGATATCGCCGAAGTGGTAGGTTTTATCTTCCAATTCGTTGAGGATCAACTGCGGAATGCCGCCGCCGATCTGCTCGGTTTCTCCGAAAATATAGCTGAAATTTTTATTCAGGTGGTACAGGGTTTGCGCGTTACCGTAAACGGGCAATTTGGTCTTGTTGAAAAAATTAAAACTGCGCAGTTCATCGATTCCATGAACATGGTCGGCGTGGTGATGAGTGTAAAGGACGGTATCGATTTCCCGGATTCCGTAGAGCAGGCATTGTTGCCTGAGGTCTGTGGAAGTATCGACCAGAATGGTGTGGCCGTTTTGCCGGACCATGACTGAGGATCGCAAGCGCTTGTTGCGTGGATCTTTTGACAGGCAAACTTCGCAGTCACAACACAGTGAAGGAACCCCTGTTGAGGTCCCGGTTCCTAAAAATAGAATTTCCATAAAAATATTTATAGTCGCCGGGCCATGCCCGGAGAGAATGGTGCAAGAGTCTATTAAGCCGAGAAAAATGGTTGCTAGCCAGATAGAGTTTTGCTCATTGGGTCGCGCGTTATGCTCATCATTTGCCTTCGTGCCCCAAAGGGGTATCACGCTGGCCGGCGGAGGTATTCCGCTAACTCATTGTAAGTAGGGTAATCCGGTGTGTCAAGGTAGGGGGAGTGGGTAGACGGAGTTTGTACTGCCTCTAAGGGGCGACAAAAGTTTGCCGGGGCCTTGCGGATCAGCATTGAACGCCCTGTGAAAGTTGTGATACAGTTAGTGTTTCGATAAATACAGATTTCATTTAGAGGAGTTAAATATGTCAGCATTAGTTGCTAAACCTGCCCCGGATTTCACCGCCCAAGCCGTGATGCCTGATGGTAGTTTTAAAGAAATCAAACTTTCCGACTACAAGGGAAAGTATGTCATTCTGTTTTTCTATCCGTTGGACTTTACATTCGTCTGCCCGACCGAAATCATCGCATTCAGTGATAAAATAGATGAATTCAAGAAGCGAAATGCCGAAGTGCTGGGGGTTTCCATTGACAGCCACTTCTCGCATCTGGCCTGGAGAAATACGGACCGTAAAACAGGTGGCATTGGCGACATTGCCTACCCACTCGTTGCCGACCTGAGCAAGAAAATCACTTATGATTACGGGGTCATGCATGACGCTGGGATTGCTTTTCGTGGACTGTTCCTGATCGACAAGGAAGGTGTGGTTCAGCATCAGCTCATCAATAATCTGCCTTTGGGAAGAAATATTGATGAAGCCTTGCGGATGATTGATGCTCTGCAGTTCCATGAGAAAAACGGGGAAGTGTGCCCGGCGAACTGGAAAGAGGGCGAAGATGGCATGAAGGCCGATCCTTCCGGATCACAAGAGTATTTCGGCAAACACAACTAACCACTAGGCGTGGGGCCGACTGGCAATAGCTCTTATTTGCTAGCAACAGTACTCTCGGCTTGACGAGTTATTGCTGGTTGCCAGTTATGCCAGCCTGATAGTGTCTTGGAGTTTGGGGCGTTTCCGACAGGAGACGCCCCTTTTTTTCCACTAGATTACATATTGCAGTTGTAAATCACCCCAGCCCCTCTTTGGAAAAGAGGGGTCCATTAAAGCTCCCCCTTCCACGAACGGGGTTGGGGGGATTTGATTTTCCCAATATTAGAAATTCTATATGATTTTACTTTGTAATGACGATGGATTTAACGCGGATGGATTGAGAGCCCTGCATCGGGAGCTCAGTAAAGAGGACGAAGTGATCATTGTTGCTCCGGAAACGGAGCAAAGCGCCATGGGTCACGCTATCACACTGAACGAACCGCTCAAGGTTCGGAAGGTGGAAGAGGAGGGTCGGCTCATAGGTTACGCGGTTAATGGAACTCCCGCCGATTGTGTGAAGCTGGCTACTGCGGTATTGCTGGATGAACCGCCCCGGCTGGTGGTTTCGGGGATCAATCTTGGGGGGAACCTTGGCATTTGCGCTCTTTACTCCGGAACCGTTTCTGCCGCGACCGAAGCTATGATTATGGGGGTTCCCAGTATCGCGGTCTCGCTGGACACCTATGAAAACCCGGATTTTAATCCTGCTGCGAAATTCACCCGCAAGCTGATTTCCAGAGTCCTTGAAAAGGGATTGCCCGAAGGTGTGGTCCTGAACGTCAATGTCCCGCCTGTTCCTGAAAGTGAGATTGCCGGGGTGGCTGTCACCCGTCAGGGGAAGTCACGGGTGGTCGAATCGTTTGACCAGCGAGTGGACCCTAGAAACAATACCTATTACTGGATGGCGGGGGAGATGCGGTTCGATGAAACCGAAGAAGGAGCCGACTGCGTGATGGTGGCTAAGAATTATATATCAGTGACACCCATCCACTTTGACCTCACCCACCACTCTTCCATCGAAGTGATCAAAGACTGGAAGTTGGAACTTTAGTCCGTATATTGGATAAGTATTTTCAAGTGAGGATGAGGGGGCTACTTGAGGGCAATAAAAAAGGGGAAGGGCAAAAAGCCCTTCCCCTTTTATTGTGAACGCTTGAACTATTCCGTTTCAACTGCGTCGCGCAGGGCTTCCTTGCGGCTGAGTTTGACTCGGCCCTGTTGGTCTACATCAATGACCTTGACTTTAATTTCATCACCTTCCTGAATTTCGTCACTGACATTTTTGATGCGGCGGTCGCATATTTGCGAGATATGTACCAGGCCATCGGTGCCAGGGAAGATTTCCACGAAAGCGCCGAAATCGACGATCTTTTTTACCTTGCCGAGATAGACTGTTCCGACCTCTACTTCCTGCACAAGATTTTGCACATACTCAATGGCCTTTTTGGCAGCTTCCTCATCTGAGGAGGCGATTGAAACTACCCCATCATCGTTGATGTCGATGGAGACGCCGGTTTTGTCAATGATATCGCGGATGACTTTGCCGCCCGGTCCAATAACATCGCGAATCTTGTCTTTGGGAACCGTAATCTGGACGATTCTCGGTGCGTATTTGGACATTTCAGCTCTCGGAGTTTGCAGAGCTTTATCCATTTCGCCGAGGATGTGTAGTCTTCCTGCTTTCGCTTGTTCGAGAGCTTTGCTCATGAGCTCACGGTCCAGGCCATCGACTTTGATATCCATTTGAAGAGCGGTGATGCCATTTGGGGTTCCCGCCACTTTAAAGTCCATATCACCGAGATGGTCTTCGGACCCGAGGATATCGGAAAGAATAGCAACCCGGTCGCCGTCCTTAATCAGGCCCATGGCGATGCCCGCAACAGGGGCTTTGATAGGAACGCCTGCATCCATCAGTGAGAGCGAACCGCCGCACACTGAAGCCATGGAGGAAGAACCGTTGGACTCAAGAATATCGGATACGATTCGGATGGTGTATGGGAACTTTTCTTTATCCGGCAGGATAGGAATCAGAGCGCGTTCGGCGAGCATGCCGTGGCCTACTTCGCGTCGTCCGGGGCCAGCAATAAACTTGACCTCACCTGTACAGAAAGCCGGGAAATTGTAGTGCAGGAAAAAAGACTTGGTGCCCTTGAATTCCAAACTGTCAATTCGTTGTTCATCGGAGGAGGTTCCCAGGGTAGAACTGACCAGAGCCTGGGTTTCGCCACGGGTAAAAACAGCGGAACCGTGTACCCTGGGCAAGTAGCCGATCTTAATACTGATGGCGCGGACATCGGCCAGTCCTCTGCCGTCTACCCGATACTGCTTGTCGAGAACAAGGTTGCGCACGATATCTTTTTCCAGGTCATGGAAAATTTCTTTAATCGCGCCACCTTTCTCTTTATATTCTTCCTCGCTGAACTCTTGGGCGAGGCATGCTTTAATTTCCTTGATGGCATCGCTACGCTCGTGCTTGCCGGCGATTTGCATCACCTCAGTAAGCTTGGACGCGGCTAGGTCGTGAATTTTGCTTTTCAGCGCTTCATCCACTTGTGGCGCTTCGACCACGATTTTTTCCTTGCCAAGAAGTTCTCGGAGCTTGATCTGAATTCCGATCAATTTTTTGATTCTTTCGTGACCGAAATCAAGAGCCTCCATCATATCGTCTTCACTCACTTCTTTTGCACCCGCTTCAACCATTACGATTCCATCTAAAGTTCCGGCCATGACCAAGTTCAGGTCGCTCTCAGCCGTCTCTTCGTAGGTGGGGTTGAAAATCAACTTGCCATCAACCCGGGAAATACGGGCTCCGGCAACAGGAGTTTCAAAAGGAATTTCTGAGATCATCAATGCGGCGGAAGCGCCGGTGATGGCATTAATATCCGGAGCATTAACCTGATCGTGTGAGATAACCAGTGCAACAACCTGGGTTTCGTTTTTGAAACTTTTCGGGAACAATGGTCGAATGGGCCTGTCGATCAACCGACAAGTCAAGGTTTCGATGTCCCCGGGCCGGGCTTCCCGCCTAAAAAAGCTGCCGGGAATTTTTCCGGCGGCATAGGTTTTTTCCCGGTAGTCTACAGTCAGGGGAAAGAAATCGATGCCTTCTCGTGCCTGGTTAGCCATGGTGGCGGTCACCAGTAGCATGGTGTCACCTTGTCGGATAACGACTGCGCCACCGGCTTGCCGGGCCAGGTCACCGGCTTCTATTGAAATTAGTTTTCCATCTATATCTATTTCTACTTTTTCCATCTATATTTCTCCAATGTCTTTTTTTCCTGCGAATTCAGGATAGGTTGGGCGCGACTATCTGCGTATGCTGAGCTTCGAAATGATGCTCTGGTAACGACTAATATCTTCTTTTTTTAAGTGATCCAAAAGCTTTCGTCGTTTGCTGACGAGCTTGAGGAGTCCGCGCCGTGAATGGTGGTCTTTGGAATGGGTCTTGAAGTGCTCCGTCAGGTAGGTAACACGTTTTGTCAATAATGCGATCTGCACTTCTGAAGACCCTGTGTCTTTTTCATGAAGCTTGTAATCTGTAATAATCGTAGTTTTTTGTTCAAGGTTCAGTGCCATAGTTCTCTCTCCAACTCGTTTAATGCAGGAAAACGATTGGAAAATGTTTTCGCAGAGACAGCATTTTTTATTCTGAGCTGTCCCTGCGAAAACATTCCAACCTTTCCCTATCAAATTTCCAATTGTTTATAATTAAAATTAAATCAAAACACGTTTTAATTTAAACGCGATATCTTCACCTGCCAGCCGGGCGAATCGGTCCTGATCTACAAGGGGCTCGACGATGGCGAGTACCTTGTCACTGCCGTTGCAAACCCGCATCATCATGCCTGGTTTAAATTCCCCGGGATAAGCTTTCAGGGAAGACTTGGGCAGGGCATTGCCGTGGGCAAGAGGCTCTATAAAATCATCGTTAATGCGTATTTCCGGAAGAAACCCCAGAACTTTTTCCACAGGAAAAAGCACTTCGTTCAGTTTCCCGTTAACGTTTGCGGCTTCCAACGCTTCGGGACTGACTGAAGAGTCCTGATCGAACACTCCCACTTGTTTCCGGATCAACCCGGACATATGGGCACCGCAACCCAGTTTCTGTCCAATATCATGGCAGAGGGTGCGGAGGTAGGTTCCCGCAGAACAATGAGCCTCAAATTCTACCAGATTTCCATCCATATTAATAAAATCAATGGAATAAAAATGAACTGAGACAGGTTTCCTCTCGATAGTAATACCATTTCTGGCTAATTTGTAAAGGGGAATTCCTTTGTTTTTCTTTGCCGAGTACATGGGGGGGACCTGTTTTTGCTCTCCGACAAAACCTGTGAGCATGTCCCTGACCTGGGTTTCGGTGATTTGGGAGGGATTGCCCTCAAAAATGGTTTTTCCTGTAGAGTCCTGGGTGTCGGTGGCTGTCCCCAGAGTCATAGTACATTGATAATGCTTGGATAAAGGCGAAAGAAATTGGATAATTCGAGTGGACTGGTTCAGGCAGATGGGTAAAATGCCCTCTGCCATGGGGTCCAGGGTGCCTATATGCCCGGCTTTTTTGACACCCAGAATTCTTTTTACCGACTGGACCATGGAAAACGAGGTAGGGCCAGAGGGTTTATAGAGGTTGACTACCTGGTTCAGAGTGCAGTTCATTGAGTATTTTTGAGATTTTTTCAACATGATCGGCGTTATCATCTCGCCGGAATTCCAGTTCCGGGAGGAATTTTAAATAAAGGTTTTTGCCCAATGTGTTGCGGATGAACCCTTTTGCACTTTGCAGTCCTTCCAGCGTATCGGTCTTTTCTTGTTCCGAGCCCATCACGCTGATGAATATTTTAGCGTGTTTGAGATTGTCCGAAAGCTCCACCTTGGTGACGGTGGCGAAGCCTATCCGGGGGTCTTTCAATCCACTCTGAACTATCTTGGATATCTCTTCAAGGATCAGTTCCTGAATTCTTTGAGAGCGTTTGAATCGCATGAAAATACCTGCTTTAGCAAAAGTTTCCGGAGCCCAGGTTCATGGTTTCTGTTTTGCAATCGGTGATCTCGGCCAGATTCATCCGATCGATTGCATCGACCACCTTTGTCATCAACCCATCCATGTAAGGGCGGTCGGACCCTACGGCAGATATCCCCATGTGGAGACTTTGCCAATGGTCCTGGTCTCCAACTTCCGCTACAGACACATTAAAATTATTCTTGAGCCGGTCTTTAATGGCCCTGACAACCCGGCGCTTTTCTTTTAACGACCGGCTTTCGTGCAAATAAAACTTGATGGAACAACAACCAATAACCATTTTCTCTTGTGGAGGTCCGCGTATTAAGAGGTGATCTCTTCCATCACAAACGGTTCGATAACATCTCCCTGCTTCACATCCTGAAACTTGTCGATCGATACACCACAATCATAACCTGCGGCGACTTCCTTCACATCGTCTTTAAATCTTCTGATAGACGCGATTTTGCCCTGGTAGACTACCACACTGTCTCGAATCAGGCGGGCCTCCAGATTGCGTTCCATTTTACCTGAGAGAACATGGCATCCGGCAATGGTGCCGACTTTGGGAATAGTAAAAACTTCCCGGATCTCTGCCTTGCCGATAATCCGTTCTTTGTATTTGGGGGCAAGCATTCCCTCCAGAGCCTGTTTCATGTCGTTGATGGCATCATAAATAATGCTGTAGAGACGAACATCTACCTGGTCTCTCGCGGCAAGTTTTGCGGCCTGGTCTGTTGGGCGTACGTTGAATCCGATAATGATGGCGTTGGACGCACTGGCCAGAATAACATCCGACTCGGTGATACCCCCGACTGCGTCATGAATACACTTGATGCGAACTTCACTATTCTCCAGGTTTCCGAAGGCCTCCTGAACGGCGTGAATCGAACCCTGGACATCTGCTTTAATGATCAGGTTGAGTTCTTTAATCTGGCCTTCGACAATCTGCTGGTGCAGATCATCCATGGTGATACGTGTGGATTTGGCCAGTTGGAGTTCCCGCTGTTGTTGCAGTCTCAGGTTACTGAGTTGCCGCGCCCTTTTTTCATCCTGAACCACCATGAAGTGGTCACCGGGCTGTGGAACATCGGGTAAACCCACCACCTCTACAGGAGTAGAAGGAATTGCTTTTTTAATTTTTTTGCCTTTGTCATCGATAAGTGCCCGGACCTTGCCAAAATAGCAACCAACGATGAAAGGTTCGCCGATTTTCAAGGAGCCGCTTTGAATAACCATGGTGGCGACAGGCCCACGCCCCTTATCCAGCTTGGATTCAATCACCACGCCTTTACCACGGAGTAACGGATTTGCTTTCAGTTCCATGACCTCTGCTTGCAGGAGCAGGTTTTCAAGGAGGTTGTCAATTCCGGTTCCCTTCAGGGCTGAGACTTCCACATAAATAGTTTGTCCGCCCCAATCTTCAGGCAGAAGGCCGAGATCAGCTAATGCTTTTTTAACCTCATCGGGTTTTGCGTCCGGTTTGTCAACCTTGTTGATAGCGACAAGAATTGGAACACCCGCCGCTTCCGCGTGATGAATCGCTTCTTTAGTTTGCGGTTTGATTCCGTCATCGGCGGCTACAACCAGAACGACAATATCTGTCACCTGCGCGCCCCTGGCTCTCATAGCCGTGAAGGCTTCGTGTCCCGGTGTGTCGAGAAAAGTGATGGGCGATCCCTTGATATGGGCCTGATAGGCACCGATATGTTGAGTGATCCCACCGGCTTCAAATTTGGTCACCTCAGTTTTACGGATGGCATCCAGAAGGGAGGTCTTACCGTGATCGACATGGCCCATGATGGTTACAATCGGAGCCCTGAAAACATGGTCTTTGGCATCGTCCTTTTCATCTTCCGTGAAATCCAGTTCAGATTTTTCAATAAAAAGTTCAACCTCAAACCCAAGTTTGTCGGCCACCTTGCCAGCAAGCTCAAAGTTTAGAGTCTGATTGATATTGGCCAGAATTCCGAAAACCATTAATTCCTTAATGATTTCATTCGGAGCACATTTTAATTTTTCTGCCAGTTCCCGCACTGGAATGTTTTCGCCAATTTGAACCAGCTCGAACGTGTCTTCTTCTGTGCTAGGCTCCGGGGTCGGTGCAGGAGCAACGGGGGGTGCTACTACCGGGGCTTTAACTTTTTGGGCTGGGGGTTTAGCTTTCGGAGCCGGGGCCGGTTTTTTCTCAACGGGTTTAGGCTTTTCTTCTTGTTTGACTATTTTGAGGCCGAGTTTTTTTATTGTTTTACTTTCCGGTGTTTTCTGGGCTTTTTCCTCTTTGGCCGGCGCCTTGGCTTTTACGACCGCTTTGGCCTTGGCTTTTGGGGTTGAGGTTTTTTCGGTCTTGTCGGCTAATTTTTTTGCGACTTTTTTGGCGGCGGTAGATTTAGCCTGGGTTTTCGCGGTGGTGACTTTTACCTTGGAGGCAACCTTGATTTTTATTTTCGCCTTGGCTTTTTTCACCACCTTCTTCGGGGTAGTTTTAGGCGCAAAGAGGTCACGGACATGCTCCGCAGCTTCTTCATCAACGGAACTCATATGATTTTTTACAACGATATCATGTTTCTGTAGGGCCTCAATGATCTGATCATTCTGAATATTGAGCTCCAAGGCCAATTTGTTGACGCGAATCTTAGGCAAATTTCCTCCTGTTATGAAACAACATTTTCTTGTGGCCCGGAATTGACAAACAGCTCACGGGTTTGGGAAAAGTCTTCTGATCTCGATAGAATGAGACGAATAGGGTTTGAGCTTTAAACATTTTCAAGATTCTCCAGACGTTGCTTGACCTGCTCCAGAATGGATTGACCAACTTCCTCATCAATACCTTCCATGGCGAGCAACTCAACCAGTGGAGTAACAGAAAGCTCAGCTAAAGTTTCAAATCCGTTGCTGATAAGAGTTTCCAATACCTCGGGAGTCACTCCTTTTAATTCTTGTACCGGGATTTCTTCCTCTTCTTCCTCATCTTCCTCACCTTCACCGGCAACATCTTCCTCTTCAACCGGTTCGTCCGTCTCGGATTCACCTTCAACGATTTCTGGTGCCGCTTCAGCCGGTTCGGACGCTTCAGAGGTTTCCTCTTCAGTCGGTTCCTGTGTCGCTACTTTTGCCACATGGGCTTCTGCCAACTCCATCAGGGCTTCGGCCTTTTTGGGGCCAATGCCGGGCAACTGGACCAAACCCTTTGCCCCCCGGCTCAGTGCTTCCTCATAGGTGACGACATTCTCATTGAAAAGGAGGGTCATCACCTTTTCACCCAACCCTTTGGCATTTTTAATATCATCCAAAAAATCCACCTCGGATGTTTCAGCCGGGGTTAAAAAGGCATGTTCCGTACCCAGCTCCAAAGCTTCGGAGGGGCCTTTGATATCCACTTTCCAACGGACGAGCTTGGCGGCCAGTCGCACATTCTGTCCTTTTTTTCCAATGGCCAGAGACATCTGGTCTTCGGCCACGATAATCGTCATTTGCTTTTCGTCAGGATTGAGAACAACCCTGGCGACCTTGGCTGGACTCAAGGCGTTTTTGATATAGGTTTCCGGGTCTTCGGAGAATTCAACGATATCTATTTTTTCTCCACGCAGTTCCTGGACGATGGACTGGACCCTCATTCCGCGCATACCCACACAGGCACCGACTGCGTCAATTTCCCGGTCGTTGGTTCTCACCGCAATTTTGGTGCGCCCGTTGGGCTCTCGAACTACTCCCATGATTTCCACCATTCCCTCGCTGATTTCGGGAACTTCCATCTCGAATAAACGCTTGATCAATCCGACATGGGTGCGAGAGAGGATCACCAACGCATGCTTGGGTGTTTTCCGTACATCCAGGATATAAGCCCGAATTCGTTCTCCACGGTTAAAACTCTCCCGGAAAACCTGTTCCCGTCGCGGCAGAACGCCTTCTGCTTTTCCAAGGTCAACGACAAGGTCCCCATGTTCCATTCTGTGAACCATTCCGTTGATCAACTCGCCTTTTCTATCGATGTACTCGTTATAAATCAGGTCTATTTCCGCTTCGCGGAGTTTTTGTATGATTACCTGCTTGGCAAGTTGGGCCGCAGTGCGCCCATAATTTTCCATAATCTGTTGGACCAGAACCTGATCTCCGAGCTGGACATCTTCAGAAAATGTCAAAGCATCTTTCAGGCTGATTTGCTCATCCGGCAGATCGACGTCTTCAACCACTGCTTTTTCCAGATAAATTTCAACTTCACCGGTGGACTCATTGAACTCACTTTGCAACTCCTTGGCCGCAGGGTACCTTTTGCGCGCGGCAACCTCGACGGCAGACTTTAAGGCATCGATCAGGATATCCTTGTCGATTCCCTTGTCTCGGCTGAGTTGTTCCAGAATACTGAGTGTTTCCATGCTCATGATACTTACCCTAAATTTCAATAACTAAGTTTGCTTTGGCGACCTGGCTCAATGGGATTTTAAATGGCTCACCATCTAAATCCATAAACACGGTTTGATCCTTAAAATCAGCGAGAATACCGGTGAACTTTCTTCTGCTATCAATCGGGGAAAGACTATGAAGGCGGATCTGCTTTCCCTTAAATTTCAAAAAATCTTTTTCCCGCTTAAGAGACCGGTTCAGGCCTGGGGATGAGACTTCCAGATTAAAGGGGGTTTTGATGGTTTCTTCAACATCAATGAGATCACCGGTCAGGTGGCTGACTTTCTGGCAGTCACCAACCGTGATGCCCTTTTCCTTGTCGATAAATATTCTTAGAACCCAGTCAGGCCCTTCTTTCTTGTATTCAACATCAACCAGCTCCAATCCTTCTGCTACAAGGACGGGCTCTATCAAATCCATAACTGCTTGGGCAATAGGGACCTTTGCCATCTAAACCTCCCACTCCCGTGGGAGGGTGTGATATTTTTCCTCAGCTTTTGTGCCCCGAAGGGATAAATTAGCAAGAGTTTGTCAGGCCGAGAGAACCCTTTGCCGCATGTGATATTGCTAGTTGCCTGCGGCAATCTCTCCGCCACGCTTACCTAAAAAAAGTAAAAAAAAAGCGGGCTCAAAGCCCGCGATGCAGGACCCACAATTGTCATGGGATTGTACAAGAACTTGAGGGCTGATTTCAAGGGAAAACTGGGATGCCCCAAAGACGGCTTGTTTTTTTATAAGTCTTTCAAAATATTAGGAATATCTTCAATGACCTGGGGGTAGGGATGCAGGTTGGACTCATTGGTTTTGCGGACTTTGATCTCGACTTGTCCGGCGGAAAGATTTTTTGGGCCAATAATGATTTGCATGGGAATGCCCATGAGGTCGGCATCTTTCAGTTTGACACCCAGCCGGTCCGACCGATCATCGAGAAGGGTTTCGATGCCTGCTTCCTGGAGCCGGGCGTATAGGGTGTCGCAGGCGTCTTTCAAATCGTCTTTGGAGTAGTTGACCGGAATGATAATGACTTGAAAGGGAGCCAGGTTCCGAGGCCAGACAATTCCTCTCTCATCATTATTTTGTTCAATGGCGGCGGCGGCAGTGCGCCCAACGCCGATTCCATAACAACCCATAACCATCGTATCTTCTTTGCCATTATGATCCGTAAAAACAGCCTTCATAGCCGAAGAGTATTTGGTGCCAAGAATGAAAATGTGCCCGACTTCAATTCCGCGTTTAACTTGATACTTCCCATTCTCGCAACGTGGGCAGGAGTCGTTGGCCCGGATCGTTCTGAGATCGCCAAATTTTTCGACTTTTAAATCCCGTTGAACTTGAACACCGGTGAAATGGGCGGAAGGTTTGTTGGCTCCGGTCACAAAATCGTGCAGTGCGGAAATTTCGTGGTCCGCATAAACCGGAAGGTCGAGTCCAACGGGTCCGATATATCCGCGATGCAGTTCGGGATGTTTGGCAAAGGTTTTTTCGTCTGCCGGTTGCAACCACTCGCAACCGATCAGGTTTTTCATTTTGACGAGGTTGATTTCATGGTCACCGCGAACCAGTCCTGTTATCAGTCCATTCTCATTTTCAAGAAGAATGGTTTTGACGATTTGTTGGGCAGGAAGGTTCAGGAACTCCGCTACCTCCTTCACAGATTTTTTCCCGGGTGTCTCCACTTCTTTTAGATCCTGAAGTATGGAAGGAGGTGCCAGGGGGGAAGGCGGTTTCGATTCCGCCATCTCCAGGTTTGAGGCATAGTCGCACGATACGCAGAAACCGATTTCATCTTCCCCGGAATCCGCGAGTACCGCAAACTCATGCGAGAAGCTTCCTCCAATGGTGCCTGAGTCGGCTTGCACCTGTTTGAACTTCAGGCCGCATCGCTCGAAAATGTTGCTATAGGCTTTTGCCACTTGATGGTAGGTGTGCTGGGTGTCTTTTTCATCCGCGTGAAAGCTGTAAGCGTCTTTCATCATGAACTCCCGTCCCCGCATGATGCCGAACCGGGGCCGGACTTCATCGCGGAACTTGGTCTGAATCTGGTACAGCAAGATGGGGAGTTGGCGATAGGATTTGATTTCCTTTCTTACGATATCGGTGATGACCTCCTCATGGGTGGGGCCATAGCAGAACTCCCGGCCATGCCGGTCTTTAATGCGCAATAATTCCTTGCCGTAAAAATCCCAGCGTTTGCTTTCCACCCACAATTCGGCGGGTTGAATGCTCGGCAGAAAAACTTCCTGTCCATCGATCTGGTTCATTTCCTCGCGGATGATTTGTTCCACTTTTCTTAAAACCCTGAGTCCCAGCGGAAGGATGGAATAAATTCCCGATGCAAGTTGACGGATCATCCCCGCACGCACCATCAGTTTGTGGCTGATGACCTCTGCGTCAGCAGGAGATTCTTTTAATGTGGGGATGAAAAGTTTTGAAGAATGCATACGCTGATATTTTCCCGATGGTTAATGCTGGTAAAGAGGAAGGGAGATTTTATGCGCTAAAGGATTTTTGAGCAAGAGCAATATGGTCCGCATTATGAATTTCCAGCCAGCCTTTATGGATTTCCATATAGTGGACGGCGAAGCCTCGGTCGATCATTTCCTGAATGAGGTCTGTAAAATTCAGTTGGGAGATATCCTCAGACTCTTGAAACGGGCCGGTAAAGTTGCTGATAACATCGCTATAGGTTTCGAGAAACTGCTCCGCACCGGTTTTGCTGAATCGGGCAAGGCCTACGAACTCGTGGGTTGCTGTTTCCGGATTTATTTTGTTGCCAATATTTGCCACCACATTTTCACTGCCGAAGCGAATCTCCCGGCGGGCAGGCTTATAGTGATTCTTGCTGATGATGTGGTCGAGGAGGTTTCCTTCCTCTGGCTGGTGATATTGAGTTGAATTGTCGGCGACCAGTACAATATCTTCCTTGCAATCCATAAGCTTGCTGAGGATATGGTCTTCCATGAGGATGTCTGAGTACAGCATGATGAATCCGTTAACCATTTTTTTCTTCGCGACCAGCAGGGAATTGAGCAGGGACCCTTTCTGGTAGTCGGGATTTTCCAGAATATCAATGCCCTCTGCGTGCAGGTTGTCCTTGCCATATCCGGCGATGAGTGTGATGTCCGCGAGGTTGGCGTTGCTGAGAATCTGAATCTGGTGGTCGATGAGGGTTTTGCCGCCAATTTCCAGCATAGCCTTGGGCTTGCCATTTAAAATTTTCTTGAAGACGGGGTCTTCTCCGGCGGCAGGAATGATCACCGGAATATTGCTGGTTTGTTCATCCTGCTGGTCTTTTTCCTTGACGTCCAAAAACCCTACGGTTTTAAAAATTTCCCGGACGGGGCTGCATAAAGGATCGGCCTCCAGAGATCGCTGGTTGCGAAGGAGGGTCTTTGCGGTTTCCATCATCGCCTGATAGGCACTGCGTAAAAGGTGATTGGCGTAAATGACGATGTTGAATCCGGCCGCGCTCAGTTCGTCCTCGGTGATCTTATTGTAAGTGGTGGGCACGCACACCAGCGGTTTTTTTAAATTGAGGTCATTCAAAATAACCTGATATTTTTTTGCAAACTCTATGATTTCGTCCGGGTTTTTGGACTTGGAGTGGATCATGATTCCATCGACTCCGGCTTGGAGGTATTGCGTGGCCCTGTTCAGTGCGTCTTCCATAGGTTTTCCGGCGATCAGGCTTTCAATGCGTGCGATGATCATAAATTCACTGCTTTTTTGAATGCTTTTTCCCCGCCGGATTTTTTGGGCAAAGACTTCCGGTTCCTGAAGGTTTTGCTGTACGCCAGCCTCCAGGCTGTTGCGTTTGGGAAAAACTTTGTCTTCTATGATGACCGCAGACACACCGGCACGCTCAAGCTTGGAGACGGTATATTCGAAAGCGTTTGCGTCTCCTCCTGTATCGCCGTCAACGATCATGGGTTTGTCGGTTACAGCAAGGATTTCGTTGATGGAGTGGAGCCTGGAGTCAAAGGTGACGACCTCGATATCGGGATGGCCTTTCGAAGCCGAGTCGGTGAGGCTACTTTCCCAGATGGCATCAAACTGCCGGACAATGGCTTGTCCATCCGATTCCCCGGTTACTTCAGCTGTATTGGCGATGATGCCGCTCAACCCATTATGGGCCTCAAGTACCCGAACAGTTTTACCGGCTTCCAGCAGGGCTTTGAGTTTTCCCCGGCGTTGTTCTGGGAGAATATTGTTAAGAAGGGTCATGATTGGGCTCCAGCGGTTTTGTCGTCTTCAATTTTTTCTCGTATCCAGTCAGCAACATAGATATTGTTCAAGTCAAATTTTTTCAGGGTATTCAAAATAACGGTCATATGTTCTTCTTCCGGCAGGTTTTTATCCAGGATAATGAGGTCCTCGCCATTGAGTTTGCAGTAGCCGCTTTGTATGGAGAATTCCTGATCATTGAGATTAGCGACTTCAACCTTTATGGATAATTTCTCTGCGACTTCCTTGAGATCCTGAATCCGGCTCTCAATGTTTTGCATAATAGAAGTGGGGTTTAGGTAATGATTCGCATAATGTCATTGTAAAATGCGAATACCATGAGGCTGAGCAACATAAAGAGTCCGACCTGCTGAGCCCGTTCCCGGTTTCTTTCGCTAATGGGTTTTCCCTTGAGAAGCTCTATCAGAAAAAAGAAAATATGGCCTCCATCCAGAACTGGAATCGGCAGAAGGTTGAGCAGGCCCAGGTTAATGCTCAAAAGTGCAGTCAGGCGGGTGAGTTCACTGAAGCCTTGTTCAGCCTGTTCCCCGTAAATTTGAAAAATCAGGATGGGGCCTCCGATGGAGTCGGCGGAGATGGACCCTGTGATCATTTTTTTGATGCTAACGGCGATCAGATAAATCAGCCGGTTTGTTTCTTCGCAGGCTCTTTTAAGGGCTCCGAAAATGCCGTATTTTTCCTTTGTCATTTCTCCGGCCATGCCAATACCGAGCAGGCCGACTTCTGTGCTTTTGCCTTCGATGTCCTTGACGATTTTAGCTTCGGGTGTTAGCGCAGTTACGATTTCCGTTCCGTCTCTGAGAATTCTAAATGCCAGTGCTTGACCGGGTTTGTCGATAGCCGCTTTCTTCAGATCACCCCAACCAAAAATAGTTGTACTGTCTACTCCAAGCAGAACATCACCTTCCTGGATTCCTGCCCGGTCAGCGGGGGTGCCTTCTTTGACATATACGATATTTCGTACCAGCGGAGTGATTCCGATCAGGCCAACGTCTTCCTTGTCACCAAAAAGATCGGTGATTTGTTCGGAGATCGGGGTGATGGAGACATGGGCGATGCTTCCGGAGCTTCTTTCTACCTGGAAATCCAAAGAATGGCCTGGAGATACGTGGACGATTTTCTGTAGCTGTTCCCAGTAAAGTATTTTCTCGTTGTCGATCGCTAAAATGCGGTCGCCTGTTTGAAGCCCTGCCGCCAAGGCAGGAGACTCGTCCTTAACGGTACCGACAATGGGCGATAGCGCCGGAACCCCTACCAGGTAAACGCAATAGTATATGGCGATGGCAAACAGGATATTGAATAGCGGACCCGCAAATGCAATGGCCAGTCGATCCAGAACCGGAGCGGCAGAAAAGGACCCCTTTTCATCTGCGGACTCTTCTCCGACTTCTTCCCCTTTCATTTTTACGTAGCCGCCAAGGGGAACCCATGAAAGAAGGTATTCGGTACCTCCTCGGGTAAAACTCAAGATTTTAGGGCCAAAACCGAGAGAAAACTTTTCCACCACAACGCCCACTTTCCGGGCGACCAGAAAATGTCCCAGTTCATGGACGAAGATGAGGGCGGCCAGGCCCCCGAGAAAAGCCAGCATTTTGAGGCCAAAATTTAGGACTGCATCCAGAGAAAATATCGAAAGTTCAAACATGAGGTTCAAGGGGTTTGTGTGTAATCCAAAATCTCTACCCCGGGTGGGGTCTTGAGTTGGAATTGTTCTTCCGGGATCTCCCGGTTTATCCGAATTCGGCTGAATCGAATTTCTGTTTTGTTTCCTAATTTATCATACACGGTCGATCCGGTAATTTGGTAGTTTTTCTTGTTAGCGTAAAGGACCAGTCTTGCCAGGCTCTGGTCTTCATTTTTCGGGACGAGAGTGACAAGAATATTTTTGTTTTCCTCGTTTACGCTCTCAACATTGAAAGACCGGGTCAGCTTTCCTTTTCCTGCCAGAAAAAGGGCCGGTGTGTTGGAAGAGTAAATGCTTTCTACAGGGACCTTGGTGGCTTGCTCTTCTTCAGGGACATAAAGCCAAAGAGTCTTGCCATCGCTGATTAGAGTTTGAGTGTCTGGAGCTCCATAGACCCATTTCATTTTCCCAGGTTTCTTGATTTTCACTGTGCCCTTGACGCTCTGGGTCTGGTTCATCATTTTGACATAAGACTCCTGGGTGAAATTGGCTTCAAAAGTTGAAACCTTTTCGTATTTCTGTTGAATGGCATCCAGTGCCCGCTGTTCGGAAGTCTCCGCAAAGAGGGTTCCCGGCAGGGTCAGCAGGGTAAACAATGCTAAAAAATGGAGGTTCAAGCGGATTTCCTTTCTTTTATTTGCCATGCAGGACTCTTCGACCCGAAAGGGTCAGTCGGCCTTCAATGATCAGCCGAATGGCTTCGGGGTATGCGATATGTTCCTGTTCAAGAATTCTCTCCGAAAGGGAAGCCTCATCGTCATTATCATAAATGGGAACCACTGTTTGCAGAATGATGGGACCACCATCCACTTCCTCGTTGACATAATGTACCGTGCATCCTGAAAACCGGGCACCATGCTCCAAAGCCCGTTTTTGAACATTTAATCCGGGAAATGCAGGAAGCAAGGAAGGATGAATATTAATGATTCGGCCTGAAAAAGTTTCGATAAAATGTTTGCCCAGAACCCGCATGAATCCGGCGAGGCAAATCAGGTTGACGGATTTGGCCTGGATCCGTTCTACCAGGGCCTGTTCATAGCTGTTTCGGTCCGGATAAGATTTGGGATCCATGAAAATGCTTTCGATACCCTGTTTTTGCGCCCGTTCCAAGGCATAGGCATCTTTCACATTGCTGACCACCAAGCCAATTTCAGCTGGTAGATCCTTCTTTTCAATACTGTCGATAATGGCCTGCAGATTGGAACCTCGTCCTGAAACCAAAACGGCAAGTGTAAATGGGGCCATTTAAAAGGGACGTTTGTTGGGGGTGGGTGATAACATTTTCTCGAGCTTATCATTAAACGATCTTGCAAAGCAATGAATTCGATGGTTCTTGGGCGGAAGACCCTACATCATTGAAAAGTTAACAGAACTGTAACTTGATCGCCATCAATTGGTAAGAAACTTGGCCTATATTGCAATACGTTGATTGTGGTCGGGGAAGTTGAGGTTACAATCAAGTATTGCGATATTTGTAAGCTTTGCCGGGATGAGAGTATCAAGTTAACGCTAAGCGGATAGAAGATATGAAAGACTGCCTGAATATTCTGGTTATTGATGATGATGAAACGGACCGGATGACCGTTGAACGCCTTCTCAGGAAAGAGGGTGTGGAAGCAGTGATCCATGAGGCTCCCGATTGCTCTTCCGGAATAGAGAAAATGAAATCCAATGAAATGGATTGTGTCCTGATAGATTACAGATTGCCTGATGCCAACGGTGTGGAGGTTTTGGAGAAATTAAGAGAAGTGAACCGGAATAACATTCCCATGATTTTGTTGACAGGGATGGGCGGTGAACGGTTGGTTGCGGAGGTGATGAAGAAAGGGGCATCAGATTATTTGCCCAAAGACGGGCTGAGTGGAAAAATTCTGGCCCAGAGTATACGCAATGCCATTCAGGTCAGATCTTTTGAAAAAAAGGTCCGTGCGGCGGAAAATGCTTTGGCGGAAAGCGAGAAATCTTACCGCACTATTGTCGAGACGGTATCGGATATCATATTTCGACTGGGGCCAGACCAGAAGATAGAGTTTATCAATCCGGCCATTCGGTTCTTTGGTTATGAAGCCATTGATCTGATTGGACAGTCCATCGATAAATTCATTGATATGGGTTCAGCCAATAAGGATATCATTGCCAAGATCGCCACCCAGGAAGTCGGCCCATTGGCGACCTGTAACCTTGAGGTGAATTTTAAGTTTGCCAGAGAATCCGTTCTGGGAGAGGCGACCAAGCCGGTTCCTGTATTGCTGGATGCTTTTGGGCTTTGGGATGTTACCGATGAGCAGGTTTTCAAAAAGGAAGGTGAAAGAAATTTTCTGGGGACACTTTGTATCGCCCGGAATATTATGGAAGTCAAGGCGGTAGAGAAGGAATTATTGCAAACCCAGCAGGACTTGATGAAAGCGGTGGAAGATCTCAAGTTATTATCCACACATGATGGGTTGACGGAAATTGCCAACCGCCGATTCTTTGATGAGTATTCGGCGAAGGAATGGAAACGCGCACAGAGGGATAAACAATCGTTTGCCGTTATCATGATAGATCTAGACTATTTCAAATCCTACAACGATACTTATGGGCATCAACGAGGGGATGCATGCCTGAAAAAAGTGGCAGGAGTCATAAAAGGAGCTATGAAAAGACCTGCTGATTTGGCGGCGAGGTATGGGGGGGAAGAGTTTGTCCTCGTTCTCCCCGAGACGGATAAAGACGGAGCCTATAAACTCGCAGAGCAGTTGCGTCAGGAGGTTGTGAGTTTAAAACTGGAGCACCAGGGTAATATTCATGGGACTGGGGTTACCGTTAGTCTGGGAGTCGCAACTGAGGTAGCGGAACCGGGAAAGCTGTTTCCCGATCTCCTTACCAAAGCCGACAAGGCACTGTATGAAGCTAAAGGAGCCGGACGTAACCGAACGTCACTTTTCGATTGAGGGATAATTCCTGGTTCGAGCTAGGGGGCAATTCTTAGCCTGAACGGGGAAGAATTTTTTCCAGAAATAGAAAAAAAATTTATTTACGGGAATAACCTGACCGCAAAAGTGATCTTACAATACGGAATTAACATTCCACCCCTTTTTATGATCCGTCCGCCTGTTCTACCTCCTGAGGCGGGCGGATTTCTTTTTCCTCCGTTTTTCTCTCGCAACTCATTAAATACTTCCATTATTTCAATAAGTTGGTTATATTTTATCGTATAACAACTATTTCCTGGTAACTGAGGCATTCCGTTTGTCTCCTTTAGCTTCCGGCGTATGGATAACTTTCCTTTAGTCAGACGTTTTTCCTTCGTTCTTTGGATTTTCCTGATGTGGGTGCCGTGCTCTGCATTCGCGGACACAGACGAGGCATTTTTGAAATCCGTTTTTGCGGGAGACCTTAAAGAAGCAAAATCATTGCTACAACTGGGTGCGAATATTGAAGCCCGTACAAAAAAAGGAAGTACGGCTTTGATCGTTGCCGCGGCCCGGGGACACACGTCTCTGGTGGAACTTTTGCTGAACCGGGGTGCTAAGGCCAATGCTCGGAATCGCTATGATGATACCGCTTTATTATTATGTGCCACGCTTGGTGATGTGAAGTGTATGCAACGGCTCATTGCCGATGGAGCTGATATCAACTCAAAAAATATGCATGGTTGGAGTCCTATTTCCAGGTGTGCCAGATATGGTCACCTGTCAGCGCTCAGAGTTTTGATTGAGCAGGGGGTAAAGATCGATATTCGCCTTAATGATGGGGCCACCCCCCTAATCATCTCTACGGGAGAACAGCATTCCGGGGTGGTTCGTGCCTTACTGGAAAACGGAGCGGACCCCAACGCGCAAAATCTGGAGGGAACCACCGCCATACTATTGGCGGCCCTGACGGGTCGGGCGGATATTATTCGAACTCTGATTGCAGGAGGAGCGGACCCTGACACCCGCAACTCTTTCAAAGAGTCTCTCCTGTTTCTGGTAGTTGAAAGGGATTTTGCAGATGGTGTAAGGGTCTTGCTGGAGGCAGGGGTCAATGTGGACTCCCGGAGTCCAAGGGGTTGGACTGCTCTGATGAGGGCCGCGAAATATGGACGGACTTCATCGGCCAGGGCCTTGATTGCCAATGGGGCCAACGTGAATGCGGTCAGCAAAGGTGGGGCAACGTCTATTATGATTGCCGCAGAGCGGGACCAAATGGAAATGGTCCAGCTTTTGATCGAACATCAGGCAGATATAAACGCGAAAAGCCGAAATGGTGCTACCCCATTGATCAGTGCTTCTGCCGGGGGACATGAGGAAATCGTGGAATTCCTTTTGCAGAAAGGGGCAAAAAAGAATGCCACGATTGCCAACGGTTCAACGTCTTTAATGGTTGCGGCCGAACGGGGGTATTTGCCTACGGTTGAAGTCCTGCTACGTTATGGAGCCGATATTCAGGCCCGCAGTAAAAGGGGATGGACGGCTCTTATGGTAGCCGCGGCTGGGGGGCATACGAAAATCACCCAACTTTTTCTGGAGAAGGGTGCCAGCATAGAGCCGATTACTAAAAGCGGGTGGACCGCGCTTAAAGTCGCGCTTCAACTAGACAGGCAGAAAGTGGTTCAACAACTCAAGTTGGCCGGAGCCAAAGAATAAATCGGCTACCAAATAAAGCGATGGCACACTGGCCCCAAGCCTGGTGGCCTCCGCGCAGGAGTCAGTTTTTTTGTAGTAGATTGTTTTTGATGTGATGAAGAAGGCCGATATTCTGGGTATGTCCTGACTTGTAGGCTTTAATGCGGCCGCGTATGGGTTTCCCCAGTAAATAAAAATCTCCGAGTATATCCAGAATTTTGTGGCGGGGGAACTCGTCTTTAAAGCGGAGTTCGGTGTTCAAGACTTTTTTGTCGCCAAGCAGAATAAAATTATCGAGTTTACCTCCAGACGCATAACCCATTTTGGTCAATTGCGCCACCTCTTCCATAAAGCCGAAAGTTCTTGCCGGGGCAATTTCCTTTTTAAAACTTTCATCTCCCTTGAACTCATAAGTGTAGTCCTGGATACCAATTGGTTCAGGATATTCCATGTGGTAACTGACGCAAAAATTATCGCTGGGTTCAATGGAAATATAGGGCTCACCCTGATCTTTGTTGCCAAAGGTGTATTTTTTGTTAATCACGATTTCTTCATAAAAACCTTCCTGGTCTTCAAACTCCCCATCCTCTATCAGGTCGCAAAAATCCTTTGCGGAACCATCCATCACCGGTGCTTCATCGCCGATTTTAATGAGTAGATTGGTGATCCGGTACATATGAAGAACCGCCATGATATGTTCTATGGTGCCTACGGAGACCCTGTCTTTTTGTAAGCGTGTGGAATAATCTGTGGACTGAACATTTTCCAGGCGGGCGGGAATGGTTTTGCCGGTGGAAATATCCCCAAATATGATTCCGCTTCCCGGAGGCATGGGTTGTAGAATCAATCCAGTTTTAATGCCTGAATGCAAACCGCTTCCGCACAACACCACGCTACGCTTGAGGGTGCGCTGGGGGTGACAGGTTCCATTGTTGTTCTTTCCGGGACCCGGCATTTCAATAGAGTGGTGTGTTATTTTTTCTTTAAGTTGTTTTTTTCCGGTTTTTAAGACTTTGCAGGTTTTGTCGATATCCCAGTTGTTCCGCTTAAGGTGGTGAACGATGAAATGTTTTTCCCATACCAGCTCAGCTTCCTGAAGGGACCCGGCTTCATCAATACCCCTGATTTCTATCTGCGGTTGCCAGATTTCGGAAGGAAGATCCTGGGCAGTAATTTCTTCTTGATCCGTGTTGGTGAGAATCAATTTGTTCAGTACAGTTCTCAGCTCCTTCATATTTCCAGGCCAGGTATATCGGCATAGAGCGGCCAAGGCATCTTCGCCTATTTCGGGAACGGAAGTCTTTTGTGTCTGCCGGATTTCCTCCAGATAATCTTTTGCCAAAGCCGGGATACTCACAGCATAATCGCGTAAAGGGGGAACAAATAAAGTCGAGTCTTTGAAAGCGTTCAGTAATGCTGGGTGAAACTGGCCCTTTGCTGACAAGGCTTCCAAGTCCTTGGTGGACGATGCAAAAACCCGGATAGGTATTAATTCCAAACTGGAGTCAGCCGATCCGCTGGGTTGCAGGGCTTCCGCGAGTTTTTCCTGCATGCCTTTACTCAATGACTCAATATTGCTGAGATAAACTGCTTTTTCCTCGCCAACCTGAGCACCTGAGTTTTTTGATTTTTTCTCAGTGCGTTTAAAAAGTTGGGAGTGAATGGCCCATGCCTGACGAAAAGAACAATTTATTTTAACGAAAGACCGATCGCTTTTCCTGCTCTGTCCATGAATGGCTTGGGCAATGAACTCTTTGCCGGTCCCATTCTCGCCATTCAGCAAAACCGGTTTCATATTTTTTGAAAATGCTTTCACCGCCTTTTTCACTTCCACCATGGACTCAAAACACAGGGGAAGTTCCCTGGGAGAGGGGGTCGGATTCTCCTCAACCTTGGAGGAAGAGCATTTGTTGCTCAGAGCTTCTGTAATCGACCGGGTGATTCGTTCCAGTGAAAACGGTTTTTCAATGAAGTCCTGGGCTCCCAGCTTGGTTGCCTTGACAGCAGTGTCAATGGTTCCGTGTCCGGACATAATCAGGACTTCAATTTCCGGGTGATAGGTTTTGACAGTTTTTAAAACTTCAATTCCATCCATTCCCGGTAGCCAGATATCCAGTAAAACCAGGTCGGGGGGATCTGCCTGGATGATTTCCAGGGCTTCAACACCATCTCCTGTCTCGGTGACTTCATAACCTTCGTCCGCAAGGATTCCTGTCAGTGAGCTGACAATATTTTTTTCGTCATCGACAATGAGAATGCGTTCTTTAGGCAAGGAGTTTTCCAGTCGGGATACAGGTTTCAGGTTGTGGGTGTGGCAACGCCCAGTCGTGAAAATTCAAGATAGTAGATTTTGTGACCCGCATTGATAAAGTTTTTTTCGTATTTGGTTTTAGGCAAGTCCTCACGACTTTCCAAAAACCCTGACTCCGGATCCTGATTTTGAAACAGAGGTTCAGCATTAAAGTGTTCCAGCATTTCCATGGCATAGACTTCGAAATCGGTAGCCAGGTAAATTCGCCCCTCGGGGGCAAGTTTCTGCCCTATCAGTTTAACAAAATCGGGCTTGATCAACCTTCTTTTTGTATGTCTTTTTTTGGGCCAGGGATCAGGGAAATTGATGTAAACGGTTTCTAACTCTCCATCCTTGAACAGCAGGGGGACTTTAACCCGCACATCTCCATAGGCGACCCGGATATTTTCCAATTGCAGTTTTTTTATCCGCGTCATCAGTTTTCGGATTCCTTTATGATAGAAATCCATGCCGATGAAGTTGCTATGGGGTTCCTGGGCGGCCATCTCAATCAGGAAGTTTCCCATTCCAAAGCCAATTTCCAGCTTCAGCGGTTGATGGTTCCCGAACTGGGTTTGCCAGTCAGGCCACTCGTCGGTATCAAGAAAATTGGGGTCTTCTTCCGCAATTTTGGCAAAAGAAATAAGCGGTGTCATTAAGCTAGTGCGGAATCGCCCTTTCAGGGGCTATCATGAATGGTGGTTACTTTTAATACTTCATACTCTATTCTATTGTCAGGCAGTGGAATGGTAACTTCATCCCCTTCCTGTTTTCCTACTAAGGATCTTCCTACTGGAGAGGCTGCGGAAATTTTTCCCTCATCGGGGTTGACCTCTTCTGGAAAAACCAACTGATATACGGTCTCTTTACCGCTATCCAAAGCCTTTAGCTTCAAAGTACTCCCGAGCCCGGAACGGTCTTTGGGAATCTGGTTGACGTTGATGGCCATGATGTCACTGATGCGTTTTTGCAAAAGGGAAATCCGGGCCTCAAGAAACATCTGCCGTTCTTTAGCCGCTTTAAATTCCGCGTTTTCACTCAGGTCTCCATGTTCCCGAGCCGTTAAAATGGCTTTGGGAATATCCACCTGAAGCTCTCTTTGTGACTCTTTGAGGTCATTGTCCAACTTGTCCAAAATGGGAAGCCGCTTCATTGGGAGCTCATCTCACTAATTTTAAAATGGTGGTTAAATTTGGTTTGTTGTCTGCAAAATGGAGGGTAGGTCCATCGAATTGCCATTGTAGGGGTTGAGTCACTACCGGGTCAACATAAATTTGTGGAGAAAAAACCTCGCATAAACCGCCTGTCTCCTCCCTGAGAGATATCTATAAAGGCTTGACGAATAAGGGAATAAATGGATAATGCTAATATTGGTCGAATCAGGCATTTTAACCTGTCCGGTTTTATTATTACGAGGATTTCACAAATAACTTCGAAGTGACTCGGTGAAAGAAAAACTCCTGGAATTGCTGGAAACCAAAGGAGACCTGCCTCCTCTATCCGACATCCTCATTAATTTGGAGGGCCGGATTAATGATCCGGACAGCGATATTGAAGAAATATCGGGCCTGATTCAAACGGAACCTGTCTTGTCAGGGCGCCTGATTAAACTTTCCAACAGCGTTCTTTTTGGCGGTGGACGCGATGAAGTGATGGACCTGGACTCGGCCATCATGCGACTGGGGCTCAAAATGGTCATGGATTTGGCCTACACCCTTGAACTGCCCAAAGTGTTTAAAAAACCCAAATCTTTCGATCATGTCGAATTCTGGAAACATTCTCTGGGGGTGGCTTATTTATCGAAAGCCCTGATTTCGCATGTGGGAGGGAGTAAGGAAAATGTGGAGGCCAGTTACCTCGCCGGATTGATGCACGATGTGGGCATTCTGGTTTTCGATTATTTGACTCCTGATGAATACGGAGCATTTGTTGGAAACCTCGGTGACGCTGACAAAAGCCTGGAAGAACTTGAACTGGATGCCTTTGGCATTTCCCACCCTGAACTGGGAGCCCGGTTTGTTGAAAAGTGGTGGCCGGTTTCGAATCAAATTGTGGCATCGATCCGGAAGCACCACGGCCCACTATCGGCCAATGTAAGCTCTCCCGGAATTTTCCGGTTTGTAAATAGTGCCAACCAGATTGCAAATCACTATGAGATTCGCAACGGAGTTTCTCCCTATGTTCGCCCTATGAATACCAAGCTGTTAAAAATATTCAAGCTGAACGATGCCGAACTGGACGGTTATGCGAAAAATGCTGTTGATGGGGTGGCGGCGGCGGAAGCGGTTCTGATGGGGTAACGTCTAGATAAACAAGTATTTACATTTTATTTTGTAATGTTATAATAATTCCAATCCGAAACACTACTAAATCAACAATTTACTTATATAGTCGGACCTATGTCGTCAAATGTGTTTACAGTTAAATTTCATGGGGTTAGAGGGTCTATTCCAAGTCCTTTGGCTAGTGAGGAAGTTGAAGGCAAGTTAGTACAGGCTTTGCAAAAAGCAAAGCCCGAAGACTTGGCTGATGAAGGTTCCATAGAATCCTTTGTGCAGGGTTTGCCCCATGAAGTTCGTGGAACATTCGGGGGAAACTCTTCCTGCGTGACCGTGCAGGTGGGTGACGAATTGTTGATTTTTGATGCCGGGTCCGGGATACGGATGCTGGGGCAGGACCTGATGGCCACCGGGTTTGGCCGTGGGCAGGGAAAGGCCCATATGTTCTTTTCCCATACTCATTGGGATCATATTCTGGGAATTCCATTTTTTGTGCCTTTTTATATAAAAGGCAATCAATTTACAATTCATAGTCCTTTGCCGGATATCAAGAAACGCCTGGAGGGTCAGCAAAATTCTGATTACTTTCCTATCCCTTTCAGTATTTATGCCTCGGATATTGATTTTGTCATCCTGGAAAACAAGACGGAGCATAAAATCGGGGATATGACGATCACCTGGAAAGCGATGTATCATCCCGGTAAATGTTTTGCCTACAGGGTGGACTACAACGGTAAGTCCGTGGTTTACGCAACCGATGCGGAATATAAAAAACTGGGTTCCTCGGATTTAAAACCCGCTTTTGAGTTTTTTCGGGATGCAGACCTGTTGATTTTCGACTCCATGTACACCTTCAGTGAAGGGCTGGAAAAAGAAGACTGGGGACACAGTTCCACTTTTATCGGTGTCGATCTGGCTGTCGAAGCCAATGTGAAGCAGATAGCTTTCTTTCATCATGAACCTACCTACAACGATGCCAAACTGGTGGATATTTTTCGCCAGACGGAAAAATACCTCAAACTGGTCGCTCCCAAGCAAGACCTGAAAATGTTCCTCTCTTACGAAGGCCTCACGGTCGACCTCCTCCGCTAGGCGCCAGCGTGACGCTGGACCCAGATAGCAATAGCATTACCTGCAAACAGAAAATTATCTCGGCTTAATTAAGGTTTGCTCCCTCTTTTTAAAGAGGGCTGGGGTGATTTACATTCAGTAGGTTGTCATTCTGAGGAACAACGCGACGAAGAATCTATTTAAACTTCCCCCTGATAAGGGGGATTGAGGGGGTTGCCGTCTTTGCGAGCGTAGCGAAGCAATCCAGAAGGGTTTGAGGTGGATTTGGTTCTAGCTCCCTTCGTTCTTAAGGTCTCTGATCAATCGCGCAAAACTTTTCTGATAAGCATCGTGGTTTTTCCAGTTTCTAAAGTCCCCGATATGGCGTTCCCGTTTAACGTCATCGCACCACTGCTCTGTCGTGTCCATGATGGAATCATCCAGCCGGATGGGGAACAGTACATCCTTTTTGCCTTTATCCTTTTCAGTAGCCATTGCTTCTTTGGCTTCCTTTTTCACCCAGGCACTGGTGATCGAGTTCTCAGAGAAAATCAGCAAAAGCTTTTCATGCACTCGAATGGCTTTGTCAATAGTAGGGCTGATTTCGTCACCGATCTTTAAATTTTCCGGGGCATACCAGCACCGAATTCCCTTGGCCTGCAAGTCGGCATAAAGCCGTTGGGCAAACTCTTCGTCTTTTGAAGAGTGGCTGATGAAACAGGAATAAAACTGGATGGGTTCAATAGAATTTACAAGGTCGGGAAAGTTGTCGATAAGCTGGTCAGGTAGGCCACAATCACGCAAAAACTTTTTAGGTAGGTTTTTGGTTTTCCTAAAAGTCCGGTGATCAATTATGGACCATCCTATAGAATCCAGTTTGTCTAGGCCTTTTGTTTCCGATAAATTTGTATCAGCAAAAATGGTGTTAGTTATATATGCTTGTTCAAGGTTTGCCCTACAGAGGTTTGCATCGGTAAGGTTGGTCCTCATGAGGTTCGCATGCTCAAGGGATGCCTCTATTAGAGACGTTGAGAGGAGAAGTGCCCGGCCAAGATATGCTCCCCTGAGATCAGCCCTATCGAGTTTCGTCCCAATTAATTGCGCTAGGGCGAGGTTCGCTCCAATAAAGTTTGCATCATTGAGGTTCATCCAACTTAAATCTGCCACACTTAAATCCGCTCCTTCAAAATTGGGTGTTACTTTAGGATTTGCTTCTCGCCATTTGTTCCAAATGTCCTTTCCCTGCTTGAGAATTTTTAAATGTTCGGGGTTTGCCATGATTTTACTTTTCCTAGCCGGTTGTTGAAAAAGTCGTCATCCTAGAGGAGTCGTTAGGCGACGAAGGATCTCAGGCTTATTATCAAGTAAGGGGCGAGATTCTTCGCTAGCACTCAGAATGACAATAAATGGCTCATCGGGCCGAGATGACTTTTAGTCCGCTCACTAAAGCTATTGCAAGCTGGCCCCGCGCCTAGCGGTGTTTATCCCGCCAAAGGATGAGCCAGTGTTGCAGTAGTTTGATGGGTTGCGTGCCGCGGAACTTTCGGCGTTTGATTTTCGGGGTCAGGTCGTGCTGGAGTTTGGCAATGACCGTGGCTCCCACGGCTTCTTCCAGCACTACACCCCGTTGGGCGTGTTCGAGTTTTTTTGATTCGCAGACGCCGCGAAATGCCACGACCATCCTGCAGTCTAACGGACGGTCTTCATACACTTCGCAGGCACCCTCCTGATTGAGAAATGGGCAGGGTTGGTTGATGACCAGTCTATGCCAGTCAACCTGATCCAGACTTTTACCTGCTTTAAGAACCTCTTCAACTTTTTTGATGGTTCGTTGCGAGCGTTCTATCACGGCATTGATATCAACGCCATTTTCCTCGGCGTTTTTCAGGATGCCGTCCCATTCCAGTTGCGTGCAGGCCACGCCTGTGTGGCAACAGTGGGCGCACCCTCGATGACATTGCAGGGGAGGGATGCCTTCGTTATAAACGTTTTTCAGGTGTTTCCAGAATATGCGAAGCGGTGATGTTTTTTCACTGCGGGCTTTTTCTTTGGTGGCTTCAACGAGATAGTCGTAGGCTTGCTGGATCTGGTGCTCGGAAAACTTGTGCTTGAGGAACCCGCTCAGTTCATCGGTGTTGGTCATGCCAAAGATGAACATGCCATTTTTATCGGTTTTGAGGGACATTAAAAAGGGCGGTTACTTTTTCGATTTTTGCACAAACTTCATCTGCAATTCGTAGATGAGTTGTTCCAGCAGTTTTGCTTCTTCTTCATTAAGGTTGCCCTGGGTTTTCTCTTTCAGCATGAGCAGCATATCAATCGTTTGCTGGACTGCTGGCAGGTTGGTCTCGGTCTTTCCGGTTTCAGGATCAGCGATGTCACCCAGATGATAAAAAGCCGATGAAGTCAGGGACATGATAAAGGTGGAAAAATCAATCTGGAAAGGCTGGGCCTGTTCCGGTGCTTCCGGTTGGGCATCTGCCTTAGAATCGTGATTCTGGGCCTCATCTTCAGAAAGTTGTGATGAACGGCTGTCTTTAAAAACGAATCCTTCTCCTTCTACTTCTTCTTCATCGCTCATGGCGCACCTTGAAAGTATAATATCGATTTAAGAGTCTTCTTCGTCACCCATCAGCAGGGGAACCGAGAAACCCAGCACTATCATGATCAAACCCAGCATGAGGGCGAGATAACCTTTTCCCTCAATAAACTCCATATAGGTTTTTCCTGCCAGGGGCCATTGCCGGACGATTCCCACCACGACAAAGATTGTGCCCAGCACAAAAAGAAGTTTTTTCATCCAGCCGGTATTTTGTTCATGGCTACTCAATTTTATCGGCACCGGAGTGTGGGGTTATTTTTGCTACATAACGGGTAACCTTGGTGAGGTAACCGCCTCGGATGGTAGCAAATGGTCCATTTCATGTCAAAATATTAGTCCCTCGGTCGTACCGTTCTGATAAGATTGATGCATGATACGTCTTGCCTTGTTATTTTTAGTTTTGGGCGGGTGTTCCTCCAGCCAGATGGCGGTTCAGGCTACGTTGCCATTGGTAGGAAGCCAGATACTGGCCATGCAGGAGGAAAGCGACCCGACCCTTGCCGAAAAAGCCATCCCCGCTAACTTGAAAATGCTGGAAGGACTGCTCAAGCAGGACTCCGATAACGTTTGGATTCTGGAAAACCTTGCCCAAGGGTTTTGCGGTTACGCATTCAGTTTTGTGGAAGATACAGAACCTGATCGGGCCTCTTCTTTATATGCAAGGGGTAAGGATTATGCTTTGCGCGCGACTATTATCAGGACGGGCAGGGAAAAATGGCAAGACCTCTCTTTGGATGAATGGTCTCGTGCTCTCAAAGAAGTGGAGGTTGCAGATCAGCCGGCTTTATTCTGGCTGGGGCAATGCTGGGGCGGCTGGTTGATGCAGAATTTGGACTCGGTTGAGGCTTTTGCGGACATTCCCCGTTTGGAAATCCTGATGAAAAAAGTCCATGAATTGAATCCCGCTTTTCATCATGCCGGACCCAGTTTGTTTCTCGGAACTTTTTATGGGGGGCGCAGTAGAATGCTGGGGGGGAACCCGGAAAAATCTCGCCACCATTTTGAAGAGGCGCTGGAGCTGACCGAAAACAAATATTTGCTGGTGCGTTTACTTTTTGCCAAAACCTATGCGGTGCAGAATCAGAACCGGCAATTGTTTAAGTCGCAATTGCAGGCGATTTTGCAGGCTCCGCCCAATTTATTTCCCGAGCAACGTCTTGCCAATGAGGTGGCCCGCAAAAAAGCCGCTCAACTTTTAGATCAAATTGATGAGTTATTTTAACTTCATAAGCCGTTTCCTGTTTTTGTTGACGGTGTTGTTTGTCGGCATGGGGGCCAGTCCTGCTGAGGCCGACAAAAAACATGTCATCAAGTTCGCCACGCTGGCCCCTGAAGGATCTTCATGGATGAAATCCATGCGTGGGCTTGCCAAAAAAGTCAAAAAGGCCACCGATGGTCATGTGACGTTCCGGTTTTATCCCGGCGGTGTATCCGGCGATGAAAAGGATGTGATACGTAAAATGAGGATCGGCCAGCTTCATGGTGCGGGGTTCACGGGAGTGGGTCTTGGTCAGATTCTGCCGGAGGTGCGGGTTCTCGATCTTCCTTTCCTGTTTAATACGGATGAGGAAATCCAGCACATATATAGCAAAATGAGTGACTATTATTCAGCCCGGTATGAAGATAAAGGTTATGTGTTATTGGGCTGGGTGCCAGTTGGGTGGGTACATTTTTTCTCCCGGCATCCCATTCGTACTGTTGATGATCTTCGCCAGTCCAAATCCTGGATGTGGGAAGGCGACCCGCTGGTGGAACAGGCCTATGAAGGACTGGGGGTCCAACCAATTCCTCTTTCCATTACGGATGTCCTGCTTTCTTTGCAAACGGGCATGGTGGACACGGTTTATTCATCTACCCAGGGGGCCCTGGCTTTGCAATGGTTCACCAAAGTGAAGCACGTTACTCGACTACGTATGGGGTACGCGACAGGCGGAGTTTTGATCTCCAAAAAGAAATTCGACAAACTTCCTCAACCCTATCAGACAGCTGTGAAAAAAATCGCAACCGAGTGCCTGCTGGAACTGGTTCAACTCATCCAGGAGGACAATTTGAAAGCCCATAAAGTTTTAGAAAAAAATGATGTGAAATGGGTGGGTCTTCCTGATGAAAAAGAAATGGGAAGGTTTCGTGAAGCGGGAGCCGCCGCCCGGAAAAACATGGCGGGAAAATATTTTCCTCCTGAACTTCTAGGCCGAGTGCTCGGTCATCTAAAAGAATTCCGCCACCGCTAGGCCCACCCCTTAGCAGGGGAGGCAGTTTGCAATAGCTGACTTGGGCGAATAAAAAATTATCTCGGCTGAATGAGCCGCCATTAATTCCCCCCCCCTCTTATCAAAGTATTGCGCTTGAGGGCTTGGCTTGCTTAACGAGCAATGCAGTACTGGCCCCGCGCCTAGCGGAAGAAGTTTTCGATCTTTGCTTCTTTCCTCAGGCCTTTGATATAGACTTCGACCTCTTTTTTAGCTTCTTCCATAAACAGGAATTTTTGAATGGAGCCTTTCATGTCTTCAAAAGGTGCCTGCTCCGGCGGATGCTTTTCGATGAGCTGGATAACATGGAACCCGAATCGGGTTGTTACTTTTTCGCTGACTTCGCCAGGTTTTAACTTTGAGATGGCTTCATCAAAAGCCGGATCGAGAATCCCTTTATAAATAATGTCCAGGTCTCCACCGCTATCCTGACTGGATTCGTCATCCGATTTTTCCTTTGCCAGTTCTTTGAAGCTTGCGCCTCCTTTAAGCTCTTTGATAATGCCGTCTATTTTTTCTTCCGCCTTTTTGGTCAACTCGTCCCTTCTTTCCTGTAGTTCTTTGATGGGGGTGGACCTCAACATATCCGGGGGGAAGATCGATGCGAGAATGTGGCGCGTGCGAAAAGATTCGGGACGATGGAACTTCTGCTTATTGTCCTCATAGTATTTTTTGACATCCTCGTCCGAAATATTGATCTTGCCTTTGATCTGCTCATTCAATAATTGTCTGGCATGGATATCTATTTCCATGGAGTTCTTAAGGTCCTTCAAGGTGATGTCTCTTTTGCTCAGGGCCTTTTCGAATTCTTCATCACTGGCATAGGGTTCGCGCAGGGCTTTTACCTCTTTTTCGATCAAATCGGAGTCTACCTCCAATTTCCTTTCTTTACCCTGTTGATAGACCAACTCCCGCACGACTTCTTTTTCTATCAGGTCTTTTACGATACTGGTTCTTTCACGCAGAGTCAGCGGTCGTTGGACGTTTTTTAAAATCTTGCTCAGCCTGAACTTGATATATTTTGCTTGGATATCTACCCCGTTTACCCGCGCTACAACATCGGGGATTTTCAGGGTTTCTGAAGAAGGTAGCGCCGACGCTGTTTCCACCGCTGTAAAGGTGAGGGCGCAAAGAGAAAAGATAGCAAGAACTAAAAGGCAAAGTCTGTTTTTCATGATTTCGTCAGGGATAAAGGGTTTTTTCGTATTAATGTAATAAGGATGGGCAGAAGGATAGCACTCATGAAATTATGATGCAATACCTGTTCGTTAAATTGACGGATTGATGCGGCTGTGGGAAAATCACTCCTCTTATGACTGATCGTCCTTCATATAAAGTTTCATGGATTGCTTATGCCTGCCTTTTCGCCTCAGGGGCCGCGAGCCTGGGCTATGAGCTGATATGGTTTCGGCATTTGGCTCTGGTGTTCGGAGCCAGTTTGTATGCGCTGAGTGCCGTGTTATGCGCGTTCATGATGGGGCTTGCGGCAGGGGCCTGGGTTATGGGACGGGTTCTGGCCAGGGCTGAGATAGCACCGGATAAATTGATTCGCGGATATGGACTGCTGGAAGGATTGATTGGGCTCTATGCTCTGTGCTTTCCTCTCGGACTGGAATTACTGGAAAAACTATATCCTCTGATTTTGCCTGCAAGTGGGCAGGTAGGGCTGGAGGTGCATATGCTGGAATTTTTCCTGAGCACGCTCTTAATGCTTCCCGCTACTTTTTTGATGGGAGCCACTTTGCCGCTGGTAGGATGCTGGGCCACTGGCAATCAGACTCATCAGGTTTTCACCCAGGTTTCGCGGCTATACGGGACCAATACTTTTGGCGCGGTTTTTGGCTGTCTTTTTACCCAGTTTCTCGCCATCCGCCTTTGGGGGGTTCAGGGCGCGACAGGGTTTGCGATCGGACTCAACGTAGTGGTTTTTATACTGTGTTATGGAATGCCACAAATTTTTTCCAGGGTAACTTCTGATCCTACCGAGGCCAAACCGGAAAAACGTAAAGACAAGCAAAAAGCGGTGGTCTCCCCCGCCATTGGCATTTTGGTTTTTGCCATGTTTGCTTATTCCGGAATGGCTTCCTTGTCCAGTCAGATTTTATGGACCCGCATTCTTGTTTTCCCACTTGGCAGTACTTTGTATTCGTTCGCGCTGATCCTTGCCACATTTTTGCTGGGAATTGCGATAGGAAGCCTGACCGCGAACAAATTGCTGGGGCGGTCCCACCAGGTTCTCAAGTTTGTTGGTATTGAAATCGCCATTGGAGTTTTTTGTATTGCCATTCTTCCTGTGCTGGACAACCTGACGGAATGGACGGCATTGGCGGATGGCTATTTTTACAGCCTGGATCCCTCTGCCGGTAAAACCTTTCTGATACGATCATTGTTCGCGTTCGGGCTGATGTTCCTTCCCACCTTTGGGTTTGGTCTGCTTTTCCCGTTAGCCAATCACATCTACTCGCACCGTTTTGAGGGAGCCGGGAAAGGAGTTGGGAAAATTTTGGGCAATACCTATTCCATCAATACGGTGGGCGCGGTACTGGGAACCATCCTGACACCGTTTGTGTTCATACCTTTTTTTGGAATTCGCTTGTCGCTATATGGCATTTATGCGGTGTTGATCCTGTTTGGTTTTTATATCCTCGGAAGAGTCCAAAAATCTCGGTCCCTGTCCAGAGCGATACTGCTGGGCGGAGTATTTTTTATTCTGGTTGTGGGGAAAGGTTATTGGGTTCCGGATATAGAAACGGTTAAAGCCGGGCAGGGCAATTTTGCGCGGCTGGAAGTGAATGTTCCTGCGGATCGCATACGTCTATTGGATTATAAGGAGGGCGAATATTCCACCATCAGCGTGGTGGAGGATAAAGAGAGCCGGGCGCGTACGATTTATCTGGATGGATTCAGCACCGCCACCGTGTCCAGCGCATTTTCCGGCAGTACTTATATGCAGGCCATGGGGTTTGTGCCGATGGCGTTGCATCCCGCACCCAAAAAGCGTGTTCTGGTGATCGGGTTTGGTACCGGCAACACTATGGGAACGGCTTCCCTGTTCCCGGGGGCTGAGGTGCACGGGGTTGAGATTGATAAAAATGTGTTGGCGTTTTCCAAATGGTTTTCTACCTGGAACCACGATGTTTTAAACCGACCCAATACAAAAATGTTTATTCAGGATGGCAGGGCTTTTTTGAAATGGTCGAAGTCCACTTACGATGTCATCATTATGGAGCCGATGTCTCCCCTGCAGGCCGGAGTGGTGAACCTCTATTCCAGGGAATTTTATGAGCTGGCTTTGAGCCATTTAAAAGAAGACGGCTTGCTGGTGCAATGGCTTCCCTTGCACCTGATAGGACCGGAAGATGCGAGGTCCATCACCCACACGTTCAGGCAGGTGTTCCCGGAGTTTTCGGTGTGGAACAGTTTTCTCACACGCATTGCCCTGCTGGTAGGAAGCCGGGAGTCGATAGCACTGGATAAAAATTATTTTGATACGCTCATGCGTAACGATGAAATAAAACGGATCGCCGGGGAAATGAAAGTGAACTCGTTTCTGGATTTCGCCGATTTTTTTATTACCGATGGAAAACGCCTGTCGCCTTTTTTGCAGGGGGCCGGTGAGATTACCGACGACTCGCCACTGCTGGAGTTTTCTTCTGTTTCGCTTCTGCCTCCGTTACAATGGGAAACCGATGAGAGTTTCCTGAACCTCCTGCGTCCCCGGTTGGATCAGTTTCCTGATGTGAAAGGAATGCCGGAAGTCTTTAAGCAAAATTATGCGGTTCGGACTGCGCAGAGGTTTGGTTTGTTCGCGCGCCGTTATCACGGGCCGGGAGAAAACTTTTTTGCCTCCGGTAATTATCTTGCTGGACTGGATGCGTTAAGAGTTTATTTTGATGAAAATAAAAACCCTCGTATAAGTTTGCAGGACGCAAAGTGGAATAACCGGCGGGCCGCCGGTGGCAGATAGCCCCCAGATACGGCATAAGTGCTTTTAAGTGAGGAGAAGTGTTATCCAACCACCCTCACCTCAATCCTCTCCCTTAAAGGGAGAGGAAGCAAAAAGTTCCTTCTCCCCTGGAGGGAGAAGGTTAGGATGAGGGGGACTATAAAGATTCAGTTCTTGAATAAGGCGAACGATGAGTTTTAACCGGGGTGACAAAATTCTGCTGGTTCTGCTGGTGTTGTTCAATGCCGGTCTTTTTTATTATTTTGGCACGGGATTTAACAAGGGCGATTGGGTCGTCATCCAGGTAGCGGAGAAACAGGTGGCCCGCTTTCCCCTTATGTCAGATAGGGTCATTCAGGTGCAAGGACCTCTTGGTGCCACGGAAGTGGAAATCAGCCAGGGCAGGGCGAGAATAGTCCGCTCCCCCTGTAAACTCAAGGTCTGCATCAAGTCGGGATACATCCGGTACGCCGACCGCCTCTCAGCCTGCCTGCCGAATAAAGTGGTGGTGAGAATCGAAGGCGCAAGCCAAAGGGGACTGGACGCTGTCGTAGGATGAAGAAGCTTTTCCAAATATTGTGGCTGGCTTGCATATTGGCTCTTGTGGTAACCCCGAGTGCGGTCTGGTCTTTTTCCCCGATCCACCACCAATTACAAATAGAACTGGAGCCTTCGTCCCGGTTTGCCAGAATCGAAGACACGGTTCAATTTAAAACTTCCCCAAGCAATTGTGGGTCCTTTGTCTTTTACCTTCATGCTGACCTGCAACTAAACAGCCATCAGGTTCCGGCGGGTTGGCAGGTGAAAACCGCCGATCATGAATCCGGACTCGTTAAGGTTGAGGTGACAAAAAGCAATTCCGCAACCTGTCCAGAAACATTTTCAATGACGTTGAATTATTCCGGCATGCTTCACGATGCGGATGACCCTTCAGGCTCCAGCGGTTTCTTTTTTTCCGGCGATAGTTATTTTTACCCGCAGATAAAAGGCGCTCTGGTTACTTTCGATATGCAGGTTTCCCTGCCCGATCCCTGGCAGTCTGTGAGCCAGGGGAGGAGGCTTGACGATGGTCTTCGTGAAGGAAGAAGAGTTGGTTCATGGGAATCTTCTCATCCGACTGAAGAAATATATTTAATCGGCAACAAGTTCCATATTTATAAGGCGGAGCATAAGGGACTTTCCCTGTATGCGTTTTTGCTGGAAAAAGAAGAGGAGCTGGCCGACCGGTATCTTCAAACGGCTAAAGGTTATATTGATTTTTATTCCGAACTGATCGGGCCTTACCCCTATGAAAAGTTTGCCCTGGTGGAAAATTCCCGGCAGACCGGCTATGGCATGCCTTCTTTTACCTTGATGGGATCACGAATCATTCGTTTCCCGTTTATTCTGCATAGTTCTTACCCACACGAAATTCTGCACAACTGGTGGGGCAACGGAGTGTTTCCCGATATGAAGCAGGGGAACTGGTCAGAAGGTTTGACGGCTTATCTTGCCGACCATCTGCTTCTGGAATTGAAAGGCAAGGGAGCTGGGTACCGGTTTCAGGAAATGATGAAGTTCTCGAACTATGTCAACAAAGAGAATGATTTTCCTCTGAGTGAGTTCGGCTATCGGGATAACATGGCCTCCCAGGCTATTGGTTATGCCAAGCTCCTTATGGTTTTTCATATGCTACGAACCGAAGTCGGCGATGAGAACTTTTTAAAAAGCTTGAAAAGGTTTTATGCGACCTATAAGTACCGGTATGCCGGTTATGAGGATCTGCGTAGGATTTTTGAAAAGGTGTCAGGCCAAAACTTGAGCGAATTTTTTTGGCAGTGGGTTCATCGCAAAGGGGCACCAGAAATCCACTTACAGGAAGCATCTTATGTCGCCAGTCAGGGCCGATATGACCTGAAGGTGATGGTGGAGCAGGAGAGTCCGGCTTTTAAGCTACGGCTTCCGATAGCCATTTGGACCACCGAATCCCCGGAGGGGGAAATTCATTACATAAAACTCGATACAAAAGAGAAGGAAGTTCATTTCCAGTTGCCAGCCGAGCCAACAGCAGTTCGGTTGGACCCTTATAATGATGTGTTCCGCCTGCCGGGTATTTTAGAAGCCCCACCCAGTCTGGGGCAGACTTACGGAGCTCAAACTAGCACGGCATATCTTCAGGAAATAGACGATCGAGGTTACCGGCAGTTTGCGCAAGCGGTGGCGAAAAATATTTTAACGGGAGGCACGAACATCGGAATCCCGGAAGGCAGTGTGTGGGTTTTTGGGCGGGAGAATCCATTGAAAAAATCTTTCATAAGCCAACTCAAAAAAACTGGCATAGAAGTGGGCGAGAAGGGAGTCCGGTTTCCAGATAGCTTCTACCCCTGGGAAGACCACAGCTTTGTTTTCACCTTACACAGACCGGGTCAGAAAAAAGGAACGATGACCTGGGTCATTGCCGGTAATAAGGGGAGTGTTCCCGGTTTGATGCGCAAACTGCCGCATTACGGAAAATATGGTTATCTGGTGTTTGAGGGGTCTGCTCCAGATAACCGGGGCAAGGGGATTTGGTCTTCCAACCCGGCAGGACTGCAAAAAATTTTCAAAGAGGGGTCTCCGCGCCTTTTACCGCAACAAAAACCACTGGTTCAACTCAAGCCGTTTCAATAAGGGTGAACCTTAGAGGATTAGAAAATTGATAAATGAGGAAGGGGTGGACCCCCTTCCTCATTATCAGATGATATTACTTCTTCTTACCGCCGCCTTTTCCTCCACCACCGCCGCCACCATCTTTTTGATCAAGTGGCACGGTTACGATGCGCGATTCTGAAACGGTGTTCCCGTTAGCATCGCTTGTGGTTACCGTGATCGTGTAGATGCGCGCCTCTCCTTCGTAGGCATTGCGCTCGGCTCTAAGGTAGATACTCCATACTCCTCCCGACTGGGTCAGTTTCCAATCGGGTTCGGTGTTGCCATCCCCTTTGCTGTTGAGCGGCTGGTTGGTGGTCACGCTCACCATAAGGTTCGGCGCTGGGTCGCCTGCATCACTAATTCCCGACACTGTTCCAACCAGCGTCAACTTGTGGTTTGCAGGCCACAGTTCTGTGACGAGCAAATCAAAAGTGTAATCAGGCGGTGCAGTATCCTGAACAGTGATCGTTACGGAATCCGGTAAAGAATCGAGAACTCCATCGTTCACCACCAAAGTTGCCTGATGGGTTCCCGCTGAAAGCGTAACGGATGGTGTGCCTCCAGTTGCCAGACCGAATGGTCCAGACCAGTTATAGGTCAAAGGGTCTCCATCCGGATCGCTGGAGCCGAGTCCGTTCAAAACGACCAGGGCACCTTCGGCATTCTGTTGTTCCACGACCAGGTCGTTGCCCGCATTGGCGATTGGGGCACGATTGGTGGTAACGGTGATTTTGTGCGTATCGACCGTTTGGTTATTACCGATATCTTTTGCTACGACTTCGACAAAATTGTCTCCATCCACCAGAACAATAGAAAGGTTGAAAGATACTTCATTAGGTTTTTCCGGATTGTTCGTGGTCTGGAAAGGGACGGGTACGCCCTGAACGAGGATAGTGGCTATGCCTGCGTCATCATCGGCGGTACCTTGGAGCTGTACGGTTGTGGTTTCCCCTGCCGTGAGCAGGGTGGCTCCATCCGCTGGAGTCCAGGCAACAGTTGGCGGCGTATCTTCCTTGAATACCGTTCGGGTGTCGCTACCGGATTTGGCTGGAACCGAGTCATCGAAAGCAACGGTCTCGATCAGGTTGGGTCCGTTGACTAAAGGAATGGTGGCGCTGAAGCTCACCTCATTCGGGTCGTTGGGGTTCCCGGTTGAGATGAATGCCACTTCCACTCCATTTACCGTTACCGCCGTGACCTGACTGTCATCGGTGGCGCGTCCGGTCATTGTAATGAAAGCCTGGTCTGTTACAAAGTCCGGTTCGGGAAACTCGACAGTGAGTTGCGGACCGCCGAGACTGACGACCTGCGAGGTTCCGGCCTTCACATCGATCTCAAACTCGCCGAACCTGGTTACGGTTCCACCCACTGTGGCCCGGGCAATCAGACTACAGGTGCTTTCAATCGCATAAAACCGGACGGTACCTACTTCAACATCCTGCTCGCGATCGTTGTATGCGAAGGATCTATTCAAGAGGAACTTATTAGTGACAGGGTCCGTTCCATTGCAAGAGATTTGAAGGTAGGGTCTGCTCAGGGTTTGTCCTGTGCCGCCAACGATACCGAATTCGACGACCACCTCTCCGAGCGCAATAGTGAAATCTTTGACACCGGATGTGCTCGGCGTAGTTTCAACTGCGTTTTCCAGAACAAAACTTCCGTCCGTAAAACCTGATCTTTGGCTCAAGTATTCAGCCGGGTCCGTGGACCCGTTGAAAAAATCGAAACTCACAAGGTTCAAGGCCCACGGTCCTTCAGAAAGAATCAGTTGATATTCTCCCGTGGATCTGTTTACCTCCCGGTCAATTCCAAATCCATTGAAAGTCGTTGTGCTCGGCAAGCCTATCGTAGCAATCGTAAGATCACTCAAGTGTTCCACAGGGGCGTTGCCACCGAAGCTGATCTTTCCGTTTATTCTGGATTGCTGGGCGGAAAAGTCAATACGAGTTACTTCTCCCGCAGGAATAATATAAGTGGGTTTGTCGGCAACTGATGTCGCCTCCTCAGGAGAAACAGGATTATAACTGAGCCTTGGAAAGGCGAAGGTTTGTCTGTGAGAATTATAATGTTGATAGACTTGAAAATCGTATTCAGCTCCTGGGAGTTCTTCAAAAATATACGTCCCATCAGCATTTCCCACAATTACATGATTCACTAAATTGGTACGATCTACTAACGAAAGTATTGATTCAGTTTCAAATAGCCCAGAGTTATCTATAACGCCAGCGACAGAGCCAACGGTTGGTGGTTCGAAATTACAATCGACGGTGACGGTTTGCCCGGCGGCAACATTTACTGATTTCTCCGGGCCAAAAAACTTAAAGAACTGCCAGTTCAACGAATCCATGTAGGCCAGACACTGGACCTGGATGGCCGTTCCCGGAGCTACCGGAACTTTGTAAGCCATTCCCTGCAACTGATCTGTCACAGTGATCGATTCAAAAATCGGTCCCAGGGTCGAGGTCACGATAAGCTTGGTTTCCTGGAGGGCCTGATCACCCGTTATGGTTCCCACGCCTTGAATAAAGCCGGGATTATCCAAAATGAAATCCTGCGTTGTTACCTGACCGGCATTTACGGTGACTACTTCTATCGGGAAACATACGCGATCATTGGAGTTATCCATATAGACACCGCAGGCGGTGACGCCGAATTGTTGAGTTCCTTCAGCGGGTATATTGACCACAAGACTGTAATTAACTGATGTGGAATTGGCTGGTGGAGTCACTTGGGTTTCCGCCAATGTCCATTTAATAGCACGGTCGATGCTTGCCGGGTCGTAAGCGAAGATGTCTACAACATTGATAAGCTCGCTTCCAATTCTTATCGTCCCACTGACGTAACCAGGATTCAGTTCCGCTGTTTGCGCCCAAAGGTTTGCATTAAATCCAATGACGATAAAGAGTGAGACCAGTGTACTGAAAAATCTCATTTTTAATTTTTTCATTTTAAAATAGCTCATGACCTGTTTTCTCCCCTCTTAATTTCGATCATTGACGATAGTTTGTTTGTGTTCTCCCCCTTTGCCCAGGTCGTACTCCACATCCCAAACCAGGCTTTCCTTCGGATCAAAGTTTCCGCCGACAAAGAAAACTTCTGCTTTGGCCACGCGTCCGTGTCCTTTCGGAACAGTACGCAACTGGAGGACTCCTTTATCCAGTTTTGCGTCCAGAGGAAAGCTCAAGCGTAAGTTGACATTTTTTAAATGTGTTTCCGTCAAATTACGAACCCAGACCTGAAGTTTTCCGGAAGCAAAGCCTTCGTTGACATCGAGACGAATGTATTTAGATCGAATAGAGATATCAGCCGCATAGGCCATTTGTGGAAACGCTAATAGAACAAGTAGAAAAGAAACTTTTAGACTGCTTGAGAGTGTTTTCACTTCTTCCTCCTTAAATGTTTGAACTGCGGCAATAAAAATATATTTTGTATAACTAAACTTTGTTGCAATATTCCTACCACCCTATACGGGGGGGGTGCCGGAGCTTTCGCAGGCGACAGGAAAAATTTTGAAAAACCGCCCTTAATTAATTGTAAAATTTAATGGAATTTAGAAGTTCGGCACGAGGATAATTGGGATTTTGTCCTATATTGAGACTATTTGTCTCAATATAGGATTAATTTGTCTCTTCTTGAGACGCGATTGGAACTGGAAACTCAGCTTGGGGGGTGAACGACTCTGGGGTTTGCGGGTTTACTCTGAAAAACCGAGATAGAGAGGGACTCCTCGGGTCATTTTTAAATCAGTGCGATGACTGCACCGGTGGCGATCATTAGTAGTCCTATCACCCGTCCGCCCGCATCACCGAGCGGCAATATCTTTTCCAGCAGGACAAATAATGTGATTGCGGCTATCCATAAAAGGTTCATAACCCCGCCGACAAACAGCAGACCCATTAAAACCCAACAGCAACCCAGACAAAATATTCCGTGAGAAAGTCCCATCCGGAAAGCACCGATCATGCCCGTGCGCCAGTGCGATGTAATAAAATCCACCGGTGACCGGCATTGTTGAAGGCATCTATCTTTAATGGGTAGCCATTGATAAACACCTGCTGTCGCGATTAAAACAGCACCTAAACCAACGCTATTGGAAACCATCATTGGCGATAACAGGGCGGCTTGGTCCAATCCCCATTGCGCAGTAGTCGCGAACAGGCTGAAAGCAATCCATATCACAACGTACCCGGAAACAAATGCGCCAGTGGGTGCGATCGGTGTGTTTCCGGTGGTTGCTTTTCTGGCAATGGCCGCATAGATCAATACTGTGGGCGCGACCGAAGGAAGCATCATGCCAACCATCATGATGGCCCACATCAGGAACATCATCAGGAAATAATTGGCACTCCAGGGTTGGATCTGCATTGCGCCCATGGGCATGCCTGAGGCCATTGAAAACAGATAGAGCCAGGAGAGTAACGTTACGCCTCCCAGTGAAATTCCAATGGTGAGGAAATCGCGTCGTGGCATTGCTTTGATGAGTTGCATTGGATCAGGAGCCTTGGCTAGCGGATGACGCCATCCTGATTCATGTGCAGGATATTGAACTGCCCGTAACTGTTTTTCAGGTCCAATTCAATCTGGGCGGTTACCTTAGAGTTGCCTTCCCCAAGTTCTGCGTGAGTGTACTCGAAGCCATCAGGTATATGAATTCCTCTGCGGGTTTCCTTGTTGCTATGAGGGTCGATCATCGGTGTGCCTACAGAACTGACCATGCCGTCAATTTTAGTATGGCCCTTGCGTGCATCGACATCGATGCTCATTTCAATTGGCGCATAGAGTGTTTCATGTACCTTGGACATGGTGCTGTTGAAAACGTGGAAATGTGTTGACCCCGGAGCTGTGGATTCTCCGTGGGCTATTTTCTTCAATGCTTCACGTTGCGCAGGATTGGCACGTTCATCAATAATGACTTGTTGTTGCCCGTTTCCTTCGGCGATTTCGCCGGGCCATTTTAAAAGCATGACAAAACAAAGTCCGTTCAGAGAAGTATCGTTAAAATGCCCTTCGTCAATCATCGCACTGCCGATGGCCTCGCACAATCCATAGGTGGAAGCCGCGTTAAATTGACAGGGGCACCCAAATGCGCAGTTGCAGTTGGAAAACTCTTTGCCGCGAATCATCCATTGATCAGCCATAATATTTGCTTACCTCCAGTTAGATAAGGTTGGATTTTGCCATTTCAAAATTACTCTGTCAATCAATGAGGCATTTTGACAAAAAACCCGTGATTCTGGAAATATGGATCGGAGTCAATGCAGTCGGCTCAGGACAGTCATCACATACTGGGACGGTTGGGAAAAACAGGTTCGATGTTAATCATCCTCGTAGGGGGGAAGTGTAGTGAGGCGGGTATCTTCAACGGGTCCTCCAACTGTAAAGTGATACAAGCTCTGATAGCTAAGACCTTCAATGCCGAAGACCTCACGCACGGGATCATCGAAGAAGCATCCGATTCCCGTACTGCGAATGCCGCTGACCTCTGATTGCAGGTAAAGCATCTGCCCTATAGCTCCACATTCCCAATATAGACGAGG
>Ga0209360_1000101_pt1 | contig 77720 bp, 64 predicted proteins | sample SaaInlV_130m_DNA_3_FD_184651 | JGI IMG/M metagenome (GOLD analysis project Ga0209360, IMG submission 184651) | Marine microbial communities from expanding oxygen minimum zones in the Saanich Inlet - SI037_S3LV_130m_DNA (SPAdes) (version 2) | ecosystem: Environmental > Aquatic > Marine >... | reverse complement strand
GGAGTCAATGCTGCATTTAGTGCAGTACCAGAGATTAGCAATATTTCGCCACAGATTTTAATTAATGGTTTAAAGACATCATTAATTACATCATTTACAGGAGGAATTATTATGCTTATTTCAACAGTATTATGGTATTTCTTTATAAAACGGCACAATCTGCTTGTTGTATAATTCGACGCCCAAGCGTCCTTTAGCTAATTTAAAATAGAAGAAGTTGCGTGAGTCTCATAACCCGATGGGTGATTATTTGAAGTTTCTCTACTTGGAATGTAATGCTTACTAAACAATATGTAAAATATACTTGACAATTATGAATTGTTAAGCTTAATATTGGGTAAAGTAAACAATACATTATGACAAAGGAACTAGATATATGAACAAAACAAACACAGAAATCAAAACCAACAAAGCCTACTCAAGAGATCGAGTTTCCACAGCCAAGGTTGCCTATTGGGGTCTAGCTTGGTTATTGGCAACTGCTGGAGCCACTTTTGGACCAGAACTACTTTGGGGTTATGGAACTTTGATTACCTCCATAGGAATTGCAATACAACTGGCACTCGGCTTTGGGATGATTTGGGCTTTCAAAGGGGTTTTGCTGGCGATGGATGAATTGCAGCGACTAATCCAGCTTGAAGCTATTAGTTTAGCTTTGGGAGTTGGAGTAGTTGTTGGAGTTAGCTATGAATTACTCGAGGATATAAAATTAATAACTTTCCAACCTGAAATATCACATTTAATAATATTGATAACCTTAACCTACTCGTTCGGTCTGTTTCTCGGTAACAGGCATTACAGATGAAAAATCGATTAAAAGTACTACGGGCAGAACGAGATTGGACCCAGGCTAAGTTAGCTGAAGAATTGGATGTTTCTAGACAAACAATCAATGCTATTGAGACGGGAAAATTTGATCCCAGTTTGCCTTTAGCGTTCAAAGCCGGTAGGCTATTTGATATGTTGATAGAAGATATTTTTCAAGATAAAGTAAATTCTTGATTTACAACCCATTCGGCTAATTTTTATCATAACTGATTATCAGTAAAATGATTACAACAATATTTTTTGATATTGGTGGTGTTCTGATAAATATCCATCCGGAAAGAACACTACAATATTTGAGCGATTGTACGGATGTATCTGTGGAAGATGTTCGCAAATATTTTCCAATGGAAGCCCATAACCAATACGAAAAAGGGAATCTCACAGACAAGGAATGGTTTCTGGCTATAAAGGAATCCTTTCCCCAGCCATGCTGTCTGAAAGAATCAGATTTTTGGCATGCTTGGAAATTATTATTGGGAAATGAGAGAGACACCGTAAATTTTCTGCAGAAATTATCAGACAATTATTCTATTTGGTTATTGTCAAACACCAATCCAAAACATATTAGAGATGAGATTGAAAAGCGGTATACATTTCCAAATTTAGTGTCTGGGGCTGTATATTCTTTTAATGTGGGATTACGTAAACCACATAAAGAGATTTATTTAACTGCAGCCGAACTGGCTGGTACACAACCTTCTGATTCCATATTTATTGATGACATGGCCAAAAATATTGATGCCGCAACTGAAGTTGGATTTACGGGCATCCAATATTTTTCTACAGAACAATTAATTGAAGACCTAACACAATTAGGTATCATACAAAAAGAAAAGGTTATTTTATGAAACATTTCACAATGCTGCTGATCTTGGCAACAAGTTTACTCCAGGCCACTGGTGCCTGGATGATGAGTGGTAGGACCCATCCTGAATTAAATTGGCACACCATAGAAACGGATCATTTTGATGTGCATTACCATGAAGGCATCCGTGACATTGCGGTTCAGGGTGCATCCATCGCTGAACAGGTACGCCCCATATTAATGGAACAAATGGGCCTGGACACACTCCGCAGGTTGGATATTGTTTTTACCACCGAAGATGAAGTCCTGAATGGATTCGCCATGCCCAGTAATCACACAGTCATTTGGGTAGATCAAAATGATGCTGCTTTGTGGGTGGGTGATGAAAAATGGATGCGAACGGTATTAGCCCATGAACTTCAGCATTTAGTCTTTTTCAATACTATAAAGGGCCCTTGGTGGTTCTGGTTACCGGAGCCCATGAACACAATTTATGCTGGTGTCCCCGGTTGGGTCGTGGAGGGCTTGGCGGAATATTATACAGAAAAATGGAGGCCATTTCGATTTGATATTTCTCACAAAGGACATGTGATTGGAAATACGGTACACAAGATTCAAGATCCTCATAATGATGGTTTTTCTAAAAGCCTCTATCTCGCTAACCGCTTTGGAGATTCCACAATTGTTAAAATTCTAAGTGATCGGAATAATGCAAAATTACTGGATTTTAAAAAATCTTTTAAAAAACATACCGGCGTGAAATTGAAACAATTCAATGAAGATTGGCGCAGGCATATGAATACATTTTTCTTTGGCCAGCGTGCCCAAAAAGAACGGGTAGAAGATGTAGGTAGAGTACACAAACTACCTTTGAAAAGAATGGCAGCGTTTGATTATTTCAATGATTCACTGCGAGTGGCTATGGTTGGGCAACTTTCAAAAGGTCAGGGAGATCTATCCTTAGTGGTGGCCACACGAGACACTGCCAAAGAAAATAAAGAATGGAAAAAGAGAGTTGAAAAAGCAGAAAAAAAAGGTGAGACACCAAAAAAAGTAAAACCCAAATGGAAAAAAAAAGAATATGACCATGGCATATTTGGTGAATTGATACAAAACCTAGATGTTGCCCCAGATGGACAATCCATCATATATCCTAAATACAGATTTGGTCAACACCAATCTCTCCAGTTTGGAATTTGGAAATTAGATATTGAATCTAAGAAAAAAACATTGCTTACCCCACACATGCGGGCGAATTATCCCCAATACTCCCCTGATGGCAGCAAGATAGTTTTTGTCGCCCACGAGAACTCAACAACCCAACTTTATACCATGAATGCGGACGGTAGTGATATTAAACCCTTAACAATGAATCAAGGAGATACCCAGATTATTACACCCATGTGGCGCCCAGATGGGCAGGCCATTGCCTTTGCTCAGTCGGATCCTGATGGATTGATGGATCTTCATATTATGGATCTTGAAACAGGACGTGTCAGCCAGATTACGGATAGCCATGAAGGAGATTATGCTCCGATTTGGCACCCTGATGGAAAAAAAATATCTTATACAGGTCTTTATGATTATACACCTAATCTATACACTCATGATCTTGAAACGGGTGAAACAATCCAAAATACAGACATTGGAGATGTTGTCATTGGTGCAGGCTGGAACCATGAAACTTCAAGCATCACCGCCCTGACCTTGAGAACAACAGACTCTTCTCGTGTGGTGGATATTGATCCTTCCCGGTTAGCCGACAAAAGGGAAGTGAAAATGAATCCTGCATTTTCTTCATGGCGAACAAAGGCACCGGATCATCCTATGGAGAATATTAATTCTAAATTAGATGTTAAAATTCACAGTGAAACACCCTATAAATTTTATAAACATATATCCCATGTGGGGTCAGTGGTATTACCAGACGTCCAAAGTCTATTTTTAGAAACAGCATTTACAGATGGCATGGGCCGGCATGTGTTAGGCGGACTATTGATTACGGACTATGATTCCTTATTTGGAACTTTAATCCAATATAATAATAATACGGGGTTCCCTTTCGGCGGATCTTGGGGAGTGAATTATTACAAAGATTTGTTTTTTACATTTCAGTTCTACAACCGGGATCAGGTCCCTCTCCTTGAATTATTTAATGGAACAACCCTTTGGTGGATGATGCCCTACAACTTTGGTAATTCCAGAGCGGCAAATCATTCCATCGGTATTGCATTGGGGCTAATGGATCGACAGGCATTCGATCAGACGGGAGAACCATTCGAAGATTCTTCAGATGTATTTAACACACCTGAAAGTGGAAAGGAAGGGATGCTATCACTGAATTACATATTCAAAAATCAACGAATTCACAGGCGGAATATGTTTGCCCCGAACCAGGGCTATGGATTTAGTGTGAATCATGATATGGTAACGTCAACCATTGGGGGCGATTTGGATTATAATAAGACAGAAATAGATTTATTCACCCATCTAAAAGCAGGCCCCTTATCTATCTATGCTCGCGGTCGTTATGAAAAATTATCTGGCAAACCACTTGCACAAGATACATTGGGAATTTTTGATATCCCTAATTATTACATTGCAGGAAGTTTTGTCCCAGGACGTGAATATATGAGCCCTCGTGGTTTTTCCGGAGCAAGATATGGAGATCAGGCATTTATGGGGACGGTTGAATTACGAGCCCCTGCAGCACCATTTCAATTTGTTGAAATATTAAAGATAATTCAATTGGGTAATCCAACAGTTGCGCTTATTTCAGATTTTGGAAATGCCTGGAAAAGTGACGAAGAAAAGGAAGACTTGATTATGACAACTGGTTTAGAATTCCGGCTTGCATTATCCTTGGCAAAATCGCCTTTGTTTATTTTTAGTTATGGCTGGGCACAAGAGAATAATAAATGGTCCGATGGCTCACCTGATCCCTATTTCCAAATGACGCTCATTAGTCCGTTTTAGGTATGAAAAATACAATTATTTGGTTTGAGATTAATGTAGCTGACTTGGACCAAGCCAAAAAATTCTATGACCACGTTTTACAAACGAATATCCGCAAAGAAGAGATGGAAGGATCCCCTCCTATGGGTATTATCCCTGATGAAGGTGTGAATGGTGCTTTAGTAGAAGATGAAGAATACGAAGCGCCGGAACATAGTGGCGTCATGCTTTATTTTGATGGGAGTTCCGGAATTAATCCTTACTTGGAACGTGTAGAAGAAGCCGGGGGAGAAGTGGTTGTTCCCAGATCGTTCGTGAATGATTCTGTTGGACACTGGGCAGCGTTCGCAGATTTGGATGGTAATCTGCTGGCTTTTTACGAACCACCCCAATAAAATGTAATTAAGACTTAAATATTCACGTTTAATTTTTAAAACCAATAACGTCTCAAAGAAACTGAAAAGATTAATCCTTCAGCATCTATAGTAGGTGCATCACCGTCCCAAACTGCATCTTCTTGCCTTGTTTTATCATTTCCATTATCATCTTTTTCACCAGTTTTCACTGAATAAGTCCAAGCCTGGTTATTAGTTATAAGAATATTTTTCATTGATAAAACAAGATCCCAGTGTTTTCCAACTTGAACACCCAAATTCAATCCAACTGCCGGCATCACTAATCCGCTTTTAACAGAGTGGGAAGAGTCATCTTGTGTAAACGCGAAACAAACAGGGAGATCAAGAGACGTGGAAACAGTTGAGCCAAATCCCGAGAATAAATTGAAATCCAATGAACCACCCATCCCCAAATAACTATCCATATTCTCTCTGGAATCCTGTATAAAACCAAAATGGCCATTCAGACTCCCAGATAAAAGCCCGAAAGGATTGATCAAGAATTTCCCTGTTAAATCATAATGAGGCAAGGGGCCATAAGACAAACTGAAATCCGCAATATATGGGTTTGTCAACATTTCATACGCTTTATGTCCTTCTTTCACCTTTCGCCATTTTCTTATAATTTTTGCTTTACTTGCGTCAGGGCCCACTTCTGTAATACGAGCTAGCCCTCTGGTTTTTCCCGGTAAACTAATGGTTCTTCCTTTATAAGTTTTTTGTTTATCTCTAGAAGCAATCTCAAAAAAGTCTCCTTTTTCAAGCCCCAGGTTTTCACCAGACAAAATAGAAATAGATTTACCATCCACTTCTATGACTTCGCTGGTAATCATGTAAAGTTCTTTTAATTTATTCCGCACTTGGAAGGTGATATTAGCCAGCGCTTTTTCCAAAGATGCATCCCGGTTGCCGCCAGTGTGACTTGCTTCCAATTTAAAGGATTGTTCTGAAATCCCCGTTTCCACATTCACCAATCGCACATTCGCATTGATAACTGTATGAATATTATTTTCTAATTCAAGTCGCCTTTTTTCTTTTGCACTTTTGGTATTGTCAACTGCCGCCGTAACCGTTTTTTTGATCACCCAGGAAAATAATGTTTCATCTTTGTCATCATCATCTTTGTCATCATCATCTCCCTTTTTTGGTTTAGGAACACCTTTTTGCCCGAAATGAACAATATTGATAATGAGAGCTTCTTCTGCTGCGGCCATCTCACCGAATTCCACCACTTGTTCATCTGAGACTAAGCCGGACATTTGGAATGCCTGCTCCTCCAGGATCTCATCCACAAGGTTGCGGTCAATCACTTCAAACCGCCCTACCGATGTAGCGGCATCAGCAATAATGGAAGTAACCTTATCTGCTACAGGTCCATGCTTTTCCTGGGATGCAGGCAAAATCATGAGCCATTTTTTTTCTAAAGTAATATCTTCATCCAGTTCCTGGGGGAAACCCATAGAAAAAATGAATATGAAAATGAGAAATATATTTTTCATCAAAATGTCCAATTCAATGGTCGTTTAAAAGCAAAAGTTAAAAAAACTGAAGGGGTTTCAATGCTAAAGGATTCATCCTTGAAAAAATCTTCTGTAAATCCAATAATAAAGGCTACCCCTTTTTTTATAGACCACTGGGCTTCAGCGACTAATTGTATCCTGGAAAGATCAGTATTATCTACCAGTTTGCTGACTTGATGAAAATAATCCACTTCAATTTTTGTTTCATATTTTCCCATCTTTTTATCGGCTGTGAAGCCACTCCGGGCATAGGATGTTTTTTGTTTTGTGTTTAAATAATCTGAATTATCGAAGGCAATCCCCAATTCGGCTGTCATATTTCCCGATTCAGAATTACGGATTAACCAACCCAATCCTTGATTAAAATGGTATCGAAGATTTACATCAATGAAAGTATTCTTTTCATAAATAAGGGTGTTGAACGAATATAACCAGTCAAAAGACATAAAGCGTCGACTGGTTTTTTGGCGGACTCGAATTTCCTGATTTTCTTTAAAAAAATGGCCATAAAACCGTACATCCTGAAAAATGTATGGGGTGGTTCGATTCAGACGTACGTAGCTGGCAAGGCCGGGAGAAGATGCTTTGGTCTGAACAGCACCAAGGCGGAAATATTGTTTCCAATTCGGAAGCTCTGCTTCAGGATAATGGCCAAAAACCAATGAAAGAAAAATGACAGAGATGCAATATCTCATCATTGTTTGATTTTTTCCCCACTTTGCATAAGAAGAATTGCGCTCGTTGTAAATATGGCTGTCAGGAACAAGGCCATCCAAAAACTGACAATGAAAGATGAATCACTGACTCCCAATATTGTATACCGAATTCCATTGATCATGTAATAAATGGGATTGATAAAACTCAAACTTTGTGCCCATTCCGGGAGCATTTTAATTGAATAAAATATACCTCCCAAAAAACTAAGTGGTGTGAGAAAAAAGTTCTGCATCATAGCCAATTGATCCCAGCTTTCTGCTATCTGTCCTAAAATAAGTCCCATGCTGGCAAAAGCCCATGATACGAGAAAAATAAAAACAATAGTTCCCAGGAGATTGACTACAGGAAGATCAGTAAGGAATACACCTAAAATTAAAACCAGAATACCATTCACAACACCTCGAACCGTTCCACCAATAATGTATGCTAATGAGATTTCTAACCCAGACAGCGGTGCGGTTAATAGGTCTGGTAATTGTTGGAGTAATTTCATTTGTAGCATTGATGATGATGTGTTGGCAGTAGCATTGGTGAGCGTATTCATCATGATGAGACCTGGTAAAATAAATAAGGTATATGGGACGCCTTGAATCTCAGAAATTCGTTGTTCAAGAGTGAACCCAAATATGACAATGTATAGTCCGGATGAAATGAGCCCCGGCAAAACGGTTTGGCGATACACAGAAAAGAATCGCCCCACTTCTCGTTTGATTAAAGTGCCAAAGCCAATCCAATTCATTCGTTGATGCCTTTACCTGTCAGACTCAAAAATACATCTTCCAAAGATGAAACTTTAGACTCAATACTTTGGATATGAACATCGGCTTTTGATAATTGCCGAATAATCTCAGGCATAGCGGAATCAGGGTCTTTCACTGAAAAGTGAAGTCGGTTTTCGTCTCGGGTGAATGTGAATTCATTTAAATAGGACTCCATGCCATTTACTACATCTCCCAATTGGACTGTGATACCTGCTTTCCCCAATTCCCGTGTTAAATCTTTAGGCGATCCTTCTTTCAGGATTTTCCCTTCATGAATAATGGCTACATTTTCGCAGAGCAACTCCGCTTCTTCTATATAATGAGTGGTCAGAAGTATTGTTTTACCCTGAGAGTGAAGGTCTCGGAGGTACTGCCATAGCTCCCGTCGTAGTTCCACATCCACGCCAGCGGTTGGCTCATCCAAAATGATTATATCCGGATCATGAACCAGCGCCTTTGCTATCTGGAACCGACGCTTCATTCCTCCGGAAAGTTGTCGCAATCGGGATTCTCGTTTTTTGTCTAGCCCTAATCGTTCAAATAGATCATCAATTTTTGGCTTTGCCTGCTCTTGGGTGAGCCCATAATACCCTGCTTGGAAGTACAGTAGCTTTTCGATGGGGAAAAACCAATCGACCGAAAACTCCTGAGCAGCAATCCCGATCTTAGATCGCGTAAACCTGAAATCTTTCACGGTATCTTTTCCGAAGACCTCCGTACTGCCTTCATCTCGAAATACAAGACCCGTAACAATATTGATTGTCGTGGTTTTTCCAGCACCATTGGGACCAAGCAATCCAAAAAACTCCCCTTGTTTAATGGTCATATCTACACCGCGGAGGGCGTGAACATCCCCAAAGGATTTTGTTAATCCTGTTATTTGAATGGCGGGTGCGGACACTGGGATTATTCGAATCCGATATGTTGGTCGAAGGGGCTGGGGAAATCAAATCCTTCTGCGCCTGGAAAATGGGCGATGGATACGATAAATGCCCATGGAATCAAGATAGATGCTTCCACTTTTTTAGTTTTAGTTTTGCCTTTTCCTGTAACATTTGGAACAGAAAATTTAGGATGACTGATCCACATGCCATGTTCGTCGTATCCATTTACATACACGAATATTTTATCCTGTTCAATACCAATTTTCTTTAAGGGTTCATGGCCTTCAAGAACGATCAAAATTAAATCGCCCACAACTTCTTTTATTTGCATCATAGTTATATCCAATCGTTAATAGGGGACAAATTTATAGATAGCACCCAAATAATCCACCACATAGAGTTCACCAGAATTATCTTCGCCAAAGGATGAAATAAACAGGGGCACATCTTTACTCGTTTTTTTCAATTTTTTCCTAAGATTCTGAAAATTAATTCCTTTATTTTCTTTTAATTGAAAAGACCATATTCGTCCTGTACAGTAATCCCCAAATATATAAGTTCCATCAAGTTCAGGAATATTGGCGCCACGGTAAACATACCCTCCCGTTACGGAACAGCCTGTAGCTTCTGCTTCATCCATGCCCATAAGGATCTTCATATAAGCTGCATTATTAGGATATTCATGGACCGGTTTCACAAGGTCTGTAGTGTCGCATAATTCTTCCGGATTGTAACAATGATTCGCTTCCATGACCCGCCAGCCATAATTGGCTCCTTTTGAATCTTCCCATGAATTCCAATTCACTTCTTCCCAGAGATTTTGCCCAACGTCGCCGATAATAAGATCATTGGTTTTTCGATCGAAAGAAAACCGCCATGGATTCCGAAGACCATAGCACCAAATTTCCGCTTTTTTATTTTTTTGGCTAACAAAAGGATTATCAGATGGAATGCTATATGGATCACCTTTATCAACGTCAATTCGAAGAATAGTTCCAAGAAGCGTATTCTGGTTTTGAGCATTGTTATGTGGATCTCCCCATTTTCCACCATCACCAAATCCAATATATAACATGCCGTCATTAGTGTTAAATACAAGATGTCCGCCATTATGATTGCCAAATGGTTGTGCCAACTCTAATAATACTTTCTCAGATTCTTCATCTGCGATTTCAGGGTCATTTGTGACAGAAAACCGAGATACAATAGATGTATCATTCTTATTAACATAATTAACATAAAAGAATCCATTAGTAAAATAATCAGGATGGAAAGCAAGTCCGAGTAGTCCTTCTTCACTTCCAGGAGTTAAAGAGCCATGAACCCGATCTGAAATATCAAGGAATGGTTTACTAAGGGTTTCTCCATTTTTGATAATATGAATCAAGCCTTTTTGGTTTACAATAAATAATCTAGAATCATCTCCCACTGGTTGAGTAAGGTAGAGAGCTTTTGCTGGAACAGTAGCAACTTTTATAACAGCAAAGTTTTGGCTGAAGGATACGGAGAGTAGAATTATAAAATACAGAATCCTCGGATATAGGCTACGAATTAAAAATGAAACAATCTTCATGGTTTTTTGCATTCTTTGTGTTTTAAGCATTTTTAACTTTATCAAAAAACTCTTCTTCAGTTAATATACTTATTCCTAAGTCACTCGCTTTTTTTAATTTGGATCCAGCACCGGATCCCGCAATAACAAAATCTGTTTTTTCACTCACAGCACCGGATGCTTTGCCACCCAGATCTTCTAATATGTCTTTAGCCTCTTTGCGAGTCAACTGTTGGAGAGACCCTGTAAAGACAAAAGTTTGTCCAGCAAAAGGCTGGTGCAAGTTTACTTCAACATCTGCAAATCTTACACCATAGTCCAAACAATTTTGAACCATTTTTTTATTTGAATCATCAGACCAGAATTGGATTACAGTTTCAGCAACAATAGGACCGATCTCATCAATGGCTTCTAAATCTTCAACGGTTGTATTCTGGAACTCTGTTAAATTCCCAGAATATTGTTTCTCCAGTACTTTTGCGATGTGTTCGCCCACATTCCGTATTCCCAATGCATAGATAAACCGAGCAAAAGTTGTATCCTTAGAATTTGAAATAGCTTCAACCAGATTTTCAGCAGATTTTTCTCCTAAACGATCCAGTTTTTCTAATGTATCCTGTTTTAAAACAAAAAGGTCATCAATGGATTGGATGAGATCTTCATTTACCAATTGGTCCACAATTTTTTCTCCAAGCCCATCAATATCCAAAGCCAGTTTAGATGCAAAATGCTGGATCCTACCTTTAATTTGTCTAGGACATGAAATATTGCCACACCGCAATATCACCTCACCTTCAGGTCGGTGAGTTTCGTGTTGACAAACAGGACATGCACTTGGGATCTGGAATGGTTTTGTCCAGTTTGGTCGTTTTTCTTTAATCACCTTCATAACCTTTGGAATGACATCGCCAGCCCGCTCTATTAATACTGTGTCGCCAATCCGAATATCTTTCCGAATAATCTCATCTTGATTATGTAGTGTTGCATTAGTCACAGTGACACCGGCTATATAAACAGGTTCCAATTTAGCCACGGGCGTTAAAGCGCCAGTTCGACCAACCTGAATATCAATATCATGAATGACAGTTGTGGCCTGTTGTGCTTTGAATTTTCCGGCTATTGCCCATCGAGGAGATCGGCTTCGTGTCCCGAGGTCGTCCCGTTTGTTATAATTATTCACTTTAAAGACCGTGCCATCAATTTCGTATGGAAGGTCATTCCGCCGGTCCTCCAATTCTTGGTGAAATTGTGTTAACCCTTTCGAACCGGTAACAATTTTAATAAAAGGGTTCACCGGTAATCCCCATTTTTTTAGAGAATCTAAAAAAGAGGCATGATCAACAAACTCTACACCATTGATCATACCTGCTTCATAACAATAAATTGACAATGGACGTTCTGCCGTAATGGTTGGATCTAATTGACGTAGACTCCCTGCAGCTGCATTTCTTGGATTTGCAAAAGCCGATTTCTCGTTTAATTCTTGTTTTTCATTTAAATCCTTAAAATCATTTTTCCGTATAAATACTTCCCCGCGTATTTCTAAAAGCGGTGGCGCAGGAAGATCATTCGTTCGAAGGGATAATGGAATTCCTCGAATGGTTTTCAAATTATGGGTTATATCTTCCCCCGTAAATCCATCACCGCGAGTTGAACCATGAATAAATATCCCATTTTCATAAACCAGTTCTACACCAAGTCCATCTAATTTTGGTTCTGCCATATAGATGACGGATTCTTGATCCAACCCTTTCTGTATTCGTCCATCAAATGCAACCAATTCTGCTTCATTCATGGCATTTGCCAGAGATAACATAGGAATGCGATGTTTAATGGTTCCAAACTCAGAAACAGGATGTGACCCAACCCGTTGAGTAGGAGAATCTGAGGTAACTAATTTTGGATTTTCTCTTTCAAGGGATTGTAATTCACGGAGGAGGGAATCATATTCACCATCGGCAATGGTTGGATCATCCATAACATAATATCGGTAATTATGATCTTGTAGGATTTCACGGAGTTCAGCAATACGTTTTTCCGAGTTCATTGGTTCAAACGAGACCGTTGTTTGAAATATTGGACAGGATCAATCAATAATTTATTCACCGGTGTCAGCTCTCCTTTATCATTAATTGGTATACCGTGAATATTGGTTTTTGATTTAATCACAAAATAATATTGAAGGCGTGTCCCAGGATATAGATTTGGATCATATTTGAAATTATAATGACCGTGGCGACCTTCAAGAGGGAATTCTTGATAGTATTGCATAGAATCAGTTTTAAAAAAGATGATTGCTGATTCCACAGAGTCTTTAGGAATGTTTGTGATGAAATCAAGCATATGAGTGCGACCCATAAATAATGGTTTTGGCGGTGCGTGATAAATTCGCCGATTTGTATACAGGGATGGATCATCATCCCTAACTTGTTTTTCGATTTGGGCGATTAATAAAAAAGGTATTAAATATAGAATCTTTAACACAATTCACCTGTTTTTTTGGAGTATATTAAAAGATTGTTGCAATTATTGTGCACCGATCGTTAAACAATTTTTACGCCATTGATCTTCATTTATAATACTATCAATAAAGAATTCTTTTGAACAAGATAAATCAGTTCTAGCCACAGTCGGTAAAGAATTATCACCAAAATGCATCACAAGGATAGATTGAGTAAACTTGGTTTTGGAAATATTAGCGATCTGGCTCATAGCCTTAAAACTGAATAACAGTGCATCATTTACATATTCAATATCAGGTTCAATCTCAATTTGAAGAACAGTTTCTCCTCTGCTAATATAAAACCGGTGACCGATCAACGCAGGTGCTAATTTGGAAGTAAGAAAATATTCATCCATCATAATGGCAATTTGCTCATCCCCGAATTTTGGAGAATCACCAAAAATTATCTGTAAGAATATCAATGAATAAATTAGTTTTTTCATAGAGGTCAGTAACGTCTTTTTATCAAAATAGTCATTAAAATCAGGAACAGAATTCCGACTGAAATTAAGGTTTTTTGATACCGATCTGTAGTATAGATAATTGATCTTCCATTCAATATATAAGAATCTGAGAGGAGAGAGTCCAACCCAAAATTCCAGATAAGGGTATCATGTATAACTTTATTTGCATTCGTAAATATTGGTTGTCCCGGCATAATTACTTTGAGTTCAAATGAATCATCATTTAGATCTAATGTCGATTTAAGGATATTTTCATGTTTTTCCATAGCAAAGGCTAGGTTACTTGGTAAATCAGGATCAATCTTAAAAGGTTTAAAAAGGTCTGTTAAAAACAGTTCACGATCTTTTTGAATATTTTTCAGGTCATCCATGGATGTCAATTTTGCAAATGAGTTTTGCAAATGATTTACCAGCCTTTGATTCCAAATATTTTGTTTTTGGGATAAGGAGTCACTATAAATATCGTTCAAACCTTTTTTCATCAAAACTGTAAGTGCTTCTGGGAGCCAATAAAGTGAATCTGGTTTTTCAGATAAAATGGCTTCATACAATTTTGGATAGTTTTCCTTTATCCGTCTCCCTGAGAAGGTGAGAGAAAATGTATATTCAATACTGAACCATTTTTTAGATACAGACCGGTTAAATGCGTATCCCAATGGAAGCGCATCTCCATGAAAAAATAAGATTGATGTATCCAAGAGTATTCCTTCCGTGGTCATGTTCCAATTGTTGTCATCGTGGTGTTTAATGACCTTGACCGATGATGACCATCCGTCCAAATAACTTGGATGTAGATAATCATTATCTAATACATCAGTAGAATCGCCACGGCTTTCAAACCTGAAATACGATTGCCCATCAGGATGAATTTGGATAAAGATTCGATTTTCTACACAAGAGGATAGGATAAGGATTATGGGTAATACATGATATTTAATATTCGATACCATACCAAGGAAATTACTGAATGAATTTGTCTTTGGGGAGTTGCACTACAACAGTCAAATATGTTATTTTCAGTCATATCAAGACGTGGTTCTATGATCAATTATCTACTTACATACATAATTCTTATTGGTAGTCTTCTTGCTGCCGATTCTCCTAGATCTTCTGTGCTACGGACAGAATACGGTTTCATAGATTATGCAAACCGCGTTATCATTTCCCGTGGAATGGCTAATATTTCACAGAAAAATTCATCGACAGATGCATTGATGGTGATTGAAAAAAATATAAAATTTTCCAAAGGTGAAGCCAGATCTCGTGCCAGGGAAAACCTCTTGGACCTAATCAAATTAGTCCATTTTGACAGTCGGACAGTTGGTGAAATCATGGTGGGCGACAAGTTGATTGAAAGCCGGATTAAAACTCTGGTGGGTAGCGCATACCAACAAGGAGAAATTGAATATCTTGAGCGAAATGAAGTAGCAATTGCCTTGGCGATAAATATGTCTGGCCTGGCAGAAATCCTCATTGATGCTAGCGGATATATGAGTGAAGGGGTTGCACAGTCAGCCTATTTAATGACACGAGCAGCTACACCCAAAAGTGAAAGAACTTCCGGAATTGTCATTGATGCTAGGAATATTTATCATATTCCAGCTATGGTGCCAAAAGTATTTAACGAAGATGAAAAGCTTGTTTATGGACCAAGGTATTATACACGATCACGATCAGTCAATCGCGGTCCAATGGGCTATGCCCATTCCATGGAAGATGGAAATGTTCGTCGAAGAGTGGGCAATAATCCTCTTTTGGTAGAAGCTGTCGCCAGCAATGATGACATAAATTTGACTATCTCTAATTTGGATGCAGAACGCATCCGTGCCGCAGAAAAAAAGTTCGGACTTCTCACTAATTGCAAAGTTCTTGTTTTACTTAAATAAATTTGTAATCATGCCTGACCAGGACTTGGATTTAAAATCCTTATGAAATTTTTATATGGAAATTTCTAAAACGGTCGTTCTTTTATTACAGGACGGCCGTTTTTTTTATGGGGAAAAATTTGGATCTGATGGGGAAACAATAGGTGAAGTCTGTTTCAATACTGGGATGACTGGTTATCAGGAAATACTTACTGACCCATCGTATTGTCAACAGATTGTTACCATGACGGTCCCCCATATTGGAAACTATGGTGTGAATCCCGATGATTATGAATCAGATCGCATTCAAGTCGCCGGGTTTGTCGTTAAAGAAGCAACAGAAATACCATCTAATTGGCGTTCGACACAATCTCTTGGTGATTATTTAAAAGATCATAACATTGTTGGAATCCAAAAAATAGATACTCGCGCACTAACACGCCATATCCGAAATAATGGCGCTATGAATGGAATTATTTCTACAATTGATTCCAACCTCGAAAGTCTTAAGAAAAAATTATCTCAAGTGCCAGATATGACAGGATTAGATTTAGCTCAAAAAGTAACATGTAAAGATTCCTATTTATGGTCAACAATACAAAATGGTCAATACAAAGTAGCTACAATCGATTTTGGAATAAAACACAACATTCTTCAATTGCTAGAAAGTCATGGATGTAATGTCACTGTTTTTCCCGCCCATGTGACGTCTAAAGAAATATTGGATTTCAATCCGGATGGTGTGTTTTTAAGTAACGGACCAGGAGATCCGGAAGCAGTGATATATGGAATTGAAACAGTGAAGGAATTATTAGGAGAAAAACCAATTTTTGGTATTTGCCTTGGGCATCAAATATTGGCCCTTGCCTTAGGAGGAAAAACGTTCAAGCTAAAATTCGGGCATCGAGGATGCAACCATCCTGTCAAGAACTTAGAGTCTGGTAAAGTAGAAATAACCAGCCAAAACCATGGTTTTGCAGTGGATCTAGATTCGCTCCCGTCCAATATTGAACAAACTCATATAAATTTAAATGATAATACATCAGAAGGCATTCGCTGTAAAGAATTGTCTGCGTTTTCAGTTCAATACCATCCAGAATCCAGCCCGGGACCCCATGATAGTCGCTATTTGTTTGAACAGTTTATTGGAATGATGAAAAATGAGTAGCCACGAAGGCTCTAATTCACGAAGAAATATTATAAGCACTTCACATATATATAACTTGGTGGTAGGATAAGTTTTGCCTAAACGCACTGACATAAATTCCATTTTAATTATTGGTGCCGGTCCCATCGTAATTGGGCAAGCCTGCGAGTTTGATTATTCCGGTACACAAGCCACTCGTGCTTTAAAAGAAGAAGGATATCGTGTTATACTGGTGAATTCTAATCCTGCTACTATCATGACAGATCCTGAATTGGCAGATGCAACTTATATTGAGCCTATTACACCAGCGTATGTTGAAGCGATTATTCAAAAAGAAAGGCCCGATGCCATTCTCCCAACGGTGGGAGGGCAAACGGCACTCAATCTTACCATGGACCTTCACAAACTGGGCATTTTAGAAAAATATAATGTACAACTGATTGGCGCCCAAGTGGATGCCATCGATAAAGCAGAGGACCGCGAACGATTTAAGGAAGCGATGGATGCTATCGGAATTGAAACTGCTCAGGGCGGGTTTGTCCATTCTTGGCAGGAAGCGGAATCGCAATTGCAAGACTTGCAATTTCCCATTATTATTCGTCCATCCTTTACTATGGGAGGAACCGGGGGATCAGTTGCTTATAATTTTGATGAATTTCAAGAATTGATCGAAAACGGATTAAATGCCAGTCCTATTACGGAAGTTTTAATTGAAGAATCCTTGTTAGGCTGGAAAGAGTTTGAATTGGAAGTGGTTCGGGATACCGCAGATAATGCTATCATTATTTGTTCCATAGAAAATATTGATCCTATGGGAATTCACACGGGTGACTCAGTTACAGTAGCACCTGCCATGACGTTATCAGATAAGGAATACCAGAAAATGCGGAATTGGGCTATCCAATGTTTACGCACCATTGGTGTTGAAACAGGCGGGTCCAATGTCCAATTTGCTGTAAACCCTGAAAATGGTAGAATGATTGTGATTGAAATGAATCCTCGGGTAAGTCGTTCATCGGCTTTGGCATCCAAAGCCACCGGATTTCCTATTGCAAAAGTGGCTGCAAAATTGGCAGTAGGTTTCACTTTGGATGAACTTCCTAATGAAATCACAGGGGAAACATTAGCAGCCTTCGAGCCGACTATCGATTACATCGTTACAAAAGTTCCTCGTTTTGATTTTGAAAAATTTCCATCTGCATCCGGACATTTGGGGGTGCAAATGCAAAGCGTAGGTGAGGTTATGTCTATTGGGCGGACTTTCCGAGAATCGTTGCAAAAAGCATTCAGATCTCTGGAAGTAGGCTTAGATGGTTTGGAGCCCAAGCCACCCGCAGAAGGAGACCCTGATCTGAATCGTGCACGTTCATTGGATATGTCAACATTACGGTATGCGACATCTTTCAGATTATTAAAAGTCCGTCAAGCGTTTTTGGAAGGTCAAACTGTGCAAAGTGTGAATAAAGTAACCGGGATTGATCCTTGGTTCTTGTATCAGATACAATTATTGGTAGAGACACGCCATACCGTTTCTTTACGGGAATTAAAACAAAATGGTTATTCCGATAAACAAATTGGGAGACTGTGGAAAAATTCTGAGTTAGAAATCCGTAGCTTACGGAAAAAAGAAAATATTTTACCTTCCTATAAAGTAGTAGATACCTGTGCAGCTGAATTTGAAGCTCAGACCCCTTATTGCTATTCTACTTATGATGAAGAAAATGAGATAAAACCCTTAATAGGGAAAAAGGTAATTATTCTTGGCGGTGGTCCCAACCGAATCGGTCAGGGAATCGAGTTTGACTATTGTTGTGTTCAGGCCGTGTATGGATTGAAAGATCAGGGCTATAAAACAATCATGGTGAACTGTAATCCGGAAACGGTGAGTACCGATTTTGATTTGGTAGATCGGTTGTATTTTGAGCCGGTGACCTTTGAAGATGTGTTAAATATTGTTGAATTTGAAAAGCCTGATGGTGTTCTGGTTCAGTTTGGTGGACAAACACCACTGAAGATTGCCAATGCATTAGAAAGTGCCGGGGTTCCCATCATGGGGACTTCACCTGAAAATATTGATCTGGCTGAAGATCGGGAAAAATTTGCGAATATTCTGAAAAAACTCAAAGTCATTTGCCCTGAATATGGGACGGGTCGCACTTTAGATGAGGTAGTGACGGTTGCTGAACGGATCGGATTTCCTGTATTAGCCAGGCCCAGTTATGTATTGGGCGGCCGCGCTATGGAAATTGTTTATGGCAAGGAGCAATTGATTAACTATATTTCTAGGAATGCGGATGTGACAGAAGGTCATCCGATTTTGATCGATGAATTCTTAGAAGATGCTTTTGAATTTGATGTGGATGCATTGTGCGATGGCCATTCTGTTCACATCGGTGCTGTCATGCAGCATATTGAGGAGGCCGGTATTCATTCCGGAGATTCTGCCTGCGTTTTGCCACCGTATAGAATCACAACAGAAGCTATGGATGAAATTATTCGAATCACCAAAGCACTTGCGCTGGAATTAAAAGTAATCGGATTGATTAATCTTCAGTTTGCCTTTAAGGATGGGCAAGTTTTTGTTTTGGAAGTAAATCCAAGAGCTAGCCGGACAGTCCCGTTTGTTAGCAAAGCTACAAATATTCCATTGGCTCGGATTGCGTCTCAACTTTCTACAGGGGTCCACCTATCTGAATTTGATTTAAAAGCTTGGGATTCTAACCATCATGTGGCGGTAAAAGAAGCGGTGCTTCCATTTAATAAATTTCCGGAAGAATCCATTTTTCTAAGTCCGGAAATGAAATCAACCGGTGAGGTAATGGGTATATCGAATACACTGGGAGAATCCTTTCGTCGAGCATCCATCAGTGCGGGGAATAATATTCCGAATTCAGGAACAGTCTTTCTTTCTGTCAATGATTCCGATAAGTTGAATGTGATTCCTATTGCCCGAGATCTCCATGAAATTGGTTTCAAATTGGTGGCAACTTCAGGAACTGCAAAGGAATTGATGCAAAATGGACTCCAAGTAGAATCCATTTTTAAAGTAGGCGAAGGTCGGCCCAACGTGGTTGACTGGATAAAGAATGATGAAATTGATTTAGTAATCAATACTCCCATGGGCGCTCAAGCTCGATATGATGAAGAATCCATTGGTCGATCATGTATTCAAAAAGGTATTGTGGCGATAACAACTTTATCAGGTGCGGAAGCAGCCGTAAGAGCTATTCGGTTATCAAATAAAACGATTCATGTACATTCCATACAAGAATATCATTTCTAAACTTCCTGTTTGCTATTTCTAAAATAATTCGATAGTATTTTTGTTATTATCTGTCCGATTTAGGACAGGACAACATAAAAAAGAATATATGAACGATAACGCATCACCTGATCAATTTCAAGACCCGGACGTTTCAACGACCGAATTGGACGAAGTGATTCATGCCAACAAAGAACTCTATGATAAACTAAATAAACTTCCGGAGATAGAGGCCTTAGAAGCAATTGCAATTGAAGAGGAAGAGGACCTTGATAGGGGTGACAAACCTCATCCGTTCCTAGTTTTAGTAGAAAAATTAAAATATTTCTATTCTAAAAATGAACTTATACGATACGCTTCTTGGTCTATTTTACTCATATTGATATCGACCACGGCACTCACAATGATTGAATATGATATGTTTAAGGAAAGTGTGTCGGGTCAAGTTGGAAAAACATTTATTTTTGGTGGAGATGAAGCGAATTGGTTGGATACATTTTTCCACACTTTCTGGTGGTCGATTGTTACGTTCACTACTGTAGGATACGGCGATGTGAGTCCAGTAACCCATCTTGGAAAATTTCTTACAATTATAATCATGCTTTTAAATTTTGGCGTCGTCACATTACTTGGCGGTGCTGTTGCATCCGTATTGGTTGCAAAACGACTAACAGGAGATGATACCTTGGACGAAAGTAAATTTAACGGCCATTTGGTCATTGCAGGATGGAACTCATATGTTCCATCGATTTTGAAACTAATTGATGCCAACGTTGATGCAACCGATACTGTTATATTGGTTAACGTAACAGACCGTGATATTATTCAACGTGCTACAACAGGGTATGAAAGGCTCGATATCCACCACATTCCGGAAAATTTTACCCATGAATCTGTGTTACGGAAAGCGTTCTTGGAAAAAGCAGGCACTTTTATGATTATACCCGATAATTCTGGCCTATTACCACATGAGGAACCCGACGAAGATAAAACGGTCTTAACATGTTTGACAGCGAAATCTATTTCTGAATCTTGTAATGTTATTGCTCATGTATTGGACACCGAAACTGTCTCTCACCTTGAACGTGCCAATGCCAACGAAATTGTGATTCCCGATGATCATGTGCCTCATCTATTGGCGAAACATGTAACAGACCCAGGTGTCCCGCAATTTTTTGATGAGTTGATTTTACAAGAAGAAAAGGACAAGGGCCTTCAGGAGGTTAAAATCCCAAAAAGTCTGAATAAACAGTCCCATAATAAGATATCTGCTTTTTATAAATTCAAATATAATTGGCTTCTTGTTGGATACGCTATCCGAAAGGCTGGTTTTAGTTTAGATGATCAAATGGGAGAAAGCGGTAGCCCTCTCATACGTAGCATGATCAAGGAGCAGTTAGAGGGTGCTGGTGTTAATTTAACCAGCGATGAGCATGTGGTTGTGGAGATCAACCCACCAGATGACTATAAAGTTGATGAAAAACATAGCGCATTGGTTTTGAGGTAAATTATGAATCCTACAGCAGAACAAATTCAAAAGATTAATCATTTCAGTAAAGTCCCAAAAGATATGTGCGAAAAAATTGCTTCTGTGGTTGAAATTCAGGAATGTAAGCCTAAAGACCAATTACTCACGGAAGGTGACACAGGCGATACCATGGTTCTTGTTTTCCAAGGGCAGGTTGAAGTTTCAAAAAATATGATGGTGAAAACTGCTAGTGGTATTGCCACATCCAGGAAGCCTATTATAAGGCTGGAAACGACGGACCCACCGCCCACTTCAGATCCGATTACAGAACCAACTGTATTTGTTGTTGAGGCTCCCGCATTTGGAATTGGTGAATTTTCGCTTGTCTTAGATGATGCAATTCGAACGGCTCATGTTCATGCAATGACTCCTGTGAAATATGGAATTCTCACACTAGAAGATTTTTCAAATATTGTCAAAGATAACCCGGAAATCGGTGGTTCTGTTTATTTTGAAGTTGCAAAATCAGCGGTGCAAAATCTGGCAACAGCCAGCGGGGATATATCTAACCTGACTCAAGCATTCTTTTTTGCTCTGACCCGTTAAAAAAATTGTTGTTAATAGTTTTGCTCGGTTAATACTACCGGTTACAGTATAATTATTATTTTTGAATTTCTAATTGAGCACCTGATTTTGGTTTGTTGATTTCCACATCCAATTCCCATATGGCTACCGCATTTTGTATAAGTAATAACTCATTTTCATGAATGAATTCATCTGCATTAGCAATATCAACAAATGCATGGAGTAGTTGCAGCAATTGCTCCGAATCAGTTTCTTTAGAATTTTTAATATTCATTAATGAATCTTCATACTGCTTTTGCCTTGATTCTTCATTTTCTAGCCCAATAAATTTTTCAGTTGCTAATCCAAAATCAGAGTTAAAACTCTCATTTGTCACATCTTTCACAAATTTTCCGAAACTTTCAAAAATAACTCCCTTTTCCGATTCATCAATTTCCTGATCAGCGAAAAAGGAAATGCAAAGAAGAGTATAAAGAATATCGTGATCCATTATCCATTCTGTCGGTTTTTCATCATCGGATTTTTCCCGGGCAGATATTTTACGCTGTAGGTCTTCCATACGTTCTTTGTCTACATCGTTCAAATAACCATCTTGACGTTGGCGTCTTTGCATTAGCTTATCCACTTCAAGCGTTAAAAATTGAACATCACGCTCAAGGGCTTCTAACCGATTATCCATTAATTCAAAAAGGAGTTCCTTAAATGGCTCTAACTGATCTTTTTCTGGTGCAAAATAGATATTGAGATTTCCGCGATCAGTATCTTCCCAGAAAGTTGGCCCAAAAATCGATAATAAAAAGCATTGCGTATTTGCGTTCGCTTTGAAGGATTTCTCATCAAAATATGCTAGGTCATCCAGATAATCTTCCGCGATGGCTGTGGCAAAATCCTTTTTATCCACAGACAAATAAAATAGTGCTAATCCAATTTGGATTCTTCTTGTCCCGTTATTTCCACCCAAGATGCCTTTATCGACACTGTCTTTAGAATATCCGGGTGGTTTATCCAACTGAAGTATCATTTTCAAAAGATTCATTTGTTCGTCATCGCTCCATCCTTTTTCATGGATCAGGACCTGACATTTTCTTAATTCAAACGTTAATGTGTCCACAATAAAATAAAGAGATGGGTTCCCTTCAGCATTCTTATAAATATCATTGGCATAAAATTTAAATTTATCATAACAATACGTGGCCATATCTACTCGATCGGCTTTTACGTATTCCTGGATCATATTCGAATAATGAAATGACAAATTATATAAATTTCTTGGTTCATTATTCTTATAAGCATGTTTTATTGCAAACCTGAAAAGTGTATTAAATCGGATATTCACATTTTCCAAGATTGTGTTATCATCCATTTCCAAACAGGTTTTGCCAATATCAACCAACTCGGCAGGAATTAGGGATGCAATATCAAAGCGGTCATTTTCAATCATTTTTATATAAGAATTACCCAAAAGCCTGAAGACCTTTACCTCATAAAAAGTCAATGAATTAGCCATTTCCTCGTACTGGGTTTTGGTATAGGTACGGAAAGTTGCATTGTCTTTTATCGTAGGAGTGAGATGAAAAAACCGGGAATTAAATCCGGGTTTATTGCTAATATAAGTTTGGATAATTGTACTGATTTCTCGAATAATTTCTGTTTGAGTCTCTTTAAATTGCGTAAAGGCAAGTAAATCATCCAATTGATCCAGGGAACCCATGATCTCTTTTTGATATTCTTCAATAACCTCCATGCTATTATTCATTGCTGAATGGATAGATGGTTTTTTCAAATTAAATATAAATGATTTAATAATTCCTGAAATGGTTGTAACCACATTGCTTGTTTTGGAATAAAGTAGAATATAAAAAATGTACGGAAGCGTAAAAACAGACGCTAGGAATAGATAAACATAGGTATTAAGGACTATACTGGAAACTCGATTTAGAGGTTCCACATAAAACATGATTACAGTTGCATGAAGAGACGATAGGATTAAAAACCATACGTAGATTAGACTCAGCCAGTCTTTCACAAAAAGATCCATCAGTTTTGGAGATGACTCTGCGGCAATAGCAACTACAATAATTAATGTTCCTAATACCATGGCCAGAACACCACCCCATATTTCAGGTGCGAAACCCAGATCGATACTCTCGTGATCTGATAATACAATACTGAATTGACTTTCGAGAAGATTAACTATAGATGGAAAAAAGACGTTAAATAGGACATCCGAAGCCAAAATAACGATCAGAACTATTCCAAAAGTTATTAAGGTTCGGTATTTGAACTGTAAGCTATTGAGCTTTACGAGGGTAGTATAGAATTTTTCCATAGAATGAATTTATTTTAATTGGGTTTATTTAATAAGCTAGTGGCTGGCAGAATATGCGTGCTATGATAAAAAAAATGGTTCACTTTGTTTAATCCTTTGGCTATAATAGAAAAGAAAAACTACAATGGAGAGTGAATTATAACAATAATCTATGTGAAAAATAAAATGAATGTTATTTTTCAGAAATCTTGACCTTTGAGGTAACAAATCATAATTTTTCATTATATCTAGTCCCATAATAACATATGTTTGTATTTAGAGGCTAGATAATAAATAATAATCATTACCCAAAACGAATAATATAAGAGGATTTTATGGCAAACTGGAGTCAACATCACGATTTAGTCTATGCATTCGTCTGTGTATCATTTTTAGCAGATGGAGAAGTGGACGAATCAGAAAAAGAAGCCATGCGTGGCAATGTCAAAGTGATGTTGCCGGATGTATCCGACGATGCGTACAACGCAATGGAAGCCGAAGTAATCGATAAATTTATCGATCTCGGTGATGAGTCAGCTCGTACTAACCAATATGGCGTATCTTTGGAAGCCCTCAAGGGGATGTTCTCATCCGATGAGGATCGTTTCAAAGTAGTCAAAAACCTTGCTTACATCGCACGCGCGGATGATTTCATTCACGATAACGAAATGGCAATGGTTGAAAAGGCGGTGAGTGCATTGGATATGACAGATAAGGTAAATCTCGTTAAAACAGATTCTACTCTTTTTGTCGATTTAATTGCTTAAATCATTTCCAGCATAACTTCATGATAACCCCGGTTTTATGCCGGGGTTATCTTTTTAAAAATTGGAGATAATTGTGGCTGATAACAAACGCGATTCTGATCGCCGCGCTGATAATCAAAGAGAAGCAGCAAGACGAGAAGAAGCTAGACGTATAAATAATCATCATGTTGAACTTGACAAAAGAGATAATGATGAACGGAGAGATGAAAATCGTCGAGGAAATAGTCGTCGTTCTGCAAAAGAAAGAAGAGATTAATACAAGGGCAGTAAAACTGCCCTTGTTGTTTATATATCGGAGTTGTTGTTTAGTTGAATAGGAGTAGTAACTCATGGAAGAACACAGAGAAAAAAGTTCAGCTTCAAGACGTAGCAATGATCGAAGAGATGTTCACAGAAGGTGGGAACATCGAAGAAAGGAAAATAACGTCGTAGTAGATACTGATAAACGAAAGACCATTGATCAAAGAAAAGGCTATCAGCGTCAAAATAACCGACGTAGTGATCAGGAGCGAAGGCATTAATATTAAAAAAAGGCAGTTAACTGCCTTTTTTTAATTGAATTAATTATACTATTTTATTAAAACTCCTCAATATTAGTAGAAATTGTACCTAAAGGTGATTTACTAAAGTTTTTACAGCTTCTATATAAACATGTTTTCCCAAACCTGATATTTGTGAAATACATTCATCCTTGATGACGGATACTTTCCTGAATTCTTCTCTAGAATTAATATCACTTAAATGCACTTCTACAGTGGGGGTATTTACAGATGCAATCGCATCACGGATAGCAAAGGAATAATGTGTCAACGCACCAGGATTAATAATAATTCCATCAAATAAACTGATGGTTGATTGAATTTGATCAATAAGATCACCTTCATGATTAGATTGGAACCAAATGATATCATGAGTATCAGCATCCGGTTGTTCATCCAACCAATTTCCTATATCTTCTAATGTTTCAGATCCATAAATCTCAGGTTCACGAATCCCCAATAAATTCAGATTGGGTCCATTGATCACTAGTATTTTCATTGGATTACTTTGAGTGACTCTTTGATAAGATTATCAGGAACAGAATCACATGTATTACCTTCCCCAAGTGTATTTAAAACTACAAAATGAAGAATGCCATTTCTCATCTTTTTATCTTTTTTTACATAAGAAAGAATTGTATTTGGATCCACTTTAGATACATGTGGCAAGGAAAGTTTATCAATGGTATTGGTTAGAGATATATTTTCATCGACACTCATAAAACCCATTTTACTAGAAACCCATCCAGCGCACTTCATACCAAGGGCAACGGCTTCTCCATGGCGAATCTTTCCATATCCTAAATGAGCTTCCAGTGCATGACCAACTGTATGCCCAAAATTTAAAAGTTTGCGAAGCCCCCCTTCGTGTTCATCTAATGAAACAATTTCTGCTTTTATTTCACAAGCGCGTAACACAGCCTTTGCAAAGGGGAAAGAATCAATATCATCCAGCCATTCGGAAATATTATTTAAGAATTTCTCATCGTGAATTGCACCATACTTAATTACTTCACCAAGTCCCGCAATGACCTCTTCACGCGGGAGTGAATCCAAAATATCTGGATCAATTAACACGCCTTGTGGTTGATATATGGATCCTACGAGATTTTTCCCTTCTGCTATATTTATGCCAGTTTTTCCGCCTATGGAAGAATCAACCATGGCAAGAAGGGTTGTTGGGATCTGGTAATATTGAATTCCGCGCATAAAGGAAGAGGCAACAAACCCACTTACATCACCTACTACACCACCACCCAAAGATAGAATGGTTGTAGAACGATCACATTTCATTTCAATTAGCTGACTGATGATACGACTGAATTCATTCATGCTTTTTGCCGCTTCACCAACAGGAAGTGTGATATAATCACATTTAAATCCTGCTTCATTTAAGTCAGACATCAAACCGAATCCAATTAATTCCATCAAATTATATTGTGAAATAATTATCCATTTTTGCCCATGATTCTGACCAGAAAGAATGGATGGGAGCTTTCTTAATATGCCTGATTCTACATTAATAGAGTAGGATCTTTCTCCTAATTGTACTTGAATTGTTTTCATGGATTTATCTGTACTAAAATTTCTTTTGTTAATTGTTCAGGATTTTTCCCATCAGTTTCGATAGTGAAATCTGCTGTATTTAAATAATGCAGTTGTCGTTCCAACCAGAGCTTCGTCAATGCTTCTTCCGTATTATCATCGGCTAATAAAGGCCTGTTACCCGAATCCGATAATCGGTGCGATAATTCTTCCATTGAAGCTGTTAAAAGAATGGTAGCCCCATTTTCATTAATAAACTCCCTGTTCTCATCTTTTAATACAATTCCCCCACCACAAGCCACAATAGATTCAGAATATTGTTTTAATTGTTTGGTTTCCATTTTACGAAATTGCTCTTCTCCATCAATATCAAATATTTCAGAAATATTTTTCCCAGTTCCCTTTTCTATCTCTGAGTCTAAATCAATGAATGGTTTGTGCATTTTTTCAGATAAAGTTTTTCCAACCGTTGATTTGCCGGATCCCATCATACCTATTAAATAAATGTTCATTAATATTTCGCTGTGGCTCTCATATGCGCCCTGAGTTGATCCATGGAATCACCACCAAATTTTTCCAGAAGTGCATCAGCAAGGACAAAACATAACATGCTTTCTGCAATGATGGATGCTGCAGGAACAGCACATGAATCGGTTCGTTCCTTGTGTGCATCTTTTGCTTCTTTGGAATGTATATCCACAGATCGAAGTGGTTTAATCAATGTGGGGATGGGCTTCATGGCCATTCGCAAAACAATGGGTTGGGCGTTGCTCATGCCCCCCTCTATTCCGCCGGCATTATTTGAATATCGAAAAAATTTTTCGCCATCGTGACCGATCTCATCATGGACTTCACTGCCAAATTTTTCCGCACCGCCAAATCCACCACCGATTTCAATTCCTTTGAATGCATTTACACTCATCATCATGGCAGAAATGCGGGTATGGAGTTTCCGATCCCACTGGGTATGAGCGCCAAGACCGTAAGGCAACCCGGTGGCAATCACTTCAAAAATACCGCCAACCGAATCACCGGCTTTTTTGGCGTCATCAATAGTTTGCATCATAGCCACTTCCCTATCTTTGTCCAGACAACGGACGGGAGATGCGTCGGCAATTTCACTTAATTGGTTTGGTGAAACGCCATCAGGGATTGGGTTTTCATCCTTAACGTCATGGATTTCAATCACGCGGCTGCCCACTTCAATTCCAACATCTTCCAATAATTTTCTGCAGATAGAACCAAGTGCCACACGCATGGTTGTCTCCCGGGCGCTGGACCGTTCCAATACATTGCGAATATCATCAAATCCATATTTTTGGACACCTGCCAAATCAGCATGTCCGGGGCGGGGGAGTGTCACAGTTCGGATTTCATCATCTACAGGAGATACGGACATTTTTTTTGTCCAGTTTTCCCAATCCTTATTTCGGACAAGAATGCCCACCGGTGCACCAAGAGTTTTGCCGTGTCTAACACCACACCAAATTTCACCGAAATCTTTTTCAATTTTCATTCGGCCACCACGGCCGTGGCCCATTTGCCGTCGCGCCAAGTGAACACTAATATATTCTTCGGATATTTCCAATCCCGCCGGCATGCCGTCTAAAATACCTAAAAGGCCCTGACCGTGGGATTCACCCGCTGTGAGAAATTTGAGTCGTGTTAACATAATTCTGATTTTAATACCTTTTTAATTGGTTCCAATTTAATTTTTTCTGATATTTTTTCACCAAACCAAATGTCGGCCGATGCCAATCCTTGACCTATGAACATATCCAGACCGCCAATGGTCTTTGCGCCCCTTTCTCCACCGGTTTTCAGCCATTTTGTTTCCAGTGGATTGTAGATGGTGTCGGCTAGAATTTGTCCTTTTTTGATTTCCAAATCTGGCATGGATTTTATATCTGGCCACATCCCTAATGGTGTGCAATTAACAATTACATCTGAATTTTCACTCGCATTATTGTTTGGGAAGATTGAATTAATCCAATTCAACAATTGATCAGCTTTTGATTGCGTACGATTTTTAATTGAAATGGATTTAGCACCGAATTTCACCAATCCAAAAGCAATCGCTCTCGCTGCGCCACCGGATCCCAAGATTATACAATCTTTTCCATTTAAGGAGATACCGTTTTGTTCCATTGCCATGGTGAAACCGATCCAATCTGTATTGTATCCTTTTCCATCATGGACACAATTTACAGCACCGATGGTTTGTGCTGATTCATCCAATTCATCTAAAAATGGAATGACGGATTGTTTATAGGGAATGGTTACATTGAAGCCGTTCAATTCATTTACATTCATAAATGAGTGGAGCGCATTTGGCATCAGATGGATTTTTTTAAATGATGCATCTAGATCAAGCTGTCGATAAACTTCTTGATGAAGAATAGGGCTTAGGCTATGAGCAATAGGGTTTCCGATGACAGCGAATTGTTTCACTGTTTTAAATTTTCCAATACATCATAAAATTCTGGGAAGGAGATAGATGCGCATTCAGGATGATCCAAAACAACATCTCCATCAGTCACAAGTCCGGCAATAGTAAATGCCATGGCAATACGGTGGTCATGGAATGTTTCAATATCCGCACCTTTCAATGGCGTTGGGCCATTAATGATAAATCCATCGTGTAATTCTTCAATATCAGCACCCATTTTTTTCAGGTTTTTACATAACGCATGGATTCGGTCAGACTCCTTAACACGTAATTCTTCGGCGCCAGATACTTTTGTTTTACCATTAGCTTGGGTAGCAAGAATGGCGATGATGGGTAATTCATCAATTAAGCCTGGCACATCATTTTCATCAATTATAACTCCTTTTAATGGTTGGTGCCATATTTTCAAATTACCTATGAGTTCACCGGCTTCGTCCCATTGATTTAAGCGCTCCATTGCGGCACCCATTTTTTCTAATGTAGCAAAAACCCCTGTGCGGGTTGGATTAGCTAAAACACGATTTAAAACAATTACAGAGTTTGGCACCAACGTTGCAGAAGCGGCAAAAAATGCGGCCGTGGATGGATCACCGGGAACAGCCAAATCAAAAGGCGAAAGGGGGGAAGTCATACTGGATACGGTGGTGGTGAGTCCTGAGGTGGAAAGATTCGCTCCCAACCCGGATAACATTTTCTCTGTATGATTACGAGATAAAACCGGTTCAGTGATTGATGTTTCGCCACTTGCCCCAAGCCCCGCCAAAAGTACAGCGGATTTCACCTGGGCGCTTGCAACGGGAGACTTATATTGAATTCCATTCAATTCACTTTTACGAATAGTGATGGGTAATTTGCCATCATTACTTTTGGACTTCAATCCCATTTGATAAAGTGGATCCATAATACGATTCATTGGACGATAAGAAACAGAATCATCTCCGATAAATGTGGCATTAATTCCTTGCCCTGCCATTAATCCTAAAAGTAAACGAGTTGTGGTACCGGAGTTGCCGCAATCCAAAGAATCTATTGGATCGGATAATTTTCCACCATTCACAACCACTTCATTTCCTTCATCCTTTATTTCAACACCACAGGCTTCTAAACATTTTCGAGTAGATTGTACATCAGCGCCGGTGGATAAATTGGATATCCGCGACTCTCCGTCCGCCAATGCAGAAAACATAAGTGCACGGTGGGATATCGATTTATCACCTGAGAATGTTAATGTTCCTTTAATGACCATTCTGCTTTAATTCATCTGCGATTAAAAATGCCAGTTCAATGGCTTGGTTTGCATTCAAGCGTGGATCACAATGGGTGCGATATCGGTCAGTCAAATCCGCTTCCGAAATATCATCCAGGCCTCCTGTACATTCGGTTACATTTTGGCCAGTCATTTCTAAATGGATTCCGCCTATACGAGACCCTTCCGATTTATGAATATGGATATTTTGTTTCAATTCATCTATAATTTGATCGAACGGTCGAGTCTTGATACCATTCCTGCTTTTAATTGTATTCCCATGCATGGGATCGCAGGACCAAACAACTGTCCGGTTTTCAGTCTGAATTTTTTGAATCAGTCTTGGTAAATAAGTCTCCACTTTATCATGACCAAATCTTGTAATAAGCGTAATCCTTCCTGCTTCATCACTGGGGTTTAATATATCCAGCAGTTCGATCAATTCGTTAGGATCCAAGGATGGACCGCATTTGATACCAATGGGGTTTTTTATCCCGCGACAAAATTCCACATGAGCGCTATCTTTGAATCGCGTTCGATCTCCGATCCATACGAAATGGGCAGACGTGTTATACACACCACCTGATGTTGAATCTATTCGTGTTAATGCTTCTTCGTAGGGCAGTAGAAGTGCTTCATGGCTCGTGTAATAATGTACTTGGCGTAGTTGAGGTGTATTATTGGAATTAATTCCTAAGGCATCCATAAAATTCAAACTTTCTTGAATCTGATGAGCTAAATGGCGATACCGTTCACCTTGGGGACCGCTTTTTACAAACCCCATATTCCAGGAATTCACATGACGCAGATCTGCATAACCACCATCAGCAAAAGCCCGAAGCAAGTTCAAGGTGGATGCAGCTTGAGAATATGCTTTCAACATTCGCTCTGGGTCGGGCTGGCGATTCTCAGGTTTAAAACTAATATCATTAATAATATCGCCTGCATAACTCGGTAGCTCAACACCATCGTTTGTTTCAGTGGGGCTGGATCGAGGTTTGGCAAATTGACCTGCCATGCGACCGAGTTTGACCACCGGCAAATTTGCTCCAGATGTAAGAATAACCGCCATCTGAAGAATAACCCGGAAAGTATCGCGGATATTATCCGCGTGAAATTCAGAAAAACTTTCAGCACAATCACCACCTTGGAGCAGAAAGCCATTACCTTCAGCCACATCAGCAAGTGATCGTTTTAGAGATCGAACTTCTCCCGCAAATACGAGTGGTGGAAAATTCCCAAGAGTTTTTTCAACTTCAGATAAATGGTTTTGATCGGGGTAATCTGGAATATGTTTGGCGGTAAAATTCCGCCAGCTGTCAGTCTGCCACATTTTGTAATTCCTTTAGGCGATTATCCAAAGATGCCATCGCTAGTTTAAGTTTGTCTATCATATCATCTGTGTAGGGGTTATAAAGTTGTAGGTCTGTATAAAGCTCCCAAGTATCATTACAAGTTTGATCTACCAAATCTAAAAGATCACGAAATCCCTGAGTATCTATGGTTGTTTTCCGGATGCCATATTCCTTCAACATTCGTCCTAGAAAATGAGTTACACCCTGGGTTTGAGCCGCCATGCGATCGTGCTGCTCTGGAGACATTTCCATCACATGGATGCCCTGATCCTTAAAAAATTGGCGCCAGAAATTAAATTGATCGTGGGTATCTCTCGTATTATTCATCATCATCTTCAGACGATTATTGGAGATGAATGAATCGGGTCCAAACATGGGGTGAGTAGCAATGATGCCGATATTTTCAGGAAGATTATTTTCCATGATTTTAGCGGGATGCATTTTAACGGAGCACACATCAATTATGGTTGTTCCTTCCGAAAGATGCGGAGAAATTTCTTTGACCAGCGATTCAAAGTGGCGAATTGGCACAGCAACAAAAATTACCTTTTCCTTTAATATAGATTCCAGATCCGTGAATTCCACACCGGGGAATTCCCCAATAGGTTTCGGGTCGTAGGCTTTGATGGCGAATCCTTTTTGCAAAATATTAGCCAATACTTTTCCAAATCTTCCAAACCCGATAATACCGATACTATTCATGAATCTCCCAGTCTATTTACCCCGAGAAACAGGGTCAAATTATGTTTTAGATCATGGATGCTTTCCTGAAGAATCTCCAGGTTGTACAAATCTGCACAAGCCTTGTTGGCGATTACTCCAGCCGTGGGTGGAAGCTTTCCTTCGGAAAGTCTCCGTGCGGCTTCTGCTGTATCATCATCTTCAATCAATGGTCTCGTCCAGAAATGCTCACTCAAATAATCCTTACATTGCCGCAGCGCTTGCTGGTGAGAATGAATTTCTGTCACATCTCCTACATGCATTCCGGCAAGTCCTAACAAGTTTTGGATAATGGGAATATGAAACATTTCAATAATGTTGCATCTGTATTTTGCCAGCGCTTCAACACTTTCAATTACGACACCGCCTTGTGCATTCTCCATGGCAAAAATACCATAATTTGTTTCACCATTTTCAACACCAGCTAATACGTGTTCTGATGAAATTTGGTAAACAATTTCTGCACCTTCAAGTCCGTGATTATTGGCAAAATTGTGAGCCGCCTGTTCTGAAAAACTGCCTTTTCCTCCTTGGATTCCTATTGTCATGATATTATTCCTTTTAAACCTTGAATTAAACTTTTTGTTCTTTCTACTGGATTTGAACTTCCATTCATATTCTTAATAATGGCGGATCCCACCACCGCACCATCTGAATGCTGATTAAACCAAACCACATCATCTCGGGTACTGATTCCGAAACCCACCACAAATGGAGTAACACTATTTTCTCGAACACGATTCAAATATTCTTGCAATGCATCTTTCGATGCCAAATCATTTCCGGTGATTCCCAAAATACTTACGGCATAAATAAGATCACCAGCCAATTCTGATATTTTTCGGATGCGTTCATTCGGTGTATTGGGTGCCACCAATAGAATAGGAGAAGCACCTTTAGACTTTGCCAATTCACAAAAGGGTTCCGCTTCTTCTAAGGGTAAATCTGGCAAAATGAGCCCGTCAACACCTGATGATATACAATAATCCAGAAATGTTTCATGCCCCATTTTTAAAATTGGATTATAATAACCCATAAGTGCAATGGGTACATCTGTTCTCTTGCGAATCTCAGTTACTTGCTCAAATATTGTTTTGAGTGTTATTCCATTATCCAATGCTTGTTGGCTTGATGCTTGAATAATAGGGCCATCTGCTTGTGGATCAGAAAAAGGGATTCCTATTTCAATCATATCAGCGCCGACTTCTGCAGCGTTACATACCAATTCTACTGTACTATCTAATTCCGGATAGCCGGCAGTAAGAAATGGAATGAGCTTTTCTTTCGGTTCGCTGAATAGTTTTTGGATGCGGTTCATAAGTTGAGCCCCAAGGCCTCTGCTACTGTATGAACGTCTTTATCACCGCGTCCTGATAAACAAAGAATAATGTGTTCTCCGGGTTCAATCCCATTATTATCCTGACGTAAATACGCCAATGCATGAGCTGATTCTAATGCAGGTAAAATACCTTCTTTCTCAGAAAGCCATTGAAATGAATCCAATGCTTCTGTATCCGTTGCAGAAAAATACTGTACCCGCCCAGACTCATTGAGATAACTGTGTTCCGGTCCAATTCCAGGATAATCCAGACCAGCAGAAATGGAATGGGGTAGCGTTACTTGCCCATCCTCATTCTGGAGTAAGGTGCTGGCAGCTCCATGCAGCACACCAAAATCTCCTTTTGATAACGTGGCTGCATGCTCGCCACTTTCCAATCCTTTTCCAGCAGCTTCTACACCTACAATTTTTATATCATCTTTTATAAAGGGATAAAATAAGCCCATGGCGTTTGAGCCACCGCCGATGCAAGCTACCAGCCGGTTTGGTAATGCTTTTCCCGATTGTTTCACAAATTGCACTTTTGCTTCCTTACCAATGATGGATTGAAAATCCCGCACCAGCATGGGATAAGGATGGGGGCCTACTGTTGAGCCGATTAAATAATATGTGGATTCAACATTCGTAACCCAATCTCGAATTGCCTCGTTGGTGGCATCTTTCAATGTCATGCTTCCAGACGAGACGGGCCGAACTTCAGCGCCTAATAAATTCATACGAAATACATTGAGTTTTTGCCGACGAATGTCTTCTTCTCCCATATAAACAATACACTCTAATCCAAACAATGCGGCGACGGTTGCTGTGGCAACGCCATGTTGACCTGCGCCAGTTTCCGCAATAATTTTATTTTTCCCCATCCGTCTCGCTAACAAAATTTGACCAAGTGCATTGTTGATTTTATGAGCACCGGTGTGGTTTAAATCTTCCCGCTTGAGCCACACGTTGAATCCCAATTCTTCTGATAGTTGTGTAGCAAAATAAAGAGGTGTTTCACGTCCAGAATAATTATTCAGTAGGCCATTTAATTCATCTTGAAATAATTCATCTTGTTTTGCGACTTTGTAATAATTCTCAAGTTCTTCCAAAGCAGGGATGAGTGTTTCCGGTACAAACTTGCCCCCGAACTTTTCAAAGTGCCCCCGTTCATCTGGTAGATTGTAATCTTTAAATTGCTTATCCAAAATAGAACCCTGACGTGTTTGTATTTTTTAGATTTTCAAAAAGTAAATTAATTTTTTGGTGGTCTTTCTTTCCAGGTGATAATTCAACACCACTATTTACATCGATCGCTGCTGGATTTACAGAATCGATCGCATCTAAAATATTATCTGGGTTGAGTCCGCCGGAAAGAATAATGGGGGTGTCTATTTGTTCATTTATTAATGACCAATCGAATGTTTCTCCCGTTCCACCATATTGTTTATTAGAAAAAGTATCCAACAAAAATCCAGCCACATTATATTGGTCCATGACAGATAAACTGGCTTCATTTTTTATGCGTACCGCTTTAAAAACGGGCACTTCAAATTGATTACAAAAGTTTGCTGATTCATCACCGTGAAGTTGAATCATATTTAATTGAACTTCTGAAATGGTTTTATCAATAAAATCTTTATTTTGATTCACAAATACACCCACACGACCAACAGAGTACGATAGTTGTTTCGATATTAATTTTGCATTTTCAATAGAAATGGCTCTTAGGCTCTTTTCATAAAAAATAAACCCAATTGCAGATGCGCCATTTTCTACTGCTACTTTTGCATCGACTAAATTGGTAATACCGCAAATTTTGGTTGGAATCATGAGATTTTCCCAAGTAATGTTTCCAAAGCTTTTTCCGGATTGCCTGTTTTCATGAGCGATGTGCCAATGAGCGCTGCATCGTAACCTAAATCAGAAACATATTCTAAATCATCAGAAGTGTGAATCCCACTTTCTGCAACTTTCACAGAATTTGATGGTAAAGATGAAATCATTTTTTTAAAATACGTAATGTCAGTTGCCATTGTTTTGAGATTTCGACAGTTGATACCTACAATTTCTGGATTCAATGCAAAAATAAATTCAGCATGTTTTTCAGCGTGGTATTCTACGAGAAATTCCAATCCTGCCATTTCCCCGATATTCATTAATTGCTGCAATGAATCTTGATCCAGCGCATCGGCAATGAGTAAAAAGGCATCTCCATTATAATGAATTGTTTCCGAAATTTGCTTTTGATCAATAATAAAATCTTTACGAATTACTGGAATAGAAACCGCATTCCGGACGGAATTGAGAATATCCAAACTGCCTCCAAAAAAGGATTGATCTGTCAGTACAGAAATGGCCGCTGCACCTGCCGATTCATAACCTTTAGCAATGTGAGCAGGATTAGCATTAGGAAATATTTCACCTTCACTGGGTGATTTCATTTTTATCTCTGCAATGACAGAAATCCCGGGTTTGGAAAGAGCAACTTTAAGACTGCGATTTTGGATAGCCAATTCTCCAAATTCCAAATCTTTGATTTGTTGAATTTCCTGACGTTTTACGTTTAATATTTTTTCTAAAATATTCATGCAGCCAATTGGTTTAATATGTTAAGCGCTACGCCTGAATCCACAGACTTTTTTGCAGATTCCAATCCATCTTTTAAGGTTTCAGCTTGTCCGCCCACAACGATCCCAGCAGCGGCATTGAGCAATACAATATCTCGTCTCGGTCCTTTTTCGCCATTAAGAATCGATTTTATTATTTCAGCATTCTCAATAGGCTCGCCGCCTTGAAGTTCGTCCAATGAAACGCGATTTAAACCTAACTCGATTGAATCAAATTCATAAGTATTTATATTCTCACCATTTTGCATTTGACTGATTTTGGTTGTGGCAGTTGTGGAAATTTCATCCAATCCATCACGGCCATAAAAAACCATTACATCTGTTGAACCGAGTGCTTTTAATACATGGGCTTGAACTTCAGTTAAATCTGGATGAAAAATACCCATAGCCTGCGCCTTTACTTCTGCGGGATTACATAGTGGGCCTAAAATATTAAAAATGGTTCGAGTGGCCAATGCTTTCCGGGCGCCAATTGCGTGTTTCATTGCAGGGTGGTAGGCCGGTGCAAACATAAATCCTAAGCCGATTTCTTCAATATCCTGCGTTGATTCTTCTACTGATTTATCGATGGGAATACCCAATGCCTGGAGTACATCTGCCGAACCAGATTTAGATGTCATGGATCGATTCCCGTGTTTGGCTACATGAACACCGGCACCGGCAACAACAAAAGTAGCAGTAGTAGAAATATTAAAAGTACCCAATGCATCACCACCCGTTCCACACATATCGATAGCGGGGAAATCTAGGGGTACAGTAATCATTATGTCTCGCATTGCTTGGGCGAATCCGGTGATTTCATCCACAGTTTCACCCTTTGCTCGGAGCGCCATAAGAAAACCGGCAATTTGCGGGTCATCAAATTCACCCGACATTATAGAGGACATTACATTAAATGCTTCACCTCGAGTAAGATTTTGTTTATCAAGTATTTGTTCTAATATTTCTTTCATGGTTTTATCTCTAAAAAATTCTTTATTATTTGCATCCCATGCTCTGTGGCAATCGATTCAGGGTGGAACTGAACCCCGAAAACCGGATGAATTTCATGTTCGATCCCCATGATAAGTCCATTTTCTAATTCGGCAGTAATTTTTAAATCTTTGGGTAAACTGTCTCGTTCCGCAACCAAAGAATGGTACCGGGTTGCCGTGAAAGAATTACCTACTGCATTAAATAAAGTTGACCCAATATTTTGAATGGTTGCTGTTTTTCCATGGACGATCTCCGATGAATGAATTACTTTCCCGCCATATGCTACAGTGATTGCCTGATGCCCAAGGCAAACACCAAGTGTGGGAATAGACGCTCCATGTTTTTTTATCACATCAATTGAATGTCCTGCATTTTCCGGGCGACCGGGACCAGGAGAAATAACTATATGGGACGGATCCCACTGTTTGATATCATCTAATTTAAACTGATCATTCCGCACTACTTTTACATTTGAGTTGATAGGGCCAATGTATTGTACCAGGTTATAGGTGAATGAATCGTAGTTATCTATAACTAAAATCATGAGACCAGTCCATTTTCTGCAAAATCAATCGCTGCCATGATGGCTTTTGCCTTATTTACAGTTTCTTCAAATTCTTTAGTCGGGTTTGAATCGTGTACAATACCAGCGCCAGACTGAAAATGCGCAGAGCCATCCTTCAAGAGCATGGTACGGATGGCAATGCAAGTATTCACATTCCCCGTAAAGTCAAAAAAACCAACGGCGCCGGAATAAATATCCCTGCGCTCCTGCTCTAATTCATGAATGATTTCCATGGCCCGGATTTTAGGGGCACCGGTAACAGTGCCTGCGGGAAAGCCACTCATGAGGGCATCGAAAGGGTCCTTATCTTTGGCCAACTTCCCTTTTACATCAGAAACAATATGCATCACGTGGGAATAATTCTCGATCACCATGTTCTCCGAAATCGTAACGGAACCGAATTCAGATACGCGCCCCACATCATTTCGCCCCAAATCCAACAACATTAAATGTTCGGCGCATTCCTTTTCATCATTGATTAAATCTTTTGCCAATGCTTGATCTTCAGCATTCGTTTGTCCCCGGTGACGTGTACCCGCAATTGGACGGATTTCTACAATACCGTCTTCAACTTTTACTAATAATTCCGGAGAAGCGCCAATAATATCAAAATCATTAATCTTTAAATGAAACATGTAGGGTGATGGATTGATTGTCCGAAGTGCACGGTAAAGTGTGGTTGGCTCTACCGATGTTTTTCGTTCGAAGCGCTGACTCAAAACAATCTGAAAAATATCTCCATCCACAATGTGTTCTTTTGCTTTCAGTACAGCCGATTCAAATGTAGCCTGATTAAAATTTGAAGACAATTTACTTTGCTCCACCCGAACCGGTGTTTGGTAGTCCAAATCAGAATGGAGCAATTCACCAATCACATCCACGCGGTTGTGCGCTGCATCAAATTGTATTTTTAAATCTTGATTGGGATTCACCTTTACATTGGAAATGACCAGCGCTGATCCCTTCAAATGGTCAAATGCGATCATATCTTCAAAAAGCATAAATACTGAATCCGGGACATTTAATTCAGATTTTTCATGGGTTGGAATATCTTCCACCCAGGCGATGGTTTCGTAACCAAGGTAGCCAACCAAGCCCCCAGTAAAAGAAGGAATCCCTGGGAGTTTTGTCATATTATATTGGGATTGAGTTTCCCGGAGTAAATCAAGAAAGGGTGTATCAACATCAATGGTTCTTCCCTTTTCAGTGATAGTGGTTTTGCCATTGTTATGCATAAGAATTTTCTGCGGATTGATTCCCACATAAGAATACCGTGAATATTGATTTCCTTTTTCTACCGACTCTAATAAAAAAGCATAGTCCGCTTTTTGAGATAAATGCACCCATGCAGCTACCGGTGTAAGTAGATCTGCCAGGATTTGTTTATATACGGGGACGGTTGTACACCCTCGAGCAAGGTCCTGAAATTCGTTGAATATGAGTTGTGTTTTATCCATTTTGAGCAAAAAAAAACCCCGAAATTATCGGGGTTTAAGTATAGTCAGCATGTACAGGTATCGCTGGGACTATGAAACCCCTTCTCGGTTAAAAAACCAATACCAGCTATAAAAATATTTTGTATTCATGTTATTCATGACCGGAAAAATTAAGGACAGGAATGAATGGGAACCAACTTAATTTTATTTCTTTTGCAATTTTTTTGAAATGTGATAAATAGGTCCAAAAATGGCGGCAATGTCATTTCTCTTCAGTTTGCCTTCCAGTTTTTCAGCAAGACGATCAATGATTTCCTGTTCGCGGTTTGGGTCCCCAACATTGATGCCACCGGATGCTTTAATTTTGCCTATTTCCCTAGAAACAGAAAATCGCTGTACCAGCAAATCAAGCATTTGTTCATCAAGTAAATCAATTTTATCCCGGAGCACATTTATTTTTTCTTTTGAATGCATAATAAAATTTACAAATTAGAATTAATTAAACTCGATTTAAAGCCTGCTCCAAATCTGCTATAATATCATCTGGATTTTCAATTCCTACAGATAATCTGACTAAGCCATCTGTGAGTCCTCGGGCTTCTCGTTCTTCTTTTGGAACTTCTGCATGAGTCATGGTAGCAGGATGGGTGATCATGGTTTCCACTGCTCCAAGGCTTTCCGCCAGTTTTGCAAGTTTTACAGAATTCATCACAATTTTCCCTGCAGGGATGCCGCCGGTCAATTCAAAAGAAATCATACCACTGAATCCGGACATTTGTTTTTTCGCCGTTTCATGGGCTGGATGGGATGGGAGTCCCGGATAAGTGACTGATAAAACTTTCGGGTGAGCTTCTAAATACTCCGCAACAGTCTGCGCATTGGAATCATGCTTTTTCATCCGTAGATCAAGCGTTTTGATTCCCAGGATTGTGAGCCAGCAATCGAAGGGGCCCGGCACAGCACCAATGGATTTTTGGACGAATTTCAATTGGTCAAATAAATCTTCCCGATTGGTGATAACCACACCGCCAATAAGCTGGTTATGTCCACTTAAATATTTTGTTGTGCTGTGCATAACCAGGTCTGCGCCAAATTCCAATGGTCGTAAAAAAACCGGTGTGGCAAAAGTGGAATCCACTCCAAAAAGGATGTTATGTTTTTTTGCAATATTCCCCACCGCTTCTAAATCAGTGATTTTCAAGAGTGGATTCGTAGGCGTTTCTATCCAAATTAATTTTGTATTCGATTGAATTGCATTTTCAATATTGGCGGAATTGGAAGAATCCACATAGGTGAAATGAAGATCATAATTCACCAGGATTTGGTTGAAATGCCGGGATACGCCACCATAAACATCATCAGAGCAAATTACGTGATCACCGGCTTTCAAGAGTCTCATACAACTATCTACAGCCGACATGCCGCTGGCGAATGCTATACCAAATTTTCCACCATCGAGAACGGCTAATATTTCTTCCATCACTTGTCGTGTGGGGTTGGATGATCGGGTATAATCAAATCCTTTATCCTTGCCTACTTCTTCAAGAACGTAGGTGGCTGTTTGGTATAGAGGCGGTAAAATAGCGCCGGTGGTGGGGTCAGGTGTTATGCCTGCCTGGACAACTTTTGTATCAAATTTCATAAGAGTTCCTTTGGTGTAGCTAATCAGACTGCCAGTAAATATTCTTTTAGGTCAGAAAATTGGTTGGGCATTTTAATGGAATTTTTTTCTTTTTTCATGGCAATTTGTAATGAATCAGGTAGGGCTGTCTTGTTCCCAATGATGGGTTCAATCACATCTGCAAATTTCCCCGGATGCGCCGTAGATAAAACCACGCCCTTCGTTTTAGAATTTGTTTCATTTCTATATTTATTTAATCCCAAAACACCAACTGCGGTGTGGGGTTCAATCAAATAGCCAAACTCATTTTTGATATTTTGAATAGATTCTTTTGTATCTTTATCAGAAAAGCTCCAACTGGCAATATCCACTTTTACTTGGTTTACATCATCATGAAACAAGTTTTGAATTCGATCTAAATTACTGGGAACACCCACATCCATTGCATTGGATATTGTTTGTACAGCATCTTGATGTTGAATTGTACCACTACTTATAAAGTGTGGAAAAGTATCATTTGCATTCGTCGCAGCAATAAATTTCTCAACTGGAACGCCCATTCGGTTTGCCAATAGTCCACCGGTTAAATTCCCAAAATTCCCACTAGGCACACTAAATATAACGGTCTCATTATTTGCATATTGTTTCCATGCCCATGCATAATAAACAGACTGTGGGAGAAGGCGAGCCATATTTATCGAATTAGCAGAACTTAAAAATAATCGGTGGCGCAAATCGTGATCTTGAAAAGCAGCTTTAACCATTCGCTGGCAATCATCAAAAGAGCCGTCTATTTCCAAAGCAGTAATATTTCCGCCCAAAGTTGTTAGTTGTTTTTCCTGGATAGTGCTTACTCGATTGGAAGGATAAAGAATAATAACGTTAATGCCTTCTACGTTAAAAAACCCGTTTGCAACGGCACTACCCGTATCACCGGACGTAGCCACTAAAATGGTTAGCTCATTATCTTTATTTTCAAGAAAATAAGACATGGTCCGAGCCATGAACCGGGCTGCAAAATCCTTGAAGGCCAATGTAGGTCCATGGAATAACTCCAGTACAGAATCGGTTTTATTTAATTCTTTAATTCCCAGAGGGAAATCAAATGCCAATTCACAAATGTCAGTTAATTGAGCGTGTGTTAAATCATCTTTCGTGAATGGATGAATCATACCAACAGCTAATTCGGGGTAGCTTAAATCAGATTTAAAAAAGTCAATCCCTAAGTGAGGAATAGTCTCGGGCATATAAAGGCCACCGTCCGGTGCTAACCCATGGAACAATGCATCCTTGAATCCGACTGAAATAGCGTTGCCTTTTGTACTATAAAAGCGCAAGTATCAGTCCAATATTTCTGGTGGTTTTTTGTGAATAGGTGTACTGTATGCTGTGCTCTTAAGTCCCGCTTTTTTAAATGCACCCACCATGGTTATCCCGATATGTTCAGCTATTTTCAAGGAATCGGATAAAGCGAAAAGAGCAGGTCCAGAGCCAGAGATTCCGCAGCCGATTGCCCCGGCATCCATTGCGGATTGTCGAACAGATGGGTAACCGGGAATGAGTTCTGCTCGAAACGGTTCAGCGAAAAGATCCACCATGGAACGGCCTAAGAGATCAAAATCAGATTCATGAAGGCCCAAAGTAAAACCTGCCAGGTTTCCAGCCTGTTCTACTGCAGATTTTAAAGGAACCCGTTTAGGTAACATACGCCGTGCATCCAACGTATTCACGATAAAATCAGGTAATACAGCTGTACTAAATAATTTTTTTGGTACCGGCAAATTCAGAATATCCAAAGGTTCATAACTGCGGATCAGGATGATGCCACCGAAAAGTGCCGGTGCAATATTATCTGCATGAAATCCACCCGATGCCACCGCTTCTCCTGCCATGCCATGAACCAGTAATTCACTATTTTCGAGTGGTTTATTCAATAATTCATTTACACCCACAACAGCCGCCGCCGCACTGGCAGAACTGGAACCAATCCCGCTTCCTGGGGGAATCCCTTTTTCAATATGAACCTTAAACCCCTGCTTACTCTCTACAGTATCAAGAAGAGACAAAATAGCTTTTCCTGCAGTATTATTTTCAGGATCAACGGGGATTGATTCATATTTTATTCCGGACATTGAAATTTCTATTCCCGGTTGATCCTGTTTTTCAATCGTTACAATATCGCCGGGTTTTGCAATGGCGTAACCAATACAATCGAAACCGCAAGAAACGTTAGCTACCGAAGCTGTTGCCCGGACTCGAATCGAATTATTCAACATGGATAAATCCTTTTTGAGCCAATAATTCTGCCATAAGAATGGCACCACCAGCAGCGCCACGAACTGTATTATGCGACAATCCAATAAATCGAATATTAAAAAATGTCTCATCCGTTATTCGCCCTACAGTTACAGTCATGCCATTCCCTAAATCTCGATCTAATTTGGGTTGGGGACGATCTATTTCATTCAAGACGATAATAGGAATCTTTGGCGCTGATGGCAGATGCAATGACTGTGGCTCTGCTGTAAATGAAGATATAATTGATTTGAATTCATCTATAGTAGGGACAACATCAGCAAATCCAATATGCACTACAGCTGTATGTCCATCCACTACTGGCACACGTGTACATACTGCATTTATATTTATTCCCGTGGATTGTTCAATGCCGTTTTCCGTCACTTCACCAAATATTTTTAATGGTTCTTTTTCTGTTTTTTCTTCTTCTCCATCAATATATGGCACCACATTCTCTTTTAAATCTGGATTGGTTAATGCTTTGTATCCGGCACCTGACAATGCCTGAAGGGTAGTCACTTGTACGCGATCCACCGGAAACCCTGCTTGTTTTAATGCTTCTAATACAACAATATAGGATTGAATTGAACAATTAGGTTTTACTGCTACAAATCCAGAACCTGGTAAATTTCGGTTTCTTTGTTGAATGGGAATCACGTCTGCATGATGGGCGTTTATTTCAGGAATGATCATAGGTACATCAGGGGTTTGACGATTTGCAGAACTGGTGGAAATAACAGCATATCCTTTTTGGGCATATCCAAATTCAAAATCACGTGTATCTTGTTTTTCTTGCAAGTCTAGCGCAGAAAATACACATGTTACATCCTCGGGCATCGATTCAAAATCATGCACATTCCGAACAATTAAGCCAGAAATGGCATCAGGTATTGGCGTTTCCATAACCCATTTGCTATCCGTCGCTTCCCTATATGTTTTTCCGGAGGAACGCTCTGAAGCGGCCACATCTATAACGTGAAACCATGGATGGTTTTCCAATAATCGTAAGCAATTTTGCCCAACCATTCCGGTGGCACCCAAAACACTTACTTTAATATTTTTTTCTATTGACATTTTAAAATATCTCCTAAAACACCAGCAGCTGTGACTTCAGCTCCGGCGCCATGTCCTTTAATAATCATGGGTGTATCTTTATATCTTTTGGTTGTAAACACAATAAAATTTTCTCGTCCATTTTGATGATAAAAAGGATTTTTAATTCCCACTGCTTTCAATTCCACTGTTGCATTTTGACCATCCCAGGTGGCTATATACCGCAGCACCTTATCTTCCTGGGAAGCTGAAGTATACATGTTTAAAAATTGGTCATCATATTTGGATAATTGCTCTAAAAATTCATCAATGGAAATTGTCGGATCCATATTTTCTGGAATCAAACTTTGAATAGATACATCTTCAAGCTCTAATTGTGCACCAGTCTCTCGTGCTAAAATAAGAATCTTTCTTCCCACGTCCACACCATTTAAGTCATCTCTTGGATCCGGTTCTGTGTACCCGTTTTCCTGAGCACTTTTTACTAATTCACTAAAAGGAATAGAACCATCAAATTGGCTGAATAAATAGCTTAACGTTCCAGACATAATTCCTTCAATTTTTTCAACTGCATCGCCTGTGATTAATAAAGTTTGTAATGTTTCAATAATGGGGAGCCCTGCGCCAACATTTGTTTCATATTTAAATAGAGCACCAGCGGCTTCCGAATTCTCACGAATCGAATCATAATAATCCTGATTCATGGCATTGGCTAGTTTGCTAGCAGATACAACAGAAATTCCTTTTTTAAGAATATTTGCCGTTTTTTCTGCAATTGCTGGTGATGATGTTACATCCACAAATACAGAGTTCAGAGATTGAGATACGGAAGAAATAAATGATTCCAAATCAGCTGTATCCCCATTTTCTAATTCTTCCAAATAATGTTGGGGATCTAATCCACTGGGATTCAAAATCATTTTGCGGCTATTCATTATACCGCATATATTTATGGAATTATTGTCCTGAATTAACCTTATTAGATCTGAACCAACCAAACCAACCCCAGCGATAAATACATTAATAATAGCATTGTCTGAAAAAATATATTGATGCAAAGATCGAATGGCTGATTTGACTTCATCATTTTTTATAATAAAGGATATGTTTCTTTCCGAAGATCCTTGAGCAATAGCAATCACATTTACATTTTTTTCGCCAAGGACGCTAAATAGTTTTCCGGAAATTCCAGGTGTATGGCGCATGCCTTCACCCACAACAGCAATGAGAGAAAGATCATTCTCAATTTTAATAGAATCGATAAAATGATTTTTCAGTTCAAACGAAAATTCTTCCTTCAAAAGCGATTCAGCCAAATCAACTTCTGCAGGTTGGATGGCAAAACAAATGGAATGTTCACTAAACACTTGAGACACAAGAATAATATTTATTTTCTTTTTGGCCAATGCATCAAATACCCGACCAATCACTCCAAAACGTCCCACCATACCGGCTCCTTGGAATCGGATTAGGGAAACATTATATAAAGATGAAATACCCACGGCAAAATGATCATCCCTTAAACGATCCTGTGTAATAGCCGTCCCTGGATTGTCTGGTTCAAATGTATTTTTAATGCGGATGGGAATAGATTTATATAAAGCAGGAATCATGGTGGGGGGAAAAATGACTTTTGCCCCGGCATGAGCCAATTCCATGGCTTCTTCATACGTAATATGAGAAATGGTTTTTGCATCAAAAACCACATTGGGGTCTGCAGATAAAATACCGTTTACATCAGTCCAGATTTCTATTTCTTTTACATCTAAAGCTGCACCAAAAATGGATGCGGTATAGTCTGAACCACTCCTTCCAAAAGTGGTTGTTTCTCCTGATTCAGTGGCACCAATGAATCCAGTAATTATCCTTGTTTTTGATTCATCTTTCCATTCATTACGAATATTATTATAAGATTTTTGATAATGAACAAATGCACTTCCGAAATGATCATCTGTTAAAATAACTTTTCGAGCATCCAAATATGTTGCGTTTATTCCTTTTTCGATACATGCTTCCGTAATAATATTTGCAGATAATTGCTCACCAACACTTAGTGCCGCATCTTTTAATTGCGGTGTACATTTTTTCTGGTTGGCAATTGTGCTTAATGTAACACTTAATTCATTTTCTATTTCTTGGACAGTATTAAACAATAGTTCTTTTTCAATATGAAGATCATGAATAGTTTTCCGATGTCTATCGAAAAACAATTGTAAATCATTATTATAATCAGCGCCCCGTTCCGCATATGCGATTAATTGAATGAGTTGATCCGTAATGCCACCAAACGCAGATACAACTACACCGCATGGATGTTCAGACGAAATAAGCTGCACCACCTGTTCAATTCGTTCGGTCGTTTTTACAGATGATCCGCCAAATTTGAGAATTTTCATATTAATACTAATTAAATACGTTTATTGATGCCTGAAATTGACTAATAAAATTAATGATATTATTAGAGAATAGTAAAAAAGTAAATCTTATTATTGGTATTACTAAAATTTATTCATAAAATTGATCATGGAATTAAAAAATATCTTATGGCGGAAGCGCCCTAATAAAATGATTCAGTTTAACACTTTGTTTAATAACAATAATAATATGAGTGGGGGCGAAGCTTTGTAACCATAAGGTTAAGCTTTAATAAAAACCCCCAAGGATTTCAATTCTTGGGGGTTTTTTTTTATATCAAATAAAAGGAAGTAAAAATTATGTGTGGCATATTTTTATACAAAGGGCAAAAACAAGATTGGGATTCATTGGAACCTGATATTAACCGGATCGGTTATCGTGGCCCCGATAATACACACCATGAAATGATTGGGAATGATGTGTTATTTGCGTTCCATCGATTAGCAATTATGGGTACAACAGAAATGGGTGATCAACCCATGAAACATCCAAATGATGCTTCACTCACTCTAATCTGTAATGGCGAAATTTATAATTATAAAGACCTGGCTGACAAATATGGTTTCAATTTGGTGACCGGTTCGGATTGTGAAATTATTTTACTCCTGTTTAAAAAATTTGGTATTGAAAAAACAGTGAAAGAATTAGATGGTGTATTCATGTTTGTAATACACGAAGCAAATACTGGCCTACTTTTCGCTGGCCGAGATCCCATGGGTGTCCGACCAGGGTTTATGGGCAGAAATGGAGATGAGATTATGATTGCATCGGAAGTAAAACCCATGGTGAATCATTGTTCAGACATTATACCATTCTCTCCAGGGAATTGGTGGTGCTCCGACGCCCCAGATACTTTCAACCCTTATTTCCATTACAATGGTATCAAAATTCAGGAACATAGTGAAGAAGATATTTGCGATAAAATTCGGTCTTTATTAATAGATGCAGTCAAAAAGCGACTCATGACAGAACGTGAGATTGGATGTCTCTTATCCGGCGGATTGGATTCAAGTTTAATTTGCGCCTTGGTGAATAAATATTATGAAGGACCAAAACTAAATACATTTTCTATTGGACTTCCGGGGAGCATCGATCTTGAATATGCACAAACTGTGGCGGATCATTTGGACACAAAACACCATCAGATCGAAGTATCTGAAGATGAGTTTTTAGATGCTATTGAAACAGTTATTTATAATATTGAATCTTATGATACTACAACAGTTAGGGCTAGTGTGGGCAATTATCTTGTCTCTAAATACATAACAGAAAATTCTGATTGTAAGGTGATCTTTAATGGTGATGGTGCTGATGAAGCCTGTTGCGGCTATGTGTATTTAAAGAATGCACCAACATCAAAAGACCTACAAAAGGAAAGTGAAAAACTGGTAGAAGAGATCCACTATTTTGATGTGCTGCGATCTGATCGAAGTATTAGTTCAAACGGGTTGGAAGCGCGGACGCCATTTTTAGATAAAGCTTTTGTGAAATATTACCTCTCTATTCCTCCAGAATTAAAATCATTTGATGGTATAAAACGGTTGGAAAAATATTTACTACGACAAGCATTTGATGGTCAAGGAATCTTACCGGACGAAGTATTATGGCGACGGAAATGTGCATTTTCTGATGGTGTCAGTGCCAAGAAGAAATCTTGGCATCATATTATTCAAGCGTATGTTGACAAAAAAATATCGGATAATGAATTTCAACAAAAAAGCAAAACGATTAGCCACTGTACACCTGTTTTAAAAGAGAGCTATTACTACCGAAAAGTTTTTGATTCTTATTTTGGAGAGAATGAAAAATTAATCCCACACTTTTGGATGCCTAAATGGACGGACGTAATAGATCCATCTGCCCGGGAATTACAAGATTATCGGGAGTAAATGATTTTAAAGTGTAATGCAATGAAAAATATATTGTACAAACTTTTATTCTCCTGTAAAATCCCGCCCAAGTTTTCCAGCAATGGAGAATAAGGTAAACTAAAATGAATAATCAATACAAATTACAAAATACAAAAATAGCAAATGAACCATTTGCTCTTGGTATGGACATTAATCTCCTGCAGATTAATAGCCTATTTATTGATTTATTGATTCTAGTGATTATTGGACTCGCCGTCCAAATCGCCTAACAGATTATTTAAAAAATATGGTAGGTGAAGATGACGGCGGAGACAAATTCCTCCCCCACAATTCCTATACCCTGCCTATATATATTCTGAACGATTTGGTACACGTGTTTCCATTAGAATTGAAAAATGAGAACATAAATGAGATCAGATACAATAAAAAAGGGATTTGAACATGCACCGCACCGCAGCCTCTTACGTGCAACAGGTGTCATAAAGGAAGAGTCCGACTTTGAGCGCCCCTTCATTGGGATCGCCAATTCTTATATTGATCTGATTCCTGGCCATGTCCATCTACAAGAATTTGGTAAAGTTGCCAAACAGGCTATTCGCGACGCTGGTGGTGTACCATTTGAATTCAACACCATCGGTGTAGATGATGGAATCGCCATGGGGCATATTGGCATGCGATATTCTTTACCCAGTCGAGAATTGATTGCGGATTCGGTGGAAACAGTGGCAGAGGCCCATCGTTTGGATGGGCTCTTATGCATTACCAATTGTGATAAAATTGTTCCAGGCATGCTTATGGGGGCTGTTCGTATAAATATTCCAACTGTCTTTGTTTCTGGTGGTCCCATGAAAGCGGGAGAAGTAGATGGGAAAAAGGTTGACCTGATTTCAGTATTTGAAGGCGTGGGTAAGGTTGAGGCCGGTATAATTTCTGAACAAGAATTAACAGAAATTGAAAAGGAAGGATGCCCCACTTGTGGCTCCTGTTCGGGAATGTTCACTGCAAATTCAATGAATTGTCTTATGGAAGCATTGGGCATTGCGTTACCCGGGAATGGTTCTATTCTGGCGGTTGATGAAGGTCGTCTAGAGCTTGTAAAACAAGCTGGAGAAAAAATATTAAATATGGTAAACCATGATGTAAAACCGCGAGACATCATTACCAAAGAATCTATCCGAAACGCGTTCGCTCTAGATATGGCTATGGGTGGGAGTACAAATACTGTCCTACATACTTTAGCAATTGCACACGAAGCTAATATTGATTTTGATCTACTAGAATTAAATGAGATTTCAAAGAATACACCTTATCTTTGTAAGGTGAGTCCTGCTACCCCGGATGTCCATATGGAAGATGTGGATCGAGCTGGTGGTATTTCTGCAATATTAAATGAATTGTCAAAAAAGGATGATGTTTTAAGATTGGATCTTCCAACCATAACAGGCCAAAGTCTTGGTGAAAATATTGCAGCGGCTCATTCCAAAGATGAGTCCATCATTCGAACTATAGACTCTCCCTATTCTCAGCAAGGTGGATTAGCAGTATTGTTTGGAAATCTAGCTCCTAATGGATCCATTGTAAAAACGGGAGCGGTAGATTCTAAAATGCTAGTTCATTCAGGACCGGCACGTATTTATGAATCTCAGGAAACAGCGCTCTCTGGCATTATGAATCATGAAGTGCAATCAGGAGATGTGGTTGTTATTCGTTATGAAGGCCCTAAAGGAGGACCGGGTATGCCCGAAATGTTATCCCCAACCAGTGCCATTATGGGAATGGGATTAGGAGATAAGGTTGCACTCATTACAGATGGACGTTTTTCTGGAGGAACACGTGGTGCTTGCATCGGTCATATATCACCGGAAGCCGCAGAAAGAGGACCTATCGCAGCATTAGAAAACGGGGATACTATTCATGTGAACATTCCGGACAAAAGTTTGAACGCTGAACTAACTGATGAAGAAATCCAGTCCAGACTGGATGCTCTTTCGGAATTTAAACCAAAAATAACAAATGGATATTTAGGCCGATATGCTAGGATGGTTACATCTGCAAATACCGGTGCTGTATTAGAATAAATGAGAAATACTATGAAGAAAAGAATATTAACAGGTGCAGAAATCATTTGGGAATGTATTATTCGAGAAAATATTGATGTTGTTTTCGGATATCCTGGTGGGACGATTTTACCAGCTTATGATGCACTTAATAAGTATCGTGATAAAATCCATCATGTATTAGTTAGGCATGAACAGGGTGCTACTCACATGGCGGATGGCTATGCAAGAGCCAGTGGCAAAGTGGGTGTAGCCATGGCAACATCTGGCCCAGGTGCGACTAATATGGTTACGGGTCTCGCAACTGCAAAACTGGATTCTATCCCGATAGTTTGTATCACTGGGCAGGTCCCGAGAGCAGCCATTGGTTCCGATGCCTTTCAGGAAGTTGATATTTCTGGTACTGTTTTACCGGTAACTAAATATAGCTACCTTGTGATGGATATCAACAATTTGGCTTCTACGATAAAAGAAGCCTTTGCCGTGGCACGTTCTGGCCGGCCAGGACCTGTGTTGATTGATATACCTAAAGATGTCCAAAATGATACAATTGAATTTGTCTACCCAGATGAACCTGTTAGACTCCCTGGGAATAATCATCCTATAGAAGCATCTGAAAAACACATACAGAATGCTGCAGACCTAATTAACAATGCAAAGAAACCAGTGATACTTGCAGGACATGGCATTCTTCTGTCCGGCGCTTCTCAGGAAATAATTAAATTAGCCGAAACAGCTTCCATACCAATTGGATGGACATTATTGGGGGCGGGGAGTGTCCCTGCAAGCCACCCCCTGAATATGGGAATGATGGGTATGCACGGCGAATTTGCAGTAAATAATGCTATTCAAGATGCGGACCTTTTGATAGCTTGTGGAATGCGTTTTGATGACCGAGTGACAGGGAATATTAAAACCTATTCTCCTGATTCGAAGAAGATTCACATAGATATTGATCCATCTGAAATCAATAAAAATGTTCCTGTTGATGTAGGCATTTCCTGTGACTTGCGTACTGCAATGACGCAATTATTACCCCACATCAGTAGAAAGCAAAATAAAGAATGGCTCAAAACAATTTCTGGATGGCAAAGTGAATCTTTGGGAAGAGATATTATCAACGTCCAAACGGATACACTTTATGGTGCTCAGGTTATTCGCGATATCTGGAAGGAGACAAATGGAGATGCACTCATTGTTACCGATGTGGGCCAACACCAGATGCTAGAGGCACAATATTATGACCACGAGGAGCCCAATACACTTTTGACTTCTGGCGGTTTGGGGACAATGGGTTACAGTTTGCCAGCAGCTATTGGTGCCAGTTTTTCCAGACAAAATAAAGATATTTGGGTGATTGTCGGTGATGGCAGTATCCAGATGACTATTACAGAATTAGCCACAGCCGTTCAGGAAAATGCCAATATAAAGATTGCCATCATAAACAACGGTTACCTGGGAATGGTCCGTCAATGGCAGCAACTATTCTATGATGCTCGCTATGCGGAAACACCCATCAGTAGTCCTGATTATCTAAAGATTGCTGAAGCTTATGGCCTTCCAGGGTACCGGGTAAATAAGAGAAAAGAGATCCCCGGAGTTATTCAGAAGGTTAAGAAAAGTAAGGGACCTGTATTGGTGGAATTCGTGGTAGAGCAACATGATATGGTTTATCCAATGGTTCCCGCAGGCGCTGCTTTGAATGCCATGATATCCCGACCAAAGAATAAACAATTTCAAGAAGCATAACAAATAGGAGGACCCCTTGCTATGAAACAAACATTAATCGTTTTTGTTCAGGATGAACCTGGCGTATTGAATAGAATATCAAGTCATATCCGGAGACGAAATTTTAATATAGAAAGCCTGATTGCCGGGCAGACGGAAAGAAAAGACATCACCCGCATGACTGTCGTTTTGAATGAACCAGACAAGACTAAGCAACGGACTGTAGTCAATAGTCTTAAAGAACTTATTGATGTTTATGACGTAATTGATGCTACAGAAATCGACAGCCATATTCGCGAATATGCCCTGGTCAAGGTTGCGCTAAAAAAAGATTACCTTGATGAAGTCAATAAAATTGTTGAATCGGCTCATGGAAAAATCATTGATGGTACTGATGATGCGACAATCTTTGAATTAACCGGCTATGAAAAAGAAGTAGAATCTGTTATCAAATCGTTGGAAAAATATGACATCCTTGAGATTGTTCGTTCGGGCAAGGTGGCTATGGTTGCAGGAAATTCTTCGAAAAATCAGCCAGAATTGACTAAATCAGAGCCGAACTGGACTACTTCTCGGATTCTGGAATCCTATTAACAAGAGTTGGTATTAATCAAATGGAGAAAAAATGAAAGAATTGAACATTAATGGGTATACTGAAACAATTATTGAACGATCGGATTATCCCCAGGAGAAATGCAAATCCATTTTAGAAAATGAAGTGACAGCCATTTTAGGCTATGGTCCTCAAGGTTATGGTCAAGGAATGAATATGCGGGATCAAGGATTTAATGTAATCCTTGGATTGCGACGCGGATCAAGTTGGGAAAAAGCAGTGAAAGATGGTTGGGTAGAAGGCGAAAATCTGTTTGAAATTTCTGAAGCGGTTCAACGCGGCACCATCATTCAGTTCCTATTATCAGATGCTGGACAAATACAGGCTTGGCCCACGGTCAAAGAGAATTTGAGTGAAGGAAATGCTCTTTATTTTTCACATGGATTCGGTGTTGTTTTCCATGAAGATACGGGTATTATTCCACCGGATAATGTAGATGTTATTCTCGTTGCACCAAAAGGAAGTGGGTTAACAGTGCGTACTCATTTCAAGGCAGGCCGAGGGATTAATTCTTCATTTGCAATTCACCAGGATTTTACAGGAAGAGCAAAAGAGCGATGTGTCGCTACAGCATTTGCTATTGGCTCAGGGCATTTATTTGAAACCACTTTTTCAAAGGAAGTCCATAGTGATTTGACTGGTGAACGATGTGTTTTAATGGGGCTTCTTCAAGGTGCGTTTTTGGCACAATATGAAGTTTTACGCGAGCATGGACATTCCCCATCCGAAGCCTATAATGAAACCATTGAAGAAGCATTACAAAGTCTTTATCCACTTGTTGCCGAAAATGGTATGGACTGGATGTATGCCAATTGTTCTACAACCGCACAACGAGGGGCTTTGGACTGGGCGCCCAAATTCCGTGATACCTTAAAGCCGGTTATTGAAGAATGTTATCAAAAAGTATTAAGTGGCGAAGAAGCACGGCGTTCCATTGAATCAAATTCAAAATCTGATTATCGTGCAAGATTGGAAGAAGAATTAGCAGAAATTAATAATCAGGAAATGTGGATTGCGGGGAAACAGCTCCGTCAGCTCCGTCCTGAAAATCTATAGAATTTTGGAATTATTGAAATGAAAACCTTCAAAATAACCACACTTCCAGGAGACGGGATCGGCCCGGAAGTGATGGATGTTGCCTTGGCTGTATTGGATTTGGTTGGTAGTGAATATGGCTTGAATTTTGAAATCAAATCAGAATTAGCCGGAGGCGCATCTCTTGATCAGTTTAACGAGCCCATTACCGAATCTGCACTCCAATCATGTCTAGAATCTGATGCAGTACTTTTAGGTGCTGTGGGTGGCCCCAAATGGGACAACCTTCCCCAAGAGAAAAAACCTGAAAAAGGATTACTGAAACTCCGTGAAGTGCTTGGCCTTTTTTCCAATCTTCGTCCAGCAAAAATTTTCGCTCCTCTTGCAGATGCATCATCTTTGAAAAAAGATGTTATTGTTGGATCTGATGTCATGGTTGTTAGGGAACTGACCGGTGGAATTTATTTCGGTGAGCCCCGCGGACATGATAAACATGAAGGATTTAATACATTACGATATAAAAAATATGAAGTTGAACGCATTGCCAAAGTTGCATTTGAATTAGCTCGAAAAAGGAATGGGCATGTTACATCGGTTGATAAAGCTAATGTTCTAGATAGTTCACAATTCTGGCGGGATGTGGTCCATGAAGTTCATAAAGATTATCAGGATGTCCCATTATCAAATATGTATGTGGATAATGCAGCTATGCAACTGGTTCGTGATCCCAAACAATTTGATGTGATTGTAACTCAAAATTTATTTGGGGATATTTTAAGTGATATAACCGCCATGATTACGGGCAGTCTTGGGATGTTGCCATCGGCCAGTATCGGAGAAAAACACGCCATGTATGAACCTGTTCATGGCACCGCCCCGGAAATTGCCGGACAAAATAAAGCAAATCCAATTGCGATGATATGTTCTGTAACCATGATGATGGAAATCACATTAAACCAACCGGAAGCAGCGCATCGATTAAATAATGCCATTGAATCTGTTTTGGAAAATGGAATTAGAACGATCGATATTGCTTCGACAGATTCAACAATTGTTACAACTGACGGAATGAGAGATGAAATAATTCATGCGTTTCAACAAACGAATAAGTCTATTATAGATTCTCGTGAACTTGTAAGGGAATAAGCATGAGTGAAAAAATAATCATTTTTGATACCACGTTACGTGATGGTGAACAAGCACCAGGCGCATCTTTGAATGTGTTTGAAAAAGTAGAAATTGCAAAACAGCTTGAACGATTAAATGTGGATGTGATTGAAGCAGGGTTCCCCGTTTCATCTCAAGGTCAATTTGAAGCGGTTCAGCGAATTGCAGATTCTGTGAATGCAATTATCACTGGATTGGCCCGGACGATTGATGGAGATATTGATGCCTGTCACAAATCATTAAAAGGGGCTGAACGTTCTAGAATTCACACTTTTATTGGGACATCCGATATTCATATTAATGGAAAATTTGAATCAGCCCGCTACGGAAAATCCCTGCCGGAAAAACAAGCTACTATTTTGAAAATGGCTACCGATGCAGTTCAGTATGCAAAAACATTTACAGATGATGTGGAATTTTCTGCGGAAGATGCCGGTCGTACAGATATTGGCTATTTATGCGAAATTATTGAAGCGGTTATTGATGCTGGTGCAACCACTGTCAATATTCCTGACACGACCGGATATACAATGCCTGAAGAATTCGGCGCAAAGATCGCAGAATTAAAATCTCGCGTAAGGAATATAGACCAAGCGGTGATTAGTGTTCACTGTCATAATGATCTTGGGTTAGCTGTGGCGAACTCACTTTTTGCTGTGGCTAATGGTGCCCGGCAGGTTGAATGTACCATCAATGGAATTGGTGAACGTGCCGGTAATGCCAGTATGGAAGAATTTGTCATGTCGTTGAATGTCCGTTCCAATTTTTGGAATTTTCATACAGATATAAATACAAAAGAAATTTACAATGCCAGCAGAATGGTTTCTGGTTTTACGGGGATGCTTGTACAACCAAATAAGGCTATTGTTGGCGAAAATGCATTTGCACATGAGTCTGGCATTCATCAGGATGGAATGCTGAAAAACAGAGATACTTATGAAATTATGACGCCGGAATCTGTTGGAATAGTGAATAATAAAATCGTTTTGGGTCGTCATTCCGGCCGCCATGGATTATCATCTAGATTGAAAGCATTAGGTTATGAAATTAGCGATGAAAAAATGGGAAATATCTACGAACGCTTTGTCTTTCTGGCTGATAAGAAAAAAGAAATATTTGATGAAGATTTAAGAGTTTTAATGGGAGATGAAGCCAAAAGTGAAATTGGATTTTATACTTTGGATTATCTTCATGTTAATTTAGGAACCACTACCATTGCAACAGCAACGGTTCGAATTAAGACAGAAGAAAAAATGCATGAAGAATCAGCAACGGGTGATGGACCGGTTGATGCCTGTTTCCGCGCTATTAATCGTGCCATAAATTTTCAAGAAATGGCAAAGTTAGAGCATTACCAAGTTCGATCTGTTACAGCTGGGAAGGGCGCCCAAGGTGAAGTAACTGTACGAATAAAAATTCAAGATAGCGCTTACTCTGGAAAAGGCGTTTCAACTGATACAATTCGTGCCAGTGCAAAAGCATATTTACAAGCGCTCAATCATTATGAATCCTTGAAAAATATGGAAAACGTCTTTGAAGAAATCACTGAAACTGTTTAAAGAATGAGCGGAAAAACATTATTTGACAAATTATGGAAGAGTCACCTTGTCCGTGAAAATGGAGATGGGACCAGCCTGTTGTATATTGATCGGCAACTTATTCATGAAGTGACATCACCCCAAGCATTTGATGGAATGCGTTTGACAAATCGTTCCTTGTGGCGAACCGAAGCAAATGTGGCGGTTCCTGATCATAATATTCCAACCAAAGATCGAGATAAAGGAATTGAAGATCCAATTTCAAAATTACAAGTGGATACACTGGACAAGAATTGTGATTCTTTTCAAATTAAAGAATTTAAAATGTCGGATCCGAATCAGGGCATTGTTCATGTGATTGGCCCCGAGCAGGGATTGACACTTCCTGGTATGGCTATCGTTTGTGGAGATTCTCACACATCAACTCACGGTGCTTTGGGTGCTTTGGCATTTGGAATTGGTACATCAGAAGTTGAGCATGTACTGGCAACTCAATGTTTGATTCAGCAAAAATCAAAAAACATGCTCATCAAAGTTGATGGTAAATTGAAACAAGGCATCACTGCAAAAGATCTAATATTATTTATTATCGGCAAAATTGGTACAGCTGGGGGGACAGGATATGCAATCGAATTTGGCGGCAATGCGATAAAAGCATTATCCATGGAAGGGCGAATGACAGTTTGTAATATGACCATTGAAGCTGGCGCACGCGCAGGTTTAATCGCTGTAGATCAAACAACTTTGGACTATGTAAATGGGAAACCATTTTCTCCTAAAGGTGAATTATGGGAAAAAGCTCGTGAATATTGGAAAACTCTACAAAGTGATGAAGATGCTGCATTTGATAAAACAATTGAAATAAATGCAAACGATATAAATCCTATGGTTACTTGGGGAACATCACCTGAATTAGTTGTGGATGTTGAAGGTGAAATTCCTTTTTCAGCTAATAGAAAATTTCAACCAGCATTGGATTACATGGGATTAGAAATGGGAGTGCCCATAAAAGATATTTTGTTGGATAAAATATTTATTGGGTCTTGTACAAATTCGAGAATTGAAGATTTAAGGGAAGCAGCAAAAGTAGTTGAAGGTAAAAAAATTGCTGATTCTATCAAATTGGCTATGGTTGTTCCTGGGTCTGGCCCTGTAAAAGACCAAGCGGAAAAGGAAGGGTTGGATAAGATATTCTTGAATGCAGGTTTTGAATGGCGGGAGCCCGGCTGTTCTATGTGTTTGGCTATGAATGCGGATCGTTTAGAATCGGGTGAGCGCTGCGCATCCACATCGAACCGGAATTTTGAAGGACGCCAGGGACAAGGCGGGCGGACACATTTGGTGAGCCCTGCCATGGCCGCTGCTGCTGCAATTAAAGGTTATTTTGTTAATGTGACAACTAATTGGAATAATTAAGATGGAAAAATTTCAAACATTTACTGGTGTTGTAGCGCCATTAAATCGTGCCAATATTGATACTGATGCGATTATCCCAAAACAGTTTTTAAAATCTATTCACCGGACTGGTTTTGGTCCAAACTTGTTTGATGAATGGCGGTATTTGGATCATGGTGAGCCAGGCCAGGATTGCAGTAACCGCCCTCTAAATCAAGATTTTGTTTTAAACCAGAATCGATATAAAAGTGCATCGATTTTATTAACTCGTGAAAATTTTGGATGTGGTTCCAGCCGTGAACATGCTCCTTGGGCTTTGTCAGATTACGGTTTCAAGACGATTATAGCAGAAAGTTTTGCAGACATTTTTTATAATAATTGTTTCAAAAATGGAATCCTACCAATCACGTTAGACGAAGAAAATATTCTATCTCTTTTTAAAAAAACGGAGTCTAAACCGGGATTTGCATTAATGGTGAATTTAGATGAGCAGTCATTAATTGACCCTTCTGGCAGTACATTAGTTTTTGAACTGGAAAAATTCAGGAAAGATGCCTTATTGAATGGGTTGGACGAAATTGGCCTGACCTTATCCCATGCAGCAGTGATAAGAGTATTTGAGACAAATTACCAGAAAAAATATCCTTGGCTATTTACAACATGATAAATGAACAATTAAAAACGATTGAATTATTTGATACAACTCTTCGAGATGGAACTCAAGGTGAAGGTGTCAATTTATCCGTTGATGATAAACTTCGTATTGCGGATAAATTAGATGATTTTGGAATTAATATATTGGAAGGAGGTTGGCCCGGTAGCAATCCGCGTGACCAGGAGTTTTTCCGGCGATGCCATGAATTAAATCTGAAACAGGCACAAGTTTGTTCTTTTGGGTCAACAGCACGTTGGCCAGATAAAATTGAATCTGATCCTAATCTGAATGCTCTTTTAAAAGCTGAAACACCTATTATAACAATTTTTGGTAAAACTTGGCAACTTCATTCAGAAAAAGGGCTGGGTTTAGAAGAAGATGAAAATGCAGAACTGATAGAAAGATCGGTCGCTTTTTTGGTTAAGGAAGGGAAGCGCATCATCTTTGACGCGGAACATTTTTATGATGGCTATAGATCATCTCCATCTTTTGCACTGAAGATGTTAGATGCAGCACAAAAAGGCGGTGCAGACACGTTAGTATTATGTGATACAAATGGTGGTTCTTTGCCGGAGTTTATTCAGGAAGCTACGAAAGCCGTAGTTAAAAAGTTTAAATCACAAATTGGTGTGCACGTTCATAATGATGGTGGACTCGCAACAGCCAATACTTTGGCAGCGGTTGTAGCAGGTGCAACTCATGTTCAAGGGACGATAAATGGAGTGGGTGAACGTTGCGGAAATGCAAATTTAGGGACAATCATCCCCAATTTAATTTTAAAAATGAATCGCCAAATGCAATCAGAAATCGATTTAGAAAAGCTGACTCCTTTAACGCACTTCGTTTATGAATTAATGAATCTACACCCCGATGATCAGGCACCTTATGTAGGAAAATCGGCATTTGCTCATAAAGGTGGAATCCACGTAAGTGCTGTTATGAAAGACAGCAGAATGTATGAGCATATTGATCCCAAAATAGTAGGGAGTCATCAACGTGTTCTTGTATCAGATCTTTCGGGTCAAAGTAATATTAGATTTAAAGCTGATGAGTTAAATGTTGAACTGAATGGTGATAAACAATTAACCAGGGACCTGGTGCAACAGATTAAATCATTGGAACATGAGGGCTATCAATTTGAAGGCGCTGAAGCATCTTTTGAACTCATATTGCAAAAACGGAAAGGGTCGTTTGTTCCCTTTTTTGAAGTATTGGAATCCCGGGTCAATGTGAATTATGATAAGCATGGGCACAGCAATGCAGATGCCATGCTGAAAGTAAAAGTTGATGGTGAAATTGAACATACTGCGGCTGATGGCAATGGTCCAGTCAATGCACTGAATAACGCAATCAAGAAAGCATTAGTTCGATTTTTTCCTGAGCTAGAACAAATAAAACTCACGGATTATAAAGTTCGTGTTTTGAACGAGCAAGATGGCACCAGCGCAAAAGTTCGTGTATTAATAGAAAGTTCAGATGGGAATGAAAGTTGGTCAACCATTGGTGTGTCTGAAAATATCATTGAAGCCAGTTGGGAAGCATTGAGAGATAGTTTTAATTATCGTTTATTTAAAATACAAAATTCAGAAAAAAAGCCATCAATGATTGAAACTTAAGTTTTTTCTATTCAATAAAGTGCTATTTCTTATATAAGTCTTAATTTTCGCACCGATTATTTTTTAAGTGTTCAGGTTTTCATGTGTTCAACTATCACGAACACTTCCGCACTTTAATACTTTCACAATTTTAAAATGAGTACACAAGCCAAGCGTGTCGCATTCCATACATTAGGATGCAAATTAAATTTCTCAGAGACATCTACAATCTCTCGTGATTTTCTGAATCATGGATTCAAAAAAGTAAACTATAGAGATAAAGCGGATATTTATGTTTTGAATACATGTTCCGTAACAGAAAATGCTGACAAAGAAGCACGGAAATTTATTCGCCAAGCAAAGCAGCGTAATCCAAACTCATCCGTAGCCGTGATCGGCTGTTATGCCCAATTAAAACCTAATGATATTGCTGCCATTGACGGAGTAGATATAGTATTGGGTGCTGAAGAGAAATTTAATTTATTGAATCATTTGGATTCCATTAATCTGAATGGTAGCACAAAAGTGATTCAATCTGAGATTGATCAGGTACACAAATTCACTCCTTCATATTCTTCTGCTGAACGAACACGATCATTTTTAAAAATTCAGGATGGCTGCGATTACACCTGTTCTTTTTGTACCATTCCACTAGCTCGTGGTCAGAGTAGAAGCGATACAATTTCCAACACGTTGAAAGTAGCTAAAGAAGTGGCTGAAACGGATACTAGAGAAATCGTTCTCACCGGCGTAAATATTGGTGATTATGGAAAAGGGTCTAACGAAACATTTTTTGATCTCATTAAGCAATTAGATTTACTTGATGGAATTGATAGAATTCGAATTTCATCTATTGAACCTAATCTACTTACCAATGAAATAATTGAATTTTGCGCTTCATCCAAAAAATTCATGCCACATTTTCATGTGCCCCTTCAATCCGGTTCAGATAAGATTTTAGGCGCAATGCGCCGGAGATATAAACGAGACTTATATGTAAATCGAGTTACCCGAATAAAACAAACTATTGCAGATGCCTGTATTGGTGTAGATGTCATTGTGGGATTTCCCGGGGAAACAGAAAAAGATTTTATCGACACATATAATTTTCTGAATGAATTGGATATTTCCTATCTTCATGTATTTACATATTCGGAACGGCCCAATACTGATGCTATTGAAATGAGTGAAATTGTTTCAAAAGAAATTCGAAGAGAACGAAGCAAGATGCTTCATATATTATCCGATAAAAAACGACGTTTTTTCCATGATCAATTCATCAGCAAATATCGTCCGGTTCTTTTTGAAAATATTAAAAATGGAAAACTATTAGGACACACAGATAATTATATCCAGATCCAAATGGAAGGTGGTTCCGAACTTATTAATTCAATCCATTCTGTAAAACTGGCCGATAATCATGGTACAGTTGTTGATGGAAAATTGTCCTAAATATTCTTTGTATCTTTTCGTTTAACTAAACCATGATCCGCCTTGAAAACCTGTCCAAATCCTTTCCAGATGGTGACCTATTTAATAATGTAAATATTTCCATTAAACGTGGGATGCGTATTGGGCTTGTGGGCCCTAACGGATCTGGAAAAACCACATTGCTCCGAATAATGCTGGGTAAGGAGTCACCTGATTCTGGAAATGTACAAGTTGATAAATCAACCACCATCGGCTACCTTGCACAGGATATTGTTGCCGGAACAGGACGATCTATTTTAGAAGAAGTTTTGGTAGCCTATCCGGAAGTACGTGAATTAGAAGGGAAAATTCTTGCATTATCGGAAGCCATTTCTAAAGACCATGGAAATATGAATTTGGTTAACGAATTGGGCGATGTTCAACATCGTTTTGAAGCTTTAGGTGGCTGGAACCTTGAAGACAAGGCAAAAAAAATATTAAGCGGACTTGGGTTTGCCGATGAAAAATTCATTGAGCCTATGGATGTATTCAGCGGTGGATGGCGAATGCGAGTGGCTTTGGCTTCTATTCTTTTACAGGAACCGGATATTCTTTTTCTCGATGAGCCCACAAACCATTTAGATCTGGAAGCAACGATATGGTTAGAATCTTTTTTATCTAAGTGGACGGGTGGGATGGTAATGATAAGTCATGATCGGGCATTTTTAGATCGATCCATTAATAATATCCTAGAAATTGATCTTAAAAAAATTACGTTGTTTCACGGAAATTATACAAAATATACAGAAGAAAAATCATTACGCATGGAGCAACACAAAAATGCCTATCGGAATCAACAGAAGCAAATCAAAGATACAGAACGATTCATTGAAAGGTTTCGGTCAAAAAATACAAAAGCGACACAGGTCCAAAGTCGGGTAAAAATGTTGGATAAATTAGAAAAGATCGAAGCGCCCACTGAACAAAACCATGCAATGAATTTGAGATTACCGCAGCCAAATCGATCACCCTTGAATGTGGCATCCTGCCGGAATGTAACCAAACACTATGAAAATATCGAAGTATTTAATAATATGGATATGGTAGTGGAGCGGGGACAAAAAATTGGTTTGGTCGGGCATAATGGTGCTGGGAAGTCAACATTGTTGAAAATGTTGGCCGGTGTAGAACCGGTTACATCTGGGGCCGTACGACTCGGTTCAAGTGTAGATAGTGCTTATTATGCTCAACACCAATTGGAAATATTAAATCCAAATGAAACAGTCTTTGAATCTATTCAAAAAGTAAGCCAAGGGTGGAGTGAGAACCAAATGAGAACCTACCTAGGAAGTTTCATGTTTTCTGGTGATGAGATAGAAAAGTATGTGAAAGTGCTCTCCGGTGGCGAAAAAGCGCGGGTGGCCTTGGCCAGAATGCTGGTAGAACCATCCCATATACTTTTATTGGATGAACCCACAAATCACCTGGATATGGTTACACGGAATGTGGTTGAACGAGCGCTTATCCAATTTTCTGGATCTATTGTTTGTATTTCTCATGACAGACATTTTTTAAATAATGTAACCAATCTAACCTGTGAAGTAGGTGGTGGCGGTATCAGATTATTTGAAGGGAATTACGAATACTATGATTGGAAAAAACAGGAAGAAACTAAAAGAAATTCTAAAAAATCTAAAGTTAAGATTGAATCAAAACAAAAGTCAGATTACAAAGAACAAAAAAAAATTCGGAATCGATTAGCGTGGATCGACAAACGATTCAAAACCATTGAAAATGAAATTGAAAATGAACGAGCATTAACAAACAATCCAGACTATAATGATAAATATGAAATACTTGAGTGTGCTCTTAATAACATGAATACTTTAGAAAAAGAATATTTAGAATTAATGGAAGAACAAGAAAGATTATTGAAATAATACATTTCACGAACTCTTTCGATCAGTATTTATTGATTGTAAAATATATATTATTTTATATACCAAGCAGATATTACAAATGTTAAAATATATTTTTATTTAATGATTTATAAAATGCACATTATAGATTGTAATTTATAATTCTATCTCTAAAATAAATTACAGAGCAATATATATTTTAGTATTCATAGCAACATAAAGGAATATATTTTCTAATTACTATTTTAGAATATATGAATAACCAATAATACTATAATCACTTTCCCCGACGATAAATATATTACATGAGCTATTTTAAATGAAAGATCTTAGAAAAGATATTACTGAATTATAATTCTTTAAGAGTTTTAAAATCCTCCATTTAATAATTAATTACATATTAGTATTAAGTATGTAATAAAATATTATAACGTTTAAATAATAAATCCAGTTTCAATTAATATTATATATAATCGTAATTATAATTAATTATATATCCAATTATATACAATATTGTAACTAGAATAAATGCTTGTAATTCTTGTCTTTACAAGGATAAATTTAATTTATTACTTTACCCGAGGTAATTAAGATGTGGAGTCAAATCATAAAATGGTAGCTATACCATCGCGTGCAGTATCAGTTTAGGTACTGGCTCTACTTCAATTAAATACTGAGAAAATCAATAAGATGAGCCAGATACAAAAACAGGTTTTAAAAATTGATGACTTAAGTGTCATTAAAATTTTAGATAAACCATTTACAAAGCAAATAATTAATTGCTTTGAAGATGCTCCAAAGACAGCTTCTGAAATAGCCCACGCTGTTGCTTTCCCGAAAGATAAAATATACTATCACCTTAAAAAATTATTAGCTGTTAATATAATATTTATATCCGAAACAGAAATTGTAAAAGGAATAGAACAGAAAAGGTTTTTGCCAGTTGCAAAACACTTTGAAATAAAATACACAGAAAATAAATCACCATTAAAAAGTATCAGTGAAGAATCAGCAAAAGAGATAACAGATCCTAATAATCATATAACGGATTTAGAAAATAACAAATCGGTAAAATTAAATTATATAAAAAGAAATATCATTGATAGGAGAAGGAGTAATGATCGTAGAAATGATGATAATCCCTTAACAGTAAATGATCATGGTAGTAAAAATAAAAGAAGTGTTATAACAAGACGGGGTCAAATAGAAAGGCGAATTTCTACAAATGTGTTTGATAGTTTAATATATGAAAAGGAAGAAATAAAAAAGCCTTTTAAAAGTAAAATAAAATCTCAAAGGATAAATAATTATTTATTAAATCTTAATGGTATTACCCAAGCCATGACTTTTGTGTATACGGGAAACACTGTGACATTCATGCAGGCAACCCTAAATAATAAAGGTTTTAATATCGATCGGATCAGGAATTACCAATTCCCCATCAAAATTGATAACCATGAAATCAAAACGTTACCTGAATTAATTATTAATGTATACCAACAATATATTGAAAAATCGAAAAGAAAAAATATTTATCTAGCAATACATTCTGATTCTTATCAATATGAAATGACCTATTTAAAAACGGAAGAAAAACAAAAGGATGATTTTGAAAATTTACTCGTAAATAATTTGTCAAAGTTATATTCCATAGAACCAGAAAACAGCATGATGGAATTTGAAATCAATAATACAAATGTTAAAAACGCTATTGTTTGTTATTCATCTAAAAAGAGTGATATTGATCAAGACTATCAAACTCTTGTTGATTCCGGGTTGCAACCACGGTATAACACATCAATACCAAAATTGCTTCAAAACATATATAACTACTATAGTTTAGAGAAAAACGATGGATATGCACTCCTTATATATATAGATCGATTTAAAACACATATAGTTTTAATACAAGAAAATCAACTTATTGAGTCACGTTATATTCACATTGGTCTTAATTATTTTATAAGCCGTCTATCAAAATTAGCATCAGGAAATTTACCAACCGAAGAAGCGCGCAGCAATGCTTTGCACTTCTTAGAGAATTATGGTATCTCAAAAACCAAAAATAAGTTTGAATTGCAGGATGGATTCCCATATGATGATGCAAGGTTAATTCTAAATGAATTATCAAGCATTATGATGAATCAATTGAAAGATTCAATAAATAATTTTTCAATAATACCACGAGCCATAGGAGATAATAATTTTGTTTTCGGTGGTGTATATATTGGCGGTCCTGGAAGTCATATAAAAAATATGGATAGACTAATAAGTGATACTATTGGCAATCCAGTAGAAAAATTGAATTCTATTACAACAACTTCATTTAAGAAAATAAATGATTCTAAAAGGGACATTTTGACAAGGGTTAAGGAAAACTACATTTTAAATAACAAAAAAAGATCAGAGAATAAATTGAAAGATGTCCAGGATAAGATCCAGGAGCAGAAGAAAGCCATTGAAATGTCTAAAAGCCCAGAAAGTGCCAAGTATCGTTTAACGCGTTTAGAAATCGATAAAAATTCCAAACTCAAATCCATTGACGAAGCCAATCAAAAATTAATTTTAACGGCTAAAGAATTCAAAGAATTGAAGGTTGAATATATGGATGGTCAAGACACCTTGACTGCCGACCTTGATGCGGTTACAACCCAAGTGGAAAATAAAAGTGAGTCTTTATTGGATAACTATAAGGAGCACGATTATTTAATTAAAAAAATATCCGAGATGGAATATGAAACAGATCATTTTCAGAAGAAAAGGGAAGAGGCCGGAAGGAAATCCAAAGGTGAATATGAATTACAAATTAAGAAGGCTGCCAAGTCACGCATATCTTTGACAGAACGAAAAGAATTATACGAACATGAGATTGATGAACTACAAACAAAAATATTAAAAGTTGAGGACACCCGTCAAGAAATGGCAATGAAGTTAGGAACGGGTCATGATGAAATTGCAATTCTGGAGTATTTAAAAGACGCCGTACATAATACGGCTAAGCTATTTAAAAAATCATTCTTGGAAAATTTAAAGTTTTTAGTTGAATTAGGTGAAGAAGATGTAACCATACTCCAACAAGCAGAATATCTATTATCTCAAAACACTGAGCGATTGAAAGGGATAAAAAAAAGTTTTGAAGAAATAGTTTCTGGTGAAGCCGAATATCATTCATCGCAATATTTGGATGCTGACAATGGATTTGATACTCGTAGGAAGCTTCTAACTGTATTGGATGTAGTTTTACAGACTCCAAATAATTTAGAAGAGATCAAAAAACTTACATCAGATATAGTTAAGGTCAATATTGAACAGCAGGATCTGATTCAAAAAGGGGACAAATTGCAGGACCAGGTTAATGCAAGTCGCCAAAAAAGAAAAAAGAAAGAGGGGAAACTCTCCTTTCTAAAGAAAGAAATAGATATTTATTTAAATGATCTGAAAGAAAATAAGATCAAACTGCAGGAAATATTAGATGTTGTGGATTTTAACCACGAAACCATAGACATGATTAAGGATTTAAATATAAAAGAGGATGAAATAATAGATCTTCAGCCTCAGCAAAAAACCATTAAAAAAGAATTAAATATCCTCGATAATGAGTTGCTGAGATTAAACAGTGCTATTGAGATTTGTGAAATAAATATTAATGGACATATAGATTCTAATTCCAAGCTTACCAACACCCATGAAGAGAAATCCAAGATACTGAAAGATTTAAGTAAGCAACTCATTATCCAACAAAAAGACCTAGAAGAGATGATAAGAGGGCATTCTCAAAAAGATATTAGTGTTATTGAAGAAATCAATGATACCAAGGACACTTATGCCCAGCTAGAGAAGCAGAAGGCAGAAGGATTAAAAGCAATAGAAGAATTGAATGAGCAATATATTCCATTGGTTACAGAAGCAGAAGAAAAAAAGAAAAAATTTCAGAAGGTTTTAAGCAGAAAACTAAAAAAACTTCAAAAAGAACAAAATAAAAAAATCACAGAAGCTCAAGAAATTAAAGAAGTAACAATTAAAGCTTTTTTCAAGAAGGAACGAACTACCCTAGCAAAAAAACAGAAGTCGATTGAAACTAATTTGGCTAAAAGTACAAAAGAAATAGAAAAACTTATAGTTGATAGGGATAGAAAAAATTCGTCACTTGCGGAAAAGAAAAAGAAAAAATTGTCACAGATTTCTGGATGGGAAAAGGATATAAAAAGTTGGTACCGTGATCTGAAGCGTGGCCACGCCTTACAACAAAGGCTTGATATTCTTGAAGATAAAAAGAGTGAATGGGAAAGCCTATTAGAAAAGGAGAGGAATAAATCAGAAGAACAGAATAAAGTTTTGGAAAAGAATATTTTACGGAAGCAATCAAATTCATACCTTTTATTTTTACAGGATGGTTTTGTTCGTTTGAAGAAAGATGTTGATCCCGTAGCAGCGGCGCAAGCATTGGCAGATGAAAGTATAGTCCTAGACCGGGAAGAAATAGTTGAAGTAAACCTTGTATTCGAGCGTATTGAAAAGCGTTATCAGACCTTTATGATTCGCTATCGCTCTAATAGTAAAAAAATCCTTACAAAACTTAAGCCTCATGGAGGGCGAAAGAAGACAATTACGGCTAAAATTGTTAGTGCAGAAAAGAAAATTGCCACGGCTGAGAAAATTATTCAAAATTTGAAAGATAAGCTTGATCAAAAAAATAGTTTGTTATCTAAAAAAGAAATAGAGTTTCTTCAATTGAACAAAAATGTAAAATATAAGATAAACAGTATTCAACTAGAGATTGATCAGATCCCTATAAAAGAGGCTCGCTCACAAAAAAATATCACAACCAAACTTGAAGAAATATTAGCGGAGATTTCTAACAAAATTAATATAATTAAAAATGAACACGATCAGGCAGTTCGGCCCATTGAAGAAGCCCTTGAACAACAAGATGTGATCATTGATATGAAAGAATTAAAGCAGCAATTAAAATCTGATGATGATGAGTTGAAAAAAATCCAGAATCAACTTGAATTTTTAAAAGAAAAAAAGGAAAAAAGCCCTCAGGTCCTTTCTGGTCACAAAGAAAACCTGAAAAAGGTTTTAATTAAAATCACTAAGACAAAATCTGATATCAAAAACCAACAAGATGAATTTCAGGAGCAAGAAAAAGAGTTAATATTCTTTTTGGAAAAAAATAAAAAAGATTTAGTTCAACATCAGGAAGATCACCACACCATCAAAGAAAATATGCTTGAACTAGAGCGTAGTCTTAGGAAACTAGATGAAATTTATAATGATACTTTATCTGAGATTCAAACGCTCAACAACAAAATCAAGATTCCCAATCAAGAAATGGTCAGTATATCTAAAATACCTAAAAGGAACCAAAAGAACAAAAAAATCAAGAATGATAAAGATCAGCTACAAACTTTGGTTAACATGGGCCAAGATCTTCTAACTCATGTAGCCCACTTGGAAAAAACCATCAATGATCTTAATGAGGCTTTGGATACGATGCGAGGTCAAGAATCAGAGATTGAAAATTCTCTGAAACTTATAGATAATGATCTTGAAACATTCCAGGCCGATCTTGAAAAGATTGAAAAGTTGAAAAAGTTTAATAATAATAATATAGAAGGAGTCAAGGGTCATCACCAAGATGTTTTGGCTCGATTAAACCATATTAAGGATATTTATCCACCTATCAAAACCATGCTCAATGAACGTGTTGAAGAATTACATAACCTGATTGAAATAAAAACGAAAGAAAAAAATAAACTGGATACCTTATTACAAGATATGGAAAAAGACCTGAAAGATAAAAGGGTTGAAATAGCCATCCTTGATAAGGAGTTATCCAGGGTCAACAAAGACATGAAAAAGGTTTTGGAGTATTCAATTTATGAACAAGAGCCTACAACTGCAGAAGATGAATGGTTATGGAATATTCCAGAAAATAAAATGCGAAGTTATATGGATTTGGCTGATATGAAAACGCGCTCCAAAGTACTTTTTAATGAAATTATTCAAACCGAACAGGATATTGCACAACTCCAAAAAAAGAAATCATCAATTCAATATGCGAGGAATGAATCGGAAAAAATTAGCCAGAAAAAAATTAAAAACATGGAAGACCTTTGTAACAGATTAGAATTACAAATCACCAAAGAGAAAAATGATATTGAAGATTTAGAGAAAAGCCTCAATGGGCTGAAGGGACATTCATTTAACTATGGTAATCGCATTGAGATCCTTGAAAAAGAATTAAAGGAATTTAGAGATAGAGAAATAGAGTATGAATTGATATTGAAAGACCTAGATCGTTCTTTGGACAGAATCCAAAATAAATATCAACAGGTTGCAATAAAAGATGAAATGATCAAAAAGAATACCATTGAACTGGATTATACAGCCAACTTGGGTTTGTTGATGGATCCTTATTCAAAACTGAATCTGCTTCCTGTTAAACACAAGGAAGAATACCGCTACTTTGCAACTAACCGCATCCTACAGAATGCGCTTTTGGTTCTGGTAATGGTGTGCTCATTGGCAGCTTATGCGCAACGCAGTAAGATTGAGCCTCTGGAAGCGAGCCTTCCGAACAAATATTCTGAACTTTCTTTACTAACCATGCGTCAAGAAATAAAGGAAATCGTTGAGAATCAAAACTCGGTAGCAAATACTTTTCAGGAACTCATTAATGAAGATAAAACTCTGTCTACTAACATGGTGGCGATGCTCAAATACTTGAGTAATAAGATTCCTGATAGTTTTCGAGTTACAGAATTGGCCCTAAACAAAATTATATCCAGCCATCTCGCGAATGATAGAGTGTGGGACAAACTAACAAAATCAGGAGATCCCAAACTTATCATTACCTTAAATGGGTTTTATAACCAAAACCTAGAACAGGCATCTACTTTGGTGACTCCTTTCCGTACTTCATTGGAAAGTAGTGGCTGGTTCGATATAGTGGATTTCAGTAATGGACAAGAAATAAATAATGGGCAAACATCCTTTTCAATTAATTTGGTCTTATAGGTAAACATGAACCAAAAGACAAAATATGTTATCTTGTTAATACTAACTGTGATGATAATTGCAGTCTATGTTTGGGACAGTATTAATATAAAAAGTGAAATTAAACAAATTAAGTCAAAACTAAGTAGCATGGATGTTCAACTTAAATCAGGTACAGGCATCATGGATGAAGTTATAAATATCCGCCAACATTTTACCAAAAAGAAAAATATTTTAATATCGCATCGGATATCTGGTCCCGATCTATTAAATGAAATTGAGAGTTTGAGTGATCTGGCAAATGAAATGGATTTGAATATTAACAATTTAGAGATTGATCCACGAAATACTTTTCCACCCTTAAATAATACGGTAGAAGATATTCGAATTGACCTAGAGCGTCATTCTCTTAATTTCCAATTATCGGGGAATTTTCTCGATGTTGGAAATTTCATGGAAATATTGGAGGAGAATTCAACTCATCTTCATCTCCAACAATGTTTCTTCAATTTGGATAGCATTGATCCAAAGGGTGTTGTTGCAGAGTTGCAATATTTGACCTATGGTGGAGCGGAAGAATGACACGAGCAAAGATTACACTGGGCTTTTTTATTGTAGTTCTTTTGGCATTATTTCTGGAATTATTTTTGGGTGTAATCACTGGTATTAACAGCAAATCCCAACCTGTGGTGATTCAGAATTCGTCCATAACAGAAAAATTTAGTATCCCTGATACTTCTTCTTCGGAACCCATCAAACTTTCAGTAAATAGCTGGGGAAGAGATTTCTTTCATAATCGCAGCAATATTTACGTTAACTCATTCAATTTGACTGGCATTACTCAATTTAATAATGGATACAAAGCAATAATTAATGAACAAATTATTAGTGAAGGAGATCAAATTAAGAATTTCAAAGTAACAGATATCACTAAAAATAGTGTTTTACTAAAATGGTATAAGCACAGTGTAACCCTTAAACTGGAAGGATAAATGAAATACTTAAAACAAATACTTAAGCCATATATCTATCTGATATACGCATCTGTGTTGTTTGGTAAGGATATTCCCCAATTATTAGATATATATACAACCGAAAAAGAGAATTCATATACACTTGTAATGGAGTTCAATAATGGGAATTTTGAATACGTTACAACTGAAACTTTTGCTCCACCTAGCGTATCTATATTATTCAAGAATCTCAACTGGGATCGAGGTAATTTCATTAAAAAGGGTAATCAGGGGCCTCTTTATCAATACGCTATAAGCATTCCTAGAAATAATAACCAGAAAGAGATAAAGAAAATACTCCAACTGAAATTGGATTTTACTCGAGTTCCAGACTATTTAGTAAAAATTGAGCGTCCTAAGGGGAAAAATAAAAAGCACAAGTTAAAGGTAACTTGGGTAAAAAATAGGAAGAAAAAATCACCTCGTCACAGCCAATCACCAACTACCCGACTACCAGAATCTAGAGTTAGCTTGAATTTCCAAGCAGCTAAATTAGTAAATGTAGTTCGCATGTTAGTCTCTCAGGAAAATTTTAATCTAATTATGGGAGATGAGGTTCAAGGTGAAGTCACAATGAATCTTAATGATGTTTCTTTAGAAACAGCTTTGGATGGAATACTTCATGTGAATAATTATGAATGGTTCATGCAAGATAATATCATTGTAGTACAGCCTATGACCACCAAACAGACAATGAGTGGGGAATTAACGACCCGTATGTTTCGACTCAATTATACCACGGGAACTATGATATCTGAAGCAGTAAAGGAAGTACTGACGCCTAGAGGTAAAATAAAAGCACTTTCATCAACGGCATCAACCAAAGTAGAACCAGGAGAAAAAGATATTTTAATGGTAACTGATATACCTACTAACTTTGCTCTTATCGAAGGGGTTATCAGTTCTCTGGACATTCCAACTGAACAAATCAATATTGCGGTAAAATTCATTGAAACCACCCTAAAACACGATGAAATCATTGGTATCAATTGGGACCTGAGAGAGAGCATGAGTCTCATTAATAGTGGAAATACGGATACATCAAATTCCTTCGACTTAGGCTACTTATTGATGGGAGATCAAACGATGAATTTTGCTACTTTAAGTAAGCCTGTTGTTTCTGCCATACTATCTATACTTGCCAATGATGGCAGTACAAAATTATTGCAAGAACCCCAGGTGACAACCATGAATAATTCTCCAGCAAATATTGTGGTCGGGACAACGATTCCACTCCTTGTCCCGCAAGGTGAAGGAAGTGTTTTCGGAACAAATCCTTATACATATGAAGACCAGCATGTAAATGTTTCATTGGATGTATTGCCACGGGTCAATCAAGATAAAATAATAAGTATGAAAATTGATGCGGTGGTTCAATCCATTATAGGGTTTGTAGGTAAAGATCAGCGCCCTATGATTTCTACGCGATCCACGAATACATCTGTAAGGGTCAAAAATGGAGAAACCTTATTAATTGGAGGGCTGATCTTTGACACAGAACAGGAAATTGCTTCTAAGGTGCCGATATTAGGAGATATACCATTAATTAAATGGTTGTTCAGATCCAATGATAAAAATAGGGAACAACGGGAGCTACTAATCTTCATTACTCCTACAGTGATCTCTAATGACACATAGGAGCAGGTTCTAATGAATCAACAACAAATGCAAATATTCATAAAAATGAATTCAATAACAGGGCTCAATAGAATAGCAAATATACTATACAGAGTATTTTCGCTTTGTATTTTATCTACAACAATCCTTTTTGGACAGAGTAACCTTTTCAACTCCGGAAGAAATAACAGGCCCGTTGCTGATGCTGGCCCAGATATTAAGGTCCAATCAACGAGTTCCATTCTACTAGATGCATCTCGGTCATTTATAAACGATGGATCTAAACTAAAATTTGAATGGATTTTTGCTCCAGGTCTGGTATATAATAATGAAAATGAATTTACTTCAGAACTGTCGGTAAAACCGTATGATAGTACGTATTTAAAAAGCATCCAGACTTACAAACAGCTATTAGATATTACGATTGCGGATAATGATTTGGGTACGCGACTAGAAGTTATTCTAAAGGTTAAAGATCGTATTGGTTTTGAAGATACTGATACCTTGATTATTGAGTATTTTGATTCCAGTGTTCTTGATGATACTTTAATCGATTCTGTTCAATTATCGATGGATTTGTTTGATCTTGAAGTGTCTGTTTTAGATTCAGAGATGTTTTCCCAAAGTAGTTCTGGAATTCTAATACAAGGCCTTGTACAGGATGAAATAACTCCGGCTGATATTCAAATTGTTAACAGTATCATTGCGGATCAGATTCAGACTCTTGGTTTCGATTATGAATTTTATCTAAACAAAGATTTACACGCTGATGACCTACTTCAGGGATACAGATTTGATTGTATTTCAGATTCGTGTGCTGCCATGAATGCTAAAATTATCAACGCATCCTATGTCATATCCTGGAGCTTTGATGGTGCTAATGGGAGCATCTCAATGAGAATATTTGATCCAAAAAATTATAATGAATGGATTGATACTAAATCGATTTCAAATCCTTTATCGTCAATAAGTGAATCTGGTATTTACAGTTTAGACCCTTCCCTGCGCACTGCTGTTTCTAATATATTAGATGGTAAAATATTTAGAAAGAAAATTTCTCGCATAGATCGATTTAAGATGAAAAGTAAACCGTTATTAAGGTTAGGTAAATATCCGCTCATGTTGGGAGCAGTATATCTATTGATAGATAAAGTATTCTTACAAGAATCTGAAGAGCCATCAATAAAACCACCAGGGTTTCCACATGTTTCTTAATAATTTTTTCAAATTCAAACTAATGTGATAATACACAACGGAAGGTAATCATGAAGAAAATATCATTGCTACTCGTATTAATAACAATTACTGTTTTTGGTCAAAATCGATCTAGACCAGTACAAAATAAAATAAAGATTAATAATGTTGAAAATAACACCATTGAATCTGTACCAAGGCGTATTTCTTATCAGGGATTAATTACCAAAGCTGATGGAAGCCCCACTGAAGATGGTAGCTATGAAGTAATATTCCGTGTATACAATAGTGTAGATGGAGTTGACCCAATTTGGGAAGAGGCTCAGGAAGTAAACGTCATCAATGGGATTATCAGCACTGTATTGGGCAATACAAACCCTTTTACAACTATACCGCAAGAAGCTTTTCTTGAATTATCTGTTGAAGGTTCTACATTATCACCTCGGCAACTACTTACATCAGTGTTCTATTCTATATTATCAGATACGTCAGGATACGCAAAAACCGCCAATTATGACAATTTAATAAATCTGCCAGACCTAGACGTTTATGTTATGAAAGATTCTCTTGAAAGTTATACTACTAGTGCAGAATTATATGATACACTTGCGGTATACCAACAACTGGATTCAAATTTGACTGATTTGACGGAAGATGGGGTTCTTTCTGGAAGTAAAGTCGAATATGGGATTACATCTCCAGGTACTAATGGTCAGTCATGGATATCTGATGGTGATGGTTCGGGAGAATGGGGTATACCGACAGCCCTTGTAGCTGATGGTATTATTTCTGTAGGTAGTCTGACCTTGGACAGCGGAACAATTACAGATGATAGTGGGGCTATTTCTTTCGGTGACGAAAATATATCAACAACAGGTACACTCAGCGCAGAAGCCGGGTCTTCCCTTGGTAATATAACTTTGGGAGATGGAACGATTACAGCAGGAGGTAATATTTCTTTCGGTGATGAAGATCTTTCAACAACAGGTACACTTAGTGCTGGAGCCGGGTCTTCTCTTGGTAATATAACTTTGGGAGATGGAACGATTACAGCAGGAGGGAATATTTCTTTCGGTGATGAAGATCTTTCAACAACAGGTACACTAAGCGCAGGTGTAACAACCCTAGGGGCAGGCTCTGAAATAGGCGATCTTACATTATCTGATGGTTCAATAACGTCATCATCAGATACAATCTCATTTGGCAACGATGCTATCTCAACATTGGGTACACTAAGCTCCGGTACGGCAACACTAGCAACCGGTTCTACAATTGGCAACCTGACCCTTGCAGATGGCTCCATCACAGATGCAGACGGTTCGATCTCATTTGGAGATAATGATGTATCCACGAGTGGTAGTATAAGTTCCGGTAGGGCAATACTAGGATCCAATACTACAATTGGCAACCTGACCCTTGCAGATGGTTACATCGTAGATTCTGGCGGTTTAATCTCGTTTGGAGAAGTGAATATCTCTACGACGGGAACGCTGAATTCGGGTAGGGCAACACTAGCCACCGGGTCTACGGTTGGGAATCTTACATTAGCAGATGGTTCTATCACAGATGCAGATGGTTCTATTTCTTTTGGAGATGAGAATCTGACAACTGTAGGTACTATAACAGCAAATTCATTCAGCGGTGATGGTTCTAATTTAACAGGAGTTGAAGCAACATCGACAGGTACCCTATCTGGTGCTACACCTATAGTATTAGAAGGTGAAACTAACGATGATTTTGAAACTACTATTGCACTTGAAGATCCTACCGCTGATCGTACAATAACTTTTCCGGATACTACAGGGATAGTACTTACAACTGGGAATGAAAGTACAATTGATCAAGTAGGGACTATAGCATCAGGTACATGGCAGGGTACAGCAGTAGCAGATACTTATGTTGCAGATGATTTAACGATATCAGGGGGGACCATTAATAATACCATAATTGGTGGCACAGCTCCTGTTGCTGGTACATTTACAACTCTTACAGGATCCAGCGCAGATGTTGGGACTGTGAGTATCAGTGATGGCTTGATTACAGACTCTGGAGGAACTATATCGTTTGATAATGAGAATTTGAATACAAGTGGAACATTAGCATCAGGAGCCCAGACTGTAACGGGAAATGTGACAGTATCTGATCAGGCCAGTATTGATGGAACATTGATACTAGCGACCGGGAGTATCACAGACTCTGGAGGAACTATATCGTTTGATAATGAGAATTTGAATACAAGTGGAACATTAGCATCAGGAGCCCAGACTGTAACGGGAAATGTGACAGCTTCTGCCACAGTATCAGCTGAGCAGCTCACATCTACGGATGATTTGACTATTGGTGATGATTTAAATCTTGCTTCGGATGCTGCAGTGTTAAGTCTAGGTGAGGATGGAGATGTAACTTTAACACATGTCCAAGATACAGGTATACTTTTAGGTGACAGCAGACAGATGCAGTTTAGGGACAATGCTTTAAAGATAAGTTCTACTATTGATGGTCAATTAGATATTGACGCAGACACAGAAGTTGAGATTACTGCAAATACAGTGGATCTAAATGGTGCTCTCGATGTATCGGGGAATGTTACAGTAGGGGAATCCTTACAGACGGCTACGATTGATTACACTGATGGTGATCTGGCTATAACGATTTCAGATGGCGGAGCCGTTACCACCAGTGGTGATTTGACTGTTGGTGGTACAATCTCGGGGGGTAATATAACTGCATCATCTTTAATGGCAAATGATATCGTTGCGGGAGATGGAGCAGTAAGCATTAGTACATCTTCTGGAGCAATAACATTGACTTCAGCAGCTGCATTAAATTTAAACCCAGCTACAGGGTCAGCTATTGTTTTGGATGGGACGGTTAATGTTGATGCGGGTGTTGTAACAGGTGCTACATCAATCACATCTGTAACCCAGGTTGCTTCTACATCTTTGCAGACACCTCTAATTGAA
>Ga0209360_1000094_pt1 | contig 80004 bp, 69 predicted proteins | sample SaaInlV_130m_DNA_3_FD_184651 | JGI IMG/M metagenome (GOLD analysis project Ga0209360, IMG submission 184651) | Marine microbial communities from expanding oxygen minimum zones in the Saanich Inlet - SI037_S3LV_130m_DNA (SPAdes) (version 2) | ecosystem: Environmental > Aquatic > Marine >... | reverse complement strand
AATTATTGATCGCGATATTTATGAGAGTGTTGATGTTGGGGTTCAAGTTTTACATCTACTCAACACAATGTATCCTGAACAAATAAGCTATAAAGAAAAACACTTCAATCGATTATGGGGAAGTGATCAGCTTCTTAAATCTTTAAAACAATAGAAGGCTTAAGGTGTTTTGATAAGCAGCTCCATCTTTTCAATTCCAATTGATAATAATTTTACTTCTATTCCTCTTATATTTATGATTAACATCAATTGCATTCTTTAACAACGTTTGAAAGTAAATATGAGAAAATACATTTTTTTCTTAACTATCTTTTCTCTTGCTCCTGCCCAATCTGGGTCTGAAGAGTTTAGAGCCACTTGGGTCATTAGCTGGGATCATATTTCACCATCTGATAGCCCTAGTGATGGAAAAACACGCATAAGAGAAATTCTAGACAATCATGTGGATGCAAATATGAATGCGGTTTTCTTTCAGGTAAGGCAAAGTGGAACAGCCTATTATAATTCATCTTTTGAGCCTTGGGGCTATTATGCTGGTTACGATAGTCCTGGCTATGATCCTTTAGCCTATGCAATTGAACAAGCACATTTAAGAGGATTAGAGTTACACGCATGGTTTAATACATTTCAGACATCAAGCACCTATTCTGGAACACCCTCAGCTGAGCATCCAGAATGGGTTTGTAGAGATCGAAGTGGAATCCCTATGGATGCTTACAGAGCACTTTCTCCTGGGCTGGAAGACGTTAGAAACTATACAATTGCTGTTGCTATGGAAATTGTAAATAATTATGATATCGATGGTTTACATTTAGATTATATAAGATGGAATGAACATTCTAATGGTAATAATCAAATACCTATTTCTCACGAGGATGAATTGAAAAGACTTGATGGCATCATTAGCGATGACGAGCTTAATGCACTCCAAGAAAGAACAGGCAGATATTTGTATGATATTAACCATCCTTATTCTGGCGGTACCCCTAGTGGCTTTAATTCTTGGGAAGAATGGTGGCGTAATAGTGTAACAACTTTTGTTCAGACACTACATGATTCTATTCAATCTGTTAAACCATTCGTAAGGCTTTCTACTGCAGTTCTTGGAAAATATAATTGGTCAAGCTGGCAAGGATATGGCACTGTATATCAAGATGGGGCGTTATGGTTTAATGAAGGATATGTGGATCAATTAACACCGATGCATTATCATTGGACAAATGCAACTGGATTCCATGATATGCTAGAAGGTGATTGTCCTCAATGTTGGAGCCAATATATTCAAGTTGGAATTAATGCCGAACGGATGTTTACTGTTGGGCCAGGGTCTTATATCTTAGAAAATAATGGGGTTTGGAATAACCATGCCTCCATTATAAACACTTGCAGAACTGTCGATTGGACAGACGGATTTCAATTTTTCAGCTATGGCTCCTGGAAAGATCAATTATATTGGGATGAGGCAGGGCACACATTTTTTAGTCAAAAAAGTAAAATAAGATTAAGTCACCCCTTCCCAGAATCTGCCCCTAATGCACCCAACCTATCTTTGGATATGATTAATGATTTAAATTATGACTTAATCATTACAGCTTCCGATACAAATGAAACTGATTGGATAATTTTATATAGATCTGAAGACGAAAATGTTGATATAAATTCGTCAAAAATTGTTGGCATTTATTTTGACTCATCGCCTGTTCTTTATTCTGAAACATTCGATGGATTACAATCCTTCGATAGCTCCTATTATTATGCTGCTACTTCAGCCAATCGATTTTGGAATGAATCGAGTATTTCAAATATGGTTCATACTGAAAACATCCCTTCTTTTCCCCCAAGTATTTTATCTACAAATCCAACTGACGGAACGATTATTAACGTATCTGAACCAATTCAGATTATATTTTCCAAAGAAATGGAAGCAAATAACTTTGAGGATAAGATTGCTATTTTCCCTCCACTTGATTTTTCATTAACCTGGTCAGAACATTGGTCAGATTTCCATAAAAGGTTGACCTTAAATATCAATTCTTCCTTTGAAATGGATGAAACATATATTGTAGATATTAGCGGTGAAGCCACTGATATTCTAGGCTATCAACTTGACGGAAATAATGATGGAATCGGAGGCGATTCATTTACGTTTTCCTTTACAAGCCCAGAAGATGATATATGGGCACCAAGTGTCCTTCATTTTTATCCAGGACCTTTTGTGCCATTTGATACTGAAGATGTCATCACCGTAGTTTTTGATGAGCTTATCAATGAAGAAACGGTTAACGCTGAAAACATTACACTGCATTCAAGCCAAGGTAGTTTGGGTACAGATTTAGTTCTAACGAGTCTATATTTCAATCAATCTATTTTAAATATCCGGTCTTTTTCTCCCCTTATTCCAGAAACAAATTATACCTTAAACTTGTCATCAATTCAAGATACAGCTGGCAATGAGATTGCAAATGTTTTGAGTTTTTTGTTCGATACTAATATCAATCATTATACTGAAATCAATATGATGGACGATTTTACCGTAGGAAATGGGTGGTGGCAAGCAGAGCAAAGTGGCTCTACCGTTGGCATTATTGTGAGTCAAACCGAATTTGGATACACACAGGATAACTATTTGCCAGGCTCTGAAATAGAGCCATCCCAGCGAAAATCTGCATCCCTGGAATATGTATGGGATGAAACTGCTTCAGATCATCTTTTAAGAATACATAATGCTGGATCTCCCGCTACGTTTCAAATTGATACTAGCTACACGCTGCAATGTTTTTTATATGGAGATAGTAGTCTAAACCAGTTCAGATTTTCTTTATACGAAACGGGACCCAATACGGCTGAAGTCTCTAATTGGCTTAGCATAGATTGGGTGGGTTGGAAACTCATAGAATGGGATTTAGGAAATGCAAATGAAGTGGGCGTTTGGATTGGAAATGGCATCATGGACGGATCATCATATCATTTGGATGGACTTCATATGACCTGGGCTGATGCCGGTGCCATTGATGGGCAGATTTTTATAGATGATTTAAGGTTCGTTAAAAAATCAAGTGGAGAATTCGCTACAAATTACCCGCCCATCATCACACAAATCACTGGAGATTCAAGCACTGCACCGGGAAATACATCTTTTATCAATGTTTACTTTACTGATGATAATGCCAACGATTCGCATTTGATTTCCGCTACAAGTAACACTGCTGAAATAATAACTTCTGTGCAGGGACACTCATCCGGCTCAAGAATCAATCTTAGTCCCAGTGATGCTTATTTGGGTGACGCTGAAATTCAAATTATAGTCAAAGATTTAGGAATGGGAGAACTTTCAGATACGGCATATTTTAATCTTTCAGTTCTATCGATAAATGGTGGAGAAACCGTTCCCATACAATATTCATTGGGACAAAACTATCCGAATCCATTTAATGGTTCAACAAATATTCCATTTACGATTCAAGATGAAACCGGTGTTCAGCTCACTCTTTATGATTTGAAAGGACAATATGTTAATACATTAGTAAATAAACGGCTCAAAGCAGGAATCCATAATCAAATGTGGAATGGCTTAGATTTTTCTGGGCACCAAGTCGCAAGTGGTATTTATTATTATCAATTAGTCTGTGATGACTATCATCAATCAAAGAAAATGGTTTTTCTTAAATAAAAACCTACTTAAGAAATGTGACTTTTCTGGACTTATATCCATCAGAAGTGCTTACGCGAGAGATATAAGTGCCGGATGTAACGATTAAACCAGCATTATCCTTTCCATCCCATTTAGCTGTATGCTTACCATTCATATGCCATCCTGTTTTCAGGGTTCTAACTAATTTACCCTTTAGATTGAAAATTTTTAACGTGGCGTTTCCCTTTTGTCCTAAAGTATAATTAATCGTTGTGATGGGATTAAATGGATTGGGGTAAGCGTTCCCCAAATGAAATTTAGTTGCTGATATCTCTTTACCCGATTCATCTTGTATATTGACATAAACCTCATCAGCAATACGCAAATCATCAAAATAAATTTCCCCAAATTGTGCACCATTTTCACCATAAGTTAGTTGAAAACTATCAATTCTTAAATTACCATCTAGGCTACCATCACCAAGCCAAGTTCCCGTACCATCGTTAATCATATCCCAACTTATAAGCTTCCACCCTATCCAATCGATAAGAAACCAAGGACTTACTTCGTGATTTCCAGCGGAGCTTGTGGGCAAATTATCATCGACACAAAATCGAAATTTATTCTGACTTCCATCACCAAAAACATAAACTTGAAGTTTATGACTTTTTGTAAACTGAACATTGCGAGCTGCGCCACCACTCAAATATTCTCTAATCAACCATGAGCTCGCAGTCAAATTCCAACCATAGCTTAACGCCATTGACATTGAGCTATTCGTAAGATGATTAACTATATTGTTATTGATATTCATACTTGTGCTATCACTAATGATACCGGTTGTACTTCCTGACATTTCTGGCGACCACCAATTCGTTGTAAAATTAGATTCAAAATGGTCAATAGACGTTTGACTTAAGTCAACAGAACCTGTCTGAAAACTGAAAGATAAAGCATTATTCATTTCATTGTCATATGCATCGACTAGACCTGGATATAATCTCGTAACATATGTTTCATTTGGGTGCAATGGTTCATCTGGAAAAAAATTAAAGACACTCTTACTATTAACAATATAATGTTCAATAATCCCATCAAGATTAGAATGGTCTACGAATCGTTCTAAAACAAATAAATCTTCAATTAGAGAATCGGGACCAACAAGTTCATTAAACTGCAAATTGATAATGGGTAGAAGCTCAATATTTTGAGAAACGTTATTCGGAAATATGCTAACAATATAGGGCGACTCCATATCTTGTGGACCTGTCCTAAAATAAAGTTCATATTGGCCGCCAGCAGTACTGTCACTATCTCCATCAAAAATATGTCCATAAATATCTTGGAGACTGCTATCTAATATTGAGAACGTGTACCAAGTGGTAAAATCTAAATTTTCAGAACTTAGGTTTAATTGCTTATTATTATCTGACCATTGTAAATCAAAATTAATTGGAGGCATAAAATTGATAAAACTATCAATCGATGAGACATCCATGGGACGACTAAAATTGATAATAATATCAGACGTTGAAGGAAATAAAGAATCTCCCTGAATCGGATTTGTTTCAACAATCATTGGGGGAAGACTTGATAAAAGTTCTTCGTCATGAAAAGTAATGAATGAAGCGTCAATAGAAATGTTGTTTGTATCACTATCATAATGATTTGCAGAAACAATAATTTCTAAATTAGTGTTGGGCAATCCTTCCAAAAAATAAAATCCATTTCCTAATTCATTGGGATCAGTTGAATACTGATGAAATAATGATTCAAATGTATCAGTTGTATAAGAAAGTCCATTGACTGTAATCCATGCACCATTGATAGGCAAACCAGTTTCAAAATCAGTGACGATGCCAGAAAGTATTCCAATGCTTGGACGATTAATCTCGTGGTAATCCAAAATAGACCAATAAAAGGAGTAAGCAAGCATACGAGCATATTCACTATTCATGTATAATTGATTTTGTTCTGGATTTGTATGATATCCCTCTTCGCTCAATTCAGAAGGCATATTTGTATTTCGATTTACATAGAGATAAGGACCGCCCGAACTTGCACAATAATCACTCCAAGTATAAAAACTACAATCACCGTATGAGCCCACAGTTGGAATCCGCATTACATCGGTTAAAATGTCAATCATATATTCACTCATATCCTCTCCACCAACCGGTGGGTCTGGATTACCATTCCCTAATTGCCCCCATAACATTAATGTATTATTATGTTCAGATGCTCCTGCATTACTATGAATAGAATGAAACCAAGAGGCACCCAAGGTATTAGCATGGTTTGTTCTTTGATATAAAGAGACTTGCTGTGAATTGTTTGTTCGAGAGATATAGACGGTATCGATATCAGTTTGATTTAACAATATATCTTGTAAAGCCAAGCCAACTTGTAATACCTCCTCTGCTTCTGAATAGCCATTCACACCCATATTATCTGTTTGGCTATGTCCAGGATCAAGGAAGATGTTCCAACCATTTAATCCGCTTACTTGTGCAAATGAAAAAGAGACACTTATTAGTAATACAATACTATATTTCCGCATCACAACTTACTCGACCTTCTGCATGTATATTGGATCTAGTCCATCCAAATCATAAATAATCCATTCTCCATTAGGATGCCAATCTGGTCGCATTTCAGTTCTATCTGCTGTTTGCGTTAGATTCATTCGATTTGTTCCATCAATGTGAATCACAAAAATATCTGATGATGTTATTCGGTATCCATCATCCTCCGTTTGCATATAAACAATTTTATTACTTTCTGGGTTCCATGCTGGTTCATGTCCTATCCCTAAATTTGTTAATTTAAGTTTTGCTATTTCTAAAACCCAAAGCTTGCCACCCACAACTTCAAAAATGAGCTTTTTCCTATCTGGCGATCGTTTTAGATTTAAAATATCTCCCTCTCCAGAAAAAAGGTTTTTTTTAATTTTTGTTTTTAAATCATATTCAACAATTGAATTCCCAATTGAATATATTATTTTTCCTTCATTGCTATCATTATTTGTAAGCGTTGACGCAAATATTTTTAATTTTCTCCCTCCATTGAGAATGATACTATTATCCTGATTTCGCCATTCTGGAATGCCTTGTAAAAAAGCTTGATTCTCAAAAATGACATTTTTTCTTCCATTTCTAATGTGATAAGTAACGATGCTATTATATCGTCTCTTCCCCATAAACATAGCTGGTTTAGATAGTATCCATTCACTGTTTGCAGACCAATTCATTCCAAATCCAGCAGAAGGATCTGAGGTGATTTTATGTAGTGTTCTACTCTCAATATGATAAAGATAAATACCCGTATAATTTTGTTCTGTTATAACTAAATATTTCCCGTTTGGAGAAAATATTGGATTTATAAATTGCCCATTTGTCTCTAAGGCTATAGACTGTCCAATTTGCCTAAGGGGAAGTCCTTGAGCCGAAATTGATATCAGTAAAAATAGAATACTGATAATAAAGAGTTTAATATGACGGATTTCCTTCATTGTCCTTCTTGTAACTTAGCAATAAAAAAGCCCCTGAGAACAGGGGCTTTTTTATTCATGTCAAAAATGAAATTATTTCAACAATGTAACTCTTTTTGAAAAAGTAACATCAGATGAAGATAATTGATAAATGTATGTTCCAGATGGAACTTTCATTCCTGAATCATCTCTTCCATTCCAAACTACTTTGTGTGCACCATTAAAATGCCAGCCTTGAACAAGCGTTCTTACATGCTCACCCTTAAGGTTAAAGATTTTTAATGTAGCATTACCCGTTCTACCAACCTCATACTCAATAGTAGTAGATGGATTGAATGGATTTGGATAAGCTTGCATTAAAGCATAACCTTCAGCGATAATTGGTGATTTTCCTTTTTCATCAATTATCGAAACAGTTGGATTAGAATTCGTCCAAACCTGGATTACGTTTGTTGAAAAATCTCCAACATAAAGTGTCATACCGTCAGGTGATGATCCAAGACCTCTAGGGTTACATGTAACCCCTGTGGCTGCTAATGCAGATGCATCATCATCGGCTGTAACTGTCTGACCAATTCCAAATGTATCAATGATAGCACCTGTATTTGGATTTAGACCAACCCAACGACCTGCAAGTGGATGACTTGACCATGCAGGATCTGTTTCACCCGCCCATAAAACGCCAAGATTCCACGCCAAAGCTTCAACCCACAAATTTGCTTGGACCGTTGTATCTGCCCCTGTAGCCGTTGTGTCTGAAACCATGACATTACCATAGGTATCCACACTATCGTATGCCGTTCCTAGTGCATTCGATTCTAAAACTGTAACACCAACACCATTCCAAGTTGAACCTAAGAAAATACGATTTGCATCTGGTGTAACAAGTGTCGCACGATTGTAGTTAATACCAGCCGCTGCAACAGTCGTTTGTGAGCTGAAATCAGCACTAACTTTAACAACTGGTCTTGATGCACCACCAACCCAACTAACAAAAACATTTCCATTTTGATCAACGGAGGGCGCTGACAATGAACTCATTCCACCATCAGCATCGTATGTCACATCAAACGAATTCATTAATTCACCTGTTTGATAGTTGAATCGATAAAGTTTATTTGTTGCATAAATAATATTACCATTGGGATCAAGGCACATTCCCTTACCACTGTAAGTTAGTGTATCTACTCCTACTCCACCTGGAAAGCGGATGGGTGAAAACGAAGCATGTGCACCTGATGGGGTAAAGACATGGATTGGACGAACGTGCACTGTATCTCCTCCAACGAAAAGCGTATCTCCAGCAATTGGGCCATGCATAGCAACCCATACATTTCCATCGGGTGTTACAACAGTTCCATGAATTCCAAATCCATCACTTCTGTCTAATTGATAATCTTTAAATACACTTTGGAATTGCCAATCATCAGCTGTTAAGCTTACGATAAACAAAGGTAAAAGTGCGATTTTTGATATCCATTTAATCATACTAACTCCTTTTTTTTGTGTTGTATTAAGAATGATTTTACATTGTATAAAATCATCCGTTAATTTTAGTTATTTTATCATCGAATAACAATGAACTTTTTGACGATATAATCGTTTTCACTAATTAAGATATTACTGCTTGATTCGTCAATGATATCTTCAGTTACACGAATATGTGCTAAATAAATTCCGCTGGAAATCAATTGCCTTGTTGAGCTTAGCGAATCCCATGCTTCGTCTCCACTACCATCACTATGTTTGATTGTCTGAATCAAATCACCTCTCTCTGTGAAGATTTTTATTTCACATTGAGCTGGGATATTCAGAAACATAATTTTATTTCTTTCTCCTATATACTGTAATCTCGTTGCGCTAATATGGTATGGGTTTGGGACGATTCGAATTTCATTTAAATATGAGCCTGCTTTTCTTTTTAAGTAGGCTGGTCTTGTTGTTTTAGTATAAAAACGATTACTCATGAGTGGACCTGTTGGATTTGTTAACCCAGATGTATTGTTAGAGCCATCATTATAAGCCACTAAATAATAATAGTAAGAAAAACCTCTTACTGGGCTCATATCCTCAAAAGCATACACACCATTTGGTCCATCATAAATTTCTTCGTAAATAGTGTCTGGTTTCCCTAGAGCTCGATATATTTTATAGCCAGCGAAATCTGATTCTCCCTCAGATGGACTCGCTTCCCAAGATAAATAAATACGATCTCCACCTGATTTTACATCAAATAAAGTGGGCGGTAATGGAGGCTGTGGAATTTGCATGTCCATATCATAATTTCGTTTTGCCCTACCAAATGTTTCAAGCAGTGAATCTTTTCCCGTAAAAACCCACGCATTCTTGTAAATTGATTCATCACTTGTTTCGCTACCATCAGGAAGAATAAATGGACCATTATCATTTGGATTATCATAGGCTTGCTTCCATCGACCTCCAATTGTTTCACACATGATTCGACTTAAACCATTGATTCCTTCAGCTTCTACAATCGTAATGCTTTCTCCGTGAGCCAAATCAAAGGGACCATAAGTCATCATAACATTGGTACCGCCACCGTCATTATGGATGGATGCTGGGTCTGTGTTGTGTATTAAATATGAATCGTCACTCTCATATGAACTTTCATCAAGTCGATCTATTCCACCCAATCCTAAGTGGGGTGAACCACTTAACATATCGTACACCTTAGACATATTTAATTCATCACTTGCATCAAGGTTACTTACTTTCGGATAGGTATCACCAGCATGCCAGCCAAGAAATGTAGGCTGTTCAGGATCGTCTGTCATATCATTAGAATTTTTATCTACATGCAAAACGACAGATCCCACATGATGGGGAGATGTTAATCGCCCATTCCCTCTAAGATCAGGAGCACCAATATTATTAAAGGTATTATTGCTAGATTGCCCCGACCAGGAGAACCCACAACGCAACCAATCAACAATCGGGTTCGATTCATCAATAATATCATCTACATGCTCTGCGTAATCTTCGCCTCGAACACTTACCCAAGAATGTTTCCCCCACGATTGTCCATCACCAATATTGAAAGTGCCTTCTCTGCCACAGCTATATCGCGTTCCCCATCCAATTCGAACGCCATTCAATGGGGCGGTTAATTCAATCTCATCATCCCAATCTGTATTTCCCGTATTGGTAAATGTAAATTCCTTAATGAAATAATTATCATGATATTGCTGAGTAAATACATATATTTTCCTCGTCATGGTTAAGCCCATTGACGTATTAACCACATTTGTAATAATTCTATCAGCAATTTGGTTTGGATTTATTTCATCAATTTTATCTGCATTTACAGCATGGATATCTTGCCCATCTACATACACCGTTGGAATGATAAATTTCGTAGATTGTGTTAATGACATAGGAAATAAGGAACTACCAACATAATCTAAGACAAAATAAAGGCTATAATGCCCCCAATTATAATTCGTTTCATTAACAAAATTTTCTGTAGTAATCCATGTTCGTTTAATGACGGAATTATCTTGATATGGATAATCGGCTGGCCAGCGTAAGCCTTCATAATAAGAATTATTCCAAGCGCGCTCAGAACCATAGGCAGAAAAATGGCTTTGTAATGAACTGATTTTCACATAGCGCGTTTCTGTCTCAGCAACTTGACTAAAAGCCACACTTAATAATAATAGGGATATTTGAAGCATTTTTATCATCATTTAGAATATTATATTTAATCCAAAAGTAATTTGAATCGGATTTAGAAATGTAAAAGCTTTAATATTTGGCATATCAATATAGGATTTCGTTTCCCGTCGTTTATCATTGCGAGTGCTAATTTTGGGATCATTTTCCGGATTATCTTCAAGTGAATCATACGCCACACTCCAATCACGATACTCTCCCACCTTGTCATTTCCTTTTTGCTCGCCCTCTTCCCAAGAAAAATTCAACGATTGAATATAATCTAAATAATCATAATAATCTGCAAACCCGGCGGAACTCATAAATTGGGAGTTTAAGGCATTCTTCATATCAAGAAATAAATTGACTTTCATAAAATTATTTTCAAGAGACTTACTTAGTTTTACATCAAGATTATATTGGTTTTTCCATTGAATATTATCAACAAGTCCTGGAATAGAATTTGGGTTATAGGTCGCATAAGAACCAGTATTATAATTGCCAAGCAGATTGAGTTTCCATCCACCAAATGGTTGAAAATTGCTAAAAATATAAGGCCCGAAATTTTCAGGTAAGGAAAACTGAAAATTCCCACGCCAATAAGGTAAGGGTTGTGGGCGTTCCTGATAGGGATTTAGTTGTAAATATTCTAATTGTTCTTGAGGATCTTGATAATAATGAGTAAGCCCAAAATAGCCATAAGATCGAACCATATAAGTGTAATTAATAAAGCCAGTTACCCACTTTCCCATTTTTTTATTGAGTGTCAGTTCCAAACCTCGAATATCTTCATATTCATTATTCATGGCTTTATCATAAGATACGGACCGCCCCATATTCCCGTAATAAACCCAATTTGGTTCATCGCTTATATCTTTGTAATAAGTAGATAAACTTATTAAATAGCCTTTCCAAGATTGGGCGTAACCCAATTCGTACGCAATGGTTTGCTCAAAAATCATGTTTGGATTTCCAATGTGCGTTACCAATCCGTTCGATTCTCTTTGAATTCTAAATCGATAGCTAGACGCAGGTTCACTTTGAAAATGTCCATAATTAAAATATAATTTTGAAGACTCTGTAATCGGGTGTGAAATTCCAATTCTAGGACTAAGTTTCGCTACCGACTTTGCGTCTTCACTTGGCACTTCCGTTTCAATCAGATTGCCCTTTCCTTGCTCAAAATAATCATCATAAATATCTAATATATAATTTTTTGAATTGGCATCCATATAATCAAATCGAAGACCTAAGTTTGCAATAAATCCTTCATATTCCAATTTGTCCTGTAGATAAATACCAGCACGAATAGGACTTGCTTCATATTCTAAGCTTCGATTCCACGTGCTCATAGATGGATTTTCAGTATATGATTTAATATCATAATGATTTGTGGCAATTTGAAATCCCGCCTTTACCTGATGTCTTAAATTTATTTGACGGGTTAAATCAAATTTTAATATAGCGGTTGAATTCGTGCTTTGATCTCGACCCAGATTCATCCATCCGCCCATAATCATTCCATCAAGTCCTTTAACGCTATATCCCCAATAACCGTTAGGTGCTTCATCTGAAAAATAGCCAGGAATAATTTCATTTGTTTTTGATGTATCTCGTTCCGCTAGTTGAAAGGTATCATATTGATTGTTGAAATATTGAAAAGTAAAGTCATAAAACATTTTCGTATTAAGCATGTGGTTTAATTTGATGCCAATCATAGACCTATAAATATCGGTGGGACTATAAAACCCGGGCATGAATAAAACAGCATTCCCACTACTACTATTAGTTAAATCAGCCACAGAAAATGTGCTATTTAGAACATATCCTGTCGGTGTTGTTTTCCAACTAAAGGGTGAGCTCGATTTTGTTTTGCCAACAAGTCCCATAAACGTTAGTTTCATTTTATCATTGACATTGCTTGTGAGTTTTAAATTAGTAACATCATCATTATAAGCATCACGTGATAAAGGAAAAACAAACATATTTTGTTGGGAAAAATGGCTTAGGTGGAATCGGAGTTTTCCTAAAGACTTAAACAAAAATGGTACGGGACCACCTATGGCAAAATCAACGGTATAATCGGGTTTTGAGATTGCGCCATTTCGACGATGCTGCCATTTGAAAATCTGTTGTAATGCCTGGGGTGTTAAATTATTATTCGGATCATTATCTGCAAACGTTGCTTCAGAGATTGCATTCCATCCTTCAAATGATGGATATTGTTTTTGAGTATTATCATCCCAATTTCCACTTGTCGTCCCAATCCAACATACATCATCATCTAAGTAAGGACGTAAAAAAAATGACGATGGGCTATAAATTGAATTTCCAAAATGTTTTGGAGATGGAGGACTTCGTCGCAACGTAATTTTTGTTGATATCTTATCATAACTCCCATCATCAGTAATGATATTGATAACACCAGAACGGATATTACCATACTCAGCATTAAATCCGCCAGTCTGGACTTGCACTTCTTTTATAGAATTGAGACTTAATGACGTAAATGGATTATTTGAACGTTCATCATTCAATAAAAATCCGTTCATAATTACAGCTGTCTGATTTTGTCCACCACCACGAATGGATAAGCCTTGAACTCCAGCTTGATAAGCAATTGCCTCAGAAAAAGTTGATACAGGCAAAAGCGTTATATCTTTTCCGTTATAATCCATTCGACTGGAAGAGACATCTTGAACAACCAATGGTTTTTTTGCCTCAACAATTATTTCATTAATTTCTATAGATTTTTGAGAAAGTTGAAAGTTCAATGATGTCGTCTGGTTCATTACTACATCAACCTTTGTCATAGTAATTGGTGTGTGACCAATCATAGAACTTTGAACGGAATATTGGCCAGGTTCAAGGTTGATAAGTGTAAAAAAACCGTCTTGATCCGTAATCGTTCCTAAATCAGTATCTAAAAGGATAATGTTTACGCCAAGTAAAGGTTTGCCCGATTTTATATCAACAACCTTCCCACTTATTTTTCCTGTAATACCACCGAATAAAAAATTATAAAAAAAGAGTACAATAATACTCAAAGGGGAGAAATAAAATTTTCTCATAAATGTTTAGTTATCAAATTTAAGGGCGACCATAATAGGGGGCACCTTGGACAGACAACTCTAAGCGATAAATTCCATTAGAACTTCCTTTATTATTCAAATATAAATAATTTCCAGCTCCCCAAGTCATTTTAGTAATTGGTCCCGAAATTATTTTAGGATACAGAAGTGTGGAATTACTATCTATATCTATTGTTAAAATGCCTGTTTCATCATTTGAGGAGATATATATTTTCCCTGTTTCATCAAATGTAAAACAACTTATTTTTGAACTTGTATTACTAACTTCTTGCCAATCTACCCTTAACTCTTTTTCGCCTAATGCACCTTCTGGGGATATGATTTGATTTCGCCAAATACCAACAAAATCAGAACCATCTGCATTTCCTGCGGATTGAGTTCCTGCTACGTACACATAATTATCATAGACGCGTATGGTAGATATATTGATGTCTGAATAATCAGCACTCGTAACAGATGTTAAATCAGTTTGAACTGTATAAATTGCATTACCACTGCCACCACAATATAGATTTCCATTCATATCAAAATCCAAATCTGCAATATTACCGGGTACAGCTGCAAAAGATGGACCACCTGATGATAAATTGTGTTTTACGATATATGGATAAAAACTATCTAGATAATACATGTCATTCCCAGGGCCAATACGCATACTCGAGGGTGTGGGCAATACGGAATGAAGAAATGAACTATCTCTTTCTGCATTAGGCGGTCTCAATCTTTCAATATCTCCTTCTGGATGAATAAATAATCCAACATAAACATTTTCATCATTATCCACTTCTAAACCCCAAAGACTTTCTTCATAAGGATCAAAATTCCCATATTTTATCATTCGAGGATATAATTTATAATAGCGATCATATTCGCCAAAAAGAAAGGCACCTTTTATTGCAACCTTAATCAGAACGCTATCTGAAATTAAACTCGGAGGACTGAGTATGATTTCTGTTTTTGATACGCTTAATAGTTCGCCTAATTCGGAATTAAAATACACAAGTATATCATCCATATTTTCACTGAAATTTTCACCAGTTATCGTAATGACATCAGAACCAGAAAACGCACTATCAGAAGGCGATATCATAGTAATAACAGGGGTTGCATTTCCTTGATCATCTGGTTCCCAAATATCCTCTGGGTATTGGGCATCATTACAGCCGTTGAAAACACCAAATAATATTGTAATAGAAAGAAACAATAATTTTTTATTCATATAGAGGGGGATTGGTTTCATAGTCTTAGTCAAGTGAAATGTTAAATGACAATCGTTGGACAGAGTCAAACACACCAAAAGGCGTATAAGCGTAGTCAATAACAATAAGGTGCGACCCTATATCTTTTTGAATGCCAAAACCTGTTGTTAAATTTTGCTCATCATAGTTCAATAAATATCCAGATCGGATATGAATGAGCTTCATCCATTGATACTCCATTCCAATATTCATTCGCTCACTGTATGATCGTGGATGTAAAGCATCAACGGAAAGTATCAATTTTCGCTTGGATGATTCCTCCATTAAGAATGTCATGAGATCGATTGAAACGCCCATTGTAAAAGTGAGTGGCAATTGAAATCCTTCCGTTTGAAATTTGGTTTCTTGAGAAAAATTCCGAACAGACATTCCAAAAGCAAAGTTTCTCCAACCTGTTTCATAAATTGTCCCGAAATCAAAGGCAAATGCACTTGCAATATTTTTGACAACAGATTGGGTTGTATCAGAATCAGGAACGACATTTTTACCTAAATATTGTGATGCTGCCTTAATATGTCCACCAACCGAAAATTTGTCAGATAATGATTTTGCATATCCAAGACCAATAGATAGAGCGGACGGCATGAGTTTTTCTGTCTCTATAAATCCTTGGGTATTATCAGAAACCATGGTGCCTTGAATTTCGCCATAATCAACATGTTTAAAACTCAATCCAAATATGCCTAATTTCCCGTTTGATGGCGTAATGGACACACTCAATGCATTATGATTAATTCCAGCAATCCATCGATTTTGACTAAAAGATATATCCAGAAATTTCTTTTGACGCGACATTCCAGCTGGATTAAAAAAGAGAGAACTAGATTTGCCAAAAATCGTTGTCATGGCATCACCCATTGCACCAGCTCTCGCATCGGAACTCACACTTAAAAACTGGAAACCAGTCTGTGCAAGTTTTTTGTCAGCACCTATCAATAATGTTCCGTTTATGATAAGAGCAAATAGGGTATATTTTATTGGGAAAGTTTTATTCATTATTCATCACCACGAAAAGTGTTTCTTGAGAGTTGCTTTCAGTCATTCTTAACAAATGAGTGTCTGAGCTTAAATTAAATAAATATCGCGTCTTCATTTCTGAACAGTCTGAAATAGTGCTCAAATCTATTGATTGAGATTCAGGTAATAATATCTGTCCATCATTTGAATAGAGCGTCAAATCTACGATTCCATTTGTCGCAATCAATATTTCACCCGTGCTCGAAAGATTCAAAAAGGTGGTATCACTGCTAAGTGAGACAGACCAAGGATTTGAACTAACTTCAATTTGACTCGAATCTAAAGATGCTACATAGCTAATTGTATCAGCCATACTCGTAAAACTTGTATCTAATCCAATGGCATTGACCTTGACCGCTACCGAATCTGCTGCAAGCAACTGATTACAGATGCTTGTATCAATTGACGTCATTGAATAGGTTTCTTCTTTAAAATCATCACATCCCACAAAAATGGAAACAACGATTAATATAAAAATCATGTATTTATTATTCATTATCTAATTACCATAAACTTTCGGATTGCACTCTCGCCTTCTGGTGTCTCTATATGGGCGATATATAAACCACTGACAATAACTTGCCTTGACGAAGTGATTGAGTTCCAAGCTTCATCTCCACTTCCGTCGGTATGATCAATCGTCTTAATTAAATCACCTCTTTCAGTGAAAATTTTAATCGTACACTCACCTGGGATGTTCAGAAACATCAATCGATCAGGTGCCGACACACCATATTGAAAATCTCTGCTCGCAATATTATACGGGTTGGGTACAACACGTAAAGATTCTAAAATTCCTGGAGGGCGCTTTAAAAAAGCAGGTGTATTTGTAATGGTGAAAAACTTACTACTAATCAATGGAGTGCCATTATTTTGAGTCCCATCATCCATGGCCTCTAAAAAATAAAAATAATCAAATCCTCTCGTGGCGGTCCGATCATCAAATGAAATTTCACCAGGTGGAAATTCCCAAATGCGAACAATGCTTTCATCAATATCCAAAATTTCACCCGTATTAACGTCATAATAAAAAATAGTAGTATCCGATTTAAATTTTAATCGCGTAAGTCGATATCCATTAAAGCCAGAATAACTCTCAGCATTATTTGTCCACGAAAGTGCAATGCGATCGCCTCCTGAATTGACTGTAAATTCTTCCGGTGGAGGTGGTGGTGAAACGACGTCAAAATTTGAGCGAACAGTTTCACGGGCACGTTTAAAGGTATTAATTAAAGAATCAATGCCTGTAAATATCCACGCATTTTTGTATGCATCTTTGCCTGTTTGAGGTCCACTATAATTTGCCATCATCTGCTGCTGAATGTCAGATGTATTTTGTGGAAAAACATCCGTATTTGAATTATTCTTCCAATTGATACCCACTTCATAAGCTTTTTTGCGACTAATACCTGAAGCTGCTTCAGCAAAAATAATTCGAATACTATCACCTGGAGCTAAGTTATAGGGTCCATACCCCACGCCTTGAGAAGTTCCTCCAGGATTACTCACGCCACCAGGACTAAATCCATCTGCATCGCCAGAACCGACCTGCTCTGCTTGCGTTTTCTCTGGATGTCCTTGAGCCATATACTCATATTCTTTTGTCATCCTGCCAGCATTATACTGATCATTCCCCGCATCTGTTAATGGATCATCTGATAGCATATACCAGGTAGTTGAAGGCTGATTGACATCATCACTTTGATCCGATGGACTGGTATCGGCGTGAATAGTCACAACACCTGTAAATTGAGACGCTCCTAAACGACCATCTCCAGGTTCATTTGGACCACCAATATTATCAAAATCAGATTTGGAATGATATCCATGCCAAGAGAACATGGCTCTCATGATTTCGCCATCATCATAAAATTGGTCCATAGGAAGGCTCGGAGCATTCGGCGTCTCTCCAATAACTTCATTCATCGTATTATGTCCCCATGCAGCACTCTGTGGTAACCAATCTCCATCGTAAACCATTCCTTCGCGGCTGATGGCATATCGATATTGGAAATAAGCCATAAACCCGTTAACTGTCTGTTCATATCGCGTAAGACATTCAGGATCGTAACAACCATTATTTTTAAAAACAATATCATAGATGAAATAATTCTGATGATCTTGATGTGCAAAAGCATAAATCTTTCGCGTCATTGCTATTCCCATAGACGTTTGAACTTTATTAACAAGCATTCTTTCCGATGGCAATGATTCATCAATTACATCTACCACATCTGTATATGTTAATTTTGTTGCAGGATTTCCATCCACAAATACACGCGGGTGGTCATATTTTCCATACAACAAAAATTTCACAGGCATAATTTCATTTCTTAGATCCATGAACCTAGGTCCCACATGAACTACTTTTTGATCAAAACTCTTTTCTGCGATTGGATCATAAAAACTTTCTGCTCCAAGCCACATGGCTTTCGCGGCTTGATTATCTTGCACAGAATAAAATGCTGGCCACCGAAAACCATCTTGTTGGTCTGTTAATTGACCTGTCCTGCCTAATTCAATTTCACACCCGGCCTCAGAAAACCAATTATGTAAATCACCAATAGCAATCCATTTGGTCTCCTCAGCAGATAAAACGCTAAAAGAATATATTAAAAACGGGATAAGGATTATTTGAATTTTCTTCATCATTTTAAAAATCGTAAGAAATGTTTAGTCCAATAAAAATGTCTCTTGGGTTCAAGAAGATATAATGGTCCAGGTTTGGCATGTCAATATAGGCTTTATTCTCAATAACTCTATCATAATAACTTTTCTCCACTTTATTCCAGCCTCCCGTTTCAGTCCATTGCATAAACATTTCAGTTTCATTATCGTAATAAATCGGTCTAGTGCTAGGTTCAGAAATAGTGTTTACACCCGAAGTCCACTCCATTGGCACAAAATCTGCATCATTCACACGCACATCGCCTGGCGCATCCGTGCCGGCAAAATTATGATATCCAAGTTCTCCTGCGATTTCATCAGACATGTGTAAAGACTGCATGTAGTAATTATAATCATATCCATCTTCAAATCCATATCCAGAAAAGGATTTAATATTAAATGCATTATAGATATCTGCGTATAGCTTTACGCGTAGATTTCCCAGAAAAAATGATTTTGCAATTTTTAAATCAACATTATAGTTGTTTTTATACTGAACATTATACTCAATGCCTGGAACGCTATTTGGATTATAAGTAAACCAGCTACCTTCTCGCCAAAATGAAATCAAATTCATATGCCAATCACCCAAGACATATTGACCAGCAATTTTTGGACCGAATTTGAGTGGCGTATGTAAATCAAGAATCGATTTTATTTTTGGAATCGGGCGAGGTTTACTTTGTTTTGGATTCTTAGCAATATATTCTCTTTGATCTGATGGATTCTCAAAATATTTCTTTACATCATAATAACCTGAAGTATTAACGCGATACTCATAGTTTACATTACCCGTTATCCAATCGCCATGCACTTTGGAAATATCAACTTCAAAACCGCGGATATCTTCATAACTATTGGCTGTCAATTGATAATATATCACCTTGCTATTTGCACTGATATATTGCGTCAAATCTTGTTGATTAGAAATATCTTTGTAATAAGCCGATAAGTGCACTAAATATGAATTATCTAAAGCGTGATCATAGCCAAGCTCATAAGAAATCGTTTTAGCCAAGGGTAAATTGGGATCACCCAAATTATTTACCTCATTACCATTTCCACGTTGAATCCTATATAAATCTTGAGCAATAGGCATTTGGCGATAATGACCATAATTAAAATATAATTTTGAAACATCTGTAATTGGGTGCGATATGGCAAGGCGAGGACTAAATACAAAACGTGGTTTTATCACCTCTTTGTTAAACGTATCTTCATTTTCGGGGAGATAATTTGTAGAGAAGAAATCTTCATCATACACATCCAAATCAACCCATTCACCATTAGGATTTACATAATCTACATTAAATCCAGTATTTGCAACAAAGCCTTTAAACTCTAACTTATCTTGCAAGTAAAATGCGGCACGAAATGGGATTTGATTCATAGAAGTCCAATAATTTCCTTCAGGAAGAAACTCATTTTGCGAACCATATTCTAATTGCAAATCACTGGAAATAAATTCAAAACCAGCCTTAACTTGATTGTGAGAATTGACTTGAGACACCCAGTCTGCTTTAAGGGTAAATGTATTTATCTTACTCGTATCACGTGATGTGCTGATTGCCCCGCCAAAGGCCAAACGACCTTCTATACTAAAATAGGGCGATCCCCAAAAACCGTCTGGTGAATCATCAACAAAATAGCCATCAATGACTTCATTGCTCTTAGTCGTATCTCTTCTTGCTCCGTGCCAAGTATAATAATCCTTGCGATCACGCTTAATCAGAATTTTATAATAGGACCTTGGACTCAATTGGTGACTTAATTTTAAAGCATCTGTTTGATTGTTAACTTTCGTCGGCGACCAATAAACATTGGTAAATAATCGCCACGGCATCGTAAATCCTCGCCGATTGACTTGTGATGCTAAATCCCAAGTATCATTCATAATCGACGTTCCGCCTCCTCTGGACAAAGTTGTCCCCTCTACTACGCCACTGAGATGAGAATAGGTAATCTTCATTTGCTTTGACAAATCTGACGTTAATTTCAGAAAGGATGAAGAACGATTTAATCCACTTCGCGAGACTTCATACAGATATTCATCTTGCTCTTGCATTGTTGAAAAGAAGAATCGCAAGTTTCCTAATTTTTTAGATATAAAAGGAACAGGTCCGCCAAAGCCCGCATCTATATTAAAATCTGGGTTCATAATAGCACCATTTTTGCGATGCTCCCAGGTAAAAAGTTTTTGAGCACCAGAAGGAGATAAATCGTTATTGGGATCACTGTCTGATAAGGTTTGCTCTGACACACGATTCCAGCCTTCAAATGTTGGATATTGACGCTGAGTATATTTATCCCACGTGCTATTTTCTGTTCCATCCCATGCAACTTCATCATCAAAAAAGGGTTTATTCCAAAATGAATCTTTATCATAAGGAGACATGCCAAAATGTTTTTGTCCCACAGAACTATTTCTAAAAGAAATCGAGCCACTATAATGATCCGCAGAACCTTCTTTTGTCACCACGTTTACAACACCAGATCGAACATTGTGATATTCAGCGCTAAAGCCACCTGTCTGAATACTAATATCTTGAATTGAACTTAAAGGAATCGTTGTAGTGGGATCACTGGTTCGCTCATCACTCAATGCTATTCCATCAACCATAAACATGGTTTCATTATAACTTCCACCTCGGACAGAAAAGCCCGAAACACCAGCTTGTAATCCAATGACATCCGAAACGCTACTAACAGCCAATTGGGCAATACTTTCTGAAGATATACTTTTCTGACTGGATGCAACGTCAACCCGCACCATTTTCTTTTCAGCGATTACTACTACAACTTTACCTTCGATCGCTTCTTTCTGCAATTGGATATCAACAAAGGAAGTCAAATCGATTTCAACTCGGACATCTTTTATCAAAACAGTAGCAAATCCCATCATACTTGCTTTTAATTGATGGTGCCCCGGATTAACATTTAATATGGCATAATAACCATTTTGATCTGAAGCTGCTCCAAGATAGGTCCCTTCGATAAAAACATTCACACCCACCATCGGTTCGCCTGAAACTTGATCTGTAATAATTCCAGATATTTTCCCTGTTTCACTGGCAAGCAATAAAGATGAAGGGAAAAGTGTAATTAAACTGATTATTAAAAATATTTTTTTCATATTTAATGTCAGTCAAACTTTAATTTACTATCTTACCGATAAACAAAAAGGATAACAATATCTGCTTGACCAAGGCGGAAAGTAAGAAATAAATATAGGCTTTAGCAAGATTATAAATCAATCTGACTATTGCCAAAAATATATTTTATCAAATTAGTCATCTCTATCCAATTTGTCCTTCCATAGATTCTTCTAGTTTTTGTGCTTCTTCAATAAATTCATCGGCCGACATATCTTTTAAGAAGACCAGACCGTGTGTTGCACGCAGACGAGGATGGGAATTTTGATACCAATAATCACGACCCAAAACTAACTCCATCTCTTCATGCTGCTCTACCCATATTTTTTGAGTTAAATCACAAAAGGGTCCATCCAATTCATAACTGGGGAAAGAAGCATCCTTTTGACTCAAATAACAATTCATAAACGTATCACGTAACATGGCCATAGAATTAATTGAAACCGGGACAATGATGTCTGCTTCAGCCGGCGTGAATCGAAACCAAACATTTCGATATCCCCATACACGAACATGAGATAAATTCTTTTCCTTACCCCAAATCCGAATAGCATCGGCCATGGCTTGCAAGACCTTATAGTGAGTGTCAGGTCCACTACCCTCAGGGTCTAAGGCTAAAGTGATTATATCTGGTTCTTTTTCTCGCAATAAATCTAAGATTGGCAAAACGTCCCTTTCTCGCTCAGGTGCTTCGGTAAACGTTTCGCCTTGATAAAAACCTAAACGCAAATGCTGAACATCCTTCACTTGCACGCCATAATGGGCCCAAACTAATTCTTCTTCAAATTCGCGAATCATCCCTTTTAATTTTTGAATTTCAGGCTCATTTTTTTGTCCATCATACGATGATTTTAACTTGCGCAGAACCATATCAATCTTTTGAGAAAGTTCTTCCACTGAACTGAGTTTATAAATATCCACCAAAGCCCGAACGATGCGATGACTCAAACCCCGTTTTTGTCCTTCGAAGTTTTGAGATGCAATACGACCAAGGTAATGATAAATGTCTTTATCTTGCTTCAATCGATAGCCGGTCGTAAAAAAATCATCATATCGAGTCATTTGGATTTTTCCATTTGCTAGGAAAGATTGAGTCGTTTCTAAGATGGAAATGACATACGAATTGGTAACGGAGGTAAATCCTGATGTCATATTGGCAAAGCAATGGCGGTTGTTTGGTGAGCGAACCAAATGTACCACATGAGGTAAATAGCCTAATAAAATATCATCATGATGTGGTCCAGTATGCAGGAAAGATTTTCCATCAGGAATCGTAATTCCCTTTTGGATTTTAACTTTTAATGAATCCAATACTGAAGGAACCGTCGATTCATCTAAATTTGGAATTTTGGCACAAATTGGACTTTGTTTCAAATCCTTCAGCAGAAGCTTATGCCCAAAGGTGTTTGTTGATTTACAAAGTTGAATGACAGCCTTTTCAATCTTTTCCTGATTAAAGTCTTCACCAATCCATGTTTCTTTTTGAATATCTGATAATTGAGATGCAGCACCTCGCGTTAAATAAAATCGTCCGGCCTTTAATTGCTGAAGCACTGATGCTGGATATTGATTGTCTGGCTTTGACTCTAAAGATGATTGGACAATTTTAGCTTTTGCTTCACCTGCCGCAATGATAATCGTAACTGCATCAGGATTCGCCACAATACTTTGCAATCCAATAGTAATGACCAAACGATTTCGCGATAATTCAATACCACCCAAATCCGTAGCGGCGGCAGCCTGGGTTTCAAAATTTGTTCCCGTCAGTCTTGTCGTCGAATTGTGGTCTGAACCTCGTACATTAAAAGCAATATGCCCATCTGGACCAATTCCACCCAAAAAGAAACCAATTCCACCTTTTTCTTGGATTTTCGCTTCATATTCACTGCACCATTGATCCACAGCGAAAATTGTCTTTTGCTGAACGGTTTCTAAAGCAGAGTCTGCTTCTCGGCATCGTAAAGTTAAATCAACTTTGTCGTTTGGAAATATTTCCGACAAAGCCTTTTCGCTTCCCTTAGGCATTTCGTGGCAATTCATAAAAATACCCCGATCGGGGTTGAGCCCAAACCCATCTACATAATATCGATGAACATAATTGTAAAAACTATTGTCTTGAGCTGGATTTATGGGGTAAAATTCGTCAATTTGAACAAATTGTAATTGAGATAAATCAGGCTTTGCTTTGATACTCAATCCGTGAGTTTGGCGGATTTTTTCTAAAGAAGGCTTCTCCCAATTTTCTAAAAGATACTGTACCCATTTAATAAAATATTCTGGCGTTTTTCCTGTGGGCAAACTCATCACACCTTCAGGGTTTTCGTGTGCCCATTCTAAGAAACGTAGGGCAGTTATTAATCCTAAATTAGGATAATTTTCTACTACAATGTAAGGCGTTTTCGTGGAGAATGCTTTGATTCGGGATAATTGAAAAAATGATTTTTCAACAGACGTAAATGTATTCATGTAATTAATCGAATTTGTATGAAAAGATGACATCGAAACTAAGCATTTTATCGTTCTCATATTAATTCATAATTCTTTTATTAGTTCGCATATAGTTAATCATAATTTTTATTTTGAAATTTTCTTAAATTCCCAATGACAATGAACAAAATCCTATCCAAGACAATCATCTTTTTCGCTTTCATTGGCATTTCTTGTGCGCCACCAAGCCTTTTACTTCATAATACGGGTTCACCCTCTCTTAAGAAACAAATAAATACACTCATTGTAGAATCTCACTTAGATGTGAATATGAGCCTAAAAGTGACAGCTCTAAAAAGTGGAAAAATATTGTATGCCTTAAATAGCCAAAAAAAACTCATGCCAGCCAGCAATAATAAATTATATACGAGTGCGACTGCATTGGCCAATCTCGGTTCTGGTTATGTATTTGAAACAGCCATTTATCAAGATGGCAAAAATCTCATTCTTAAAGGCGGTGGCGATCCCGATTTTTCCTTAAGCACCTTGGATTCATTGGCAAAAATCGTTTCTAGTTACATAAAAAATATTGACACCTTATATATAGATGAAAGTTTGATGGACACACTTCATTATGGGAATGGATGGATGTGGGATGAAGGTGAGTGGTGGTATGCCGCTCCCATTAGCGCCCTCTCTTTAAATGACAATTGCATAGATTTTTATGTCCAACCTGCAGGCATTGGGGAACCACCCCTCATCAAAACGAATCCAGAGACACATTATATTCAAATTGAAAATAATGCCATTACGGTCAATGATACGCTCGATTTCAATAAACTGAAAATTGAACGAGATTGGATTGGACAAAACAATCACTTTACCGTTTCTGGCGAATTAATGGATACAAGTGCGCTCGATACAATTTTTCGAAACATCAACCATCCACCTTTGTTTGCCGGAACCGTATTCAAAGAATTCTTAGAAAAATATGACGTTACAATAAAATATATGACTTTAGGCTCAAAATCTAAAAACGCCAGGCTTTTGGCAAACCATCAATCAGATTCTCTTTTTTATTCAGCTAAAAGCTTGTTGGCAGCAAGTGATAATCTCACGGCAGAATTGTTCATCAAAACCATGGGGATTTCCAAAGACAAAGCAGGCAATTGGGCTGATGGTATTCGGATTGTCAAAACTTTTTTGGCCGATTCTGCTCATATTGACACAGCCGAAATTCGAATGGCAGATGGTTCAGGCGTTTCTCGATACAATCTCACTAGCGCAGATCAGTTCATTCAACTGCTCACTTATATGTATGAAAGTCCATTTAAGGATGATTTTCTCTCCATACTGCCCACCGGCGGTAATGAGGGCACTTTACGAGATAGGCTCCTAACGAATGGTGGAAGAATCAAAGCAAAAACAGGACATCTTTCTGGGGTCAGTTGTATTTCTGGCTATGCTTTTTCTCCCAAATATGGTCCTTTGGCATTTTCATTTATGATGAATGGATATATCGGCTCATCAAAAAATTACCGCAAATTACAAGATGCGATTTTGGGGGTTTTAATTCATGATTAAACCGCCCGCCCTAAAACCGAATGCCACCATTGGTATTGTGAGTCCATCGTCATGGATGGATGAATCAGACTTGAAAATAGCCATATCTGTTTTTGAAAATAAAGGCTACCATATACTTTTAGGGGAAAGTGTTTTTTCTAAAGATAATACGTACGCAGGAACGGCTGAAATTAGAGCAAATGATATCAATGGCATGTTTGCCAATCCTAATGTAGATGCCATTATTTGCGCTCGTGGTGGATATGGCGCTAACCGTGTCCTGCCCTTATTGGATTATAATTTAATCAAAGCCAATCCAAAAATCTTTATGGGTTATAGCGATATTACGGCTTTCCTTACTTCCATTACCCAACGAACAGGGCTCGTCACTTTTCATGGTCCTATGCTCACTTCATTTGCAAAAGGATTGGTAGATTACAATTTTATTTTCATGGAAGCTACCCTTTCAGGCACTTCGCCAATTTCCATTCAATCTCCACCAGATCTGCCTGCAAGAAGCCTTAAACCTGGCAAAGCTCAGGGACATCTTGTCGGTGGAAATATGTGTTTGCTGGTAAATCGTTTGGGAACAAAAGATCAAATAAATACAGATGGAGCCATTTTATTTTTGGAGGACATTGGCGAATATTTGTATGCTTTCGACCGTATGATGGTTCATGCAAAAGAAGCTGGCATGTTTAACAAGATTAAAGGTCTAATCATTGGGGAGTTAGTTGATATGAAAGATCAAGGTACACCCTTTGGGAAATCGACTGATGAAATCATCATGGATGTGTGCAATAATTGGGATATTCCTATTATTTCTAATTTCCCCTGCGGACATGGAAAATATCAAGCCACGCTTCCTATGCCAATTTCAGTAGAGCTCGATGCTGAGATGGATTCCCCCACTTTAACCCTTTTAGAATCAGCAGTCGAAGAAGGGGATTAGAATGCTTGGAATAATTTATGGCTGAAAAAAGAGTTGAAATTATAACAATATTGTGATAATTTATGGATAGGTGGGCAATAGAATATTATGAAGATAATCGTGGTATAAGACCGGTTGAAGCGTATATTGATTCGTTGCCTGTTGAGAAACAAGCGAATGTGTTCCGAGTATTTGAGTTGATCGAAGAATTTGGTATCCAACTCGGAACGCCTTATCTTAAACATATTGATGGTAAAATTTGGGAAATGCGACCAGGAAAAGAAAGAATACTCTATTTTACTTTCACCGGTAAAAAGTTTGTGTTATTAACCGGTTTTACCAAGAAAACCAGAAAAACGCCGAAAAAAGAAATAAAAATTGCGCAGAAAAGGAAAAAAGACTATGAAACAAAAAACAAATGTTGATTTGCACAAAAAAAAGTTGCTAAAAAATGCTGAATTCAAGCAAGCATATGATGATTTGGGACCTGTGTATAAATTGGTTAGAGAAATAGTTACATTTCGAATTGATCAAGGAATAACTCAAAAGGAATTAGCCGAAAAAATCGGCACAAAACAAAGTTCAATTTCCCGTTTTGAAAAGGCAATGAAAATGCCGTCTATTTCCTTTTTATCCCAAATAACTAATGCGCTTGGATTAGAATGGGAATTCAATATTTATCAAAAATCTGTATAAGCATTAAATAATATTTAATGGTGAATTTTGAACGGAAAACGGATGCTAAATACACGACAAATTCAATTCTAAAAAGTTTAATGTGACTCCATCCATTTTTATATAAAAAGCCGGTCCAAATCCATTTTAATAAAAAAACAAAAATAAGGATAAATAAATGCTGAATTACATTTGGTTTGGAATGATGTTCATCGCCGTAGTCGTTGGGACATTTACAGGAAATATTGATGCCGTAACTGAAGCAGCCATCGATATGGCAAAGGTGGCCGTCAATCTCGCTATTGGATTAATCGGCATTATGGCGCTATGGTTGGGAATTATGAAAATCGCAGAAGAATCTGGACTTATTCGCATCATTGCACGAGGATTGCGTCCCATTACAATTCGACTGTTTCCTGACGTTCCACCAGATCATCCTGCCATCGGATCCATCGTTCTCAATATGTCTGCCAATATCTTAGGATTAGGAAATGCGGCCACGCCTCTTGGGCTCAAAGCTATGGAAGAATTACAAGAATTAAATCCAAGCAAAGAAACCGCCACAAACGCCATGGCTATGTTTTTGGCGCTCAATACCTCTAGCGTTCAGTTGATTCTACCCGCTACGGTGGTCGCACTGATGGGCTCATTTTCTAGTCAACTTTTTATTACAACCTTGGTGGCGACAAGTATGTCAACCATCGCCGCGGTAGTAGCTGTCAAATTTTTAGAAAAACGAAAACGCTTTGCCATCGTTGAAGGGAGTCAGTCATGATTGATTCATTTGTAGGAGGCATAAACGAATTCTCAAAATATATTATCCCCTTTTTATTGGTTGGCATTCCTTTTTATGGCTTAGTTTTCAAAAAAGTTAAAGTTTATGAATCCTTTGTGGAAGGTGCCAAAGACGGCTTTACTATTTCGGTTAGAATCATTCCATATCTTGTAGCAATTTTGGTCGCGATTGGCATGTTTCGTGCTTCAGGTGCTTTAGACTTATTATTGAATGCCCTTTCCCCTGCTTTGACGTTTATTGGTTTTCCACCAGAAAATCTTCCCTTAGCATTGATGCGTCCGCTATCAGGAAGTGGCTCTTTAGGACTATTAACAGATTTGGTGAATCAACATGGCGCAGATTCACTCATTGCTAAAATCGGTGCCACTATGTTTGGGTCCACCGAAACAACGTTTTATGTGCTGGCTGTATATTTTGGTTCAGTGGGAATTCGTAAAACACGCCACGCCCTTTTGGCTGGATTATTTGCTGATTTGGTTGGCGTTTTAAGTGCAGTTTATATATGTCAATTTTTATTTGCTTAATCTCATTTTAAAATTCAAAACACATCAAGTGAAAACAATAAAACTAATTTTAGCATTATTGCTCATTCTACTATTAACAGATTGTAATTCAAAAAACGGAATACAAAACCAATTTAAACAGGGAGCCCAAAACATCGAGACACACTATATTTCAGATAAAACTTTAGCCGTGTTTCAGGTCTCTTTAGACAAAAATGCTGGTCAATGGGAACTCAGTGGCGAAACGAACCATCTTATTGCTCATCAAAAAATCATCGGTTTTTCCGATTCCCTTCTTGGCAAGGATGCTTATACCAACTATTTTTCTGCCCTGCCAGATTCCGCATTGGGGGACAGCACTTATGGAATCATCAATGTGAGCGTTACGCCCATTCGTGAAGAATCTCGACATGCATCTCAAATGGTAGATCAAGCCGTTATGGGCTTTTCAGTTCGATTGCTAAAGCGAGTGGACAGCTGGTTCTTGGCGCAAACACATTATGATTATATTGGCTGGATTCATCATACCGCAATTCATCGTTGTGACTCTACATTTTCAGTAAATTGGCAATCTGCTGCAATTCATCAAATTCGCGAACTGAATACTCACATTTATTTCAAACCCAATATCGAGAGTATGCCTGTGACGGATATGGTTTTGAACAATCGGATTTCCGTGATAAAACTAATGGCTAAATGGTCTAAAGTTATGCTACCCGATGGACGAGTCGGTTTCGTCTTGAATGAGCAAATTGAGCCATATTCAAATCGTAAATCCAATCAAAACCGTCTAAATCTTTTGCTTGATAAAGCACATCGCATGATGGGAACACCTTATCTTTGGGGGGGCAATTCTTCAAAAGGAAATGATTGCTCTGGATTTACGCAAATTGTCTATAAATCTGTGGGCAAGCAGTTGCCACGTGACGCACGTCAACAAGCGTTAGAAGGATTAGAAATTATCCCAAATGAAACTTGGTCAAATGTTAAAGCTGGCGATTTACTATTCTTTGGTAATGGCAAAAAAGTCACCCATGCTGGCATTTCTATTGGAGGAAAAGATTTCATACATCAAGGAGGTAAAGTCGCAATCAATTCTTTAAATCCAGAATCAGATGTTTATAGTCCTTATCGGGCAAAATCATTTATGCTCATTAAAAGAATGATTGATTAATAGAATCCCTTTGAAAAACAAGAACCAAATCTTGTTCTATGTTCTGACATTACAATAAAATAAAAAAGCCCCGCATTGCGAGGCTTTTTTATTTTGGAAACTGTGTAAAAGAATTAAATCTTTTGACCTTGGGCACGCAGTTCATTTATCACGCGTGTAATTCCTTTTTTATCGATAACACGCATCCCCCGAGTTGAAACCCGAAGGGTAATAAATCGATTCTCCTCTGGTAACCAGAATTTTTTTCTCTGGAGATTGACATTAAATCTTCTCCGAGTCTTGTTGTGAGCGTGACTCACGTTATTCCCAAACATGGGTTTTTTACCTGTTACTTGACAAACTCTACTCATAATATCTCTGTTTTCGTTGTTATTTACTTGAAAAAATGCTGGAGAATTTACACGAATTGAGCCATTACACAAATTATTTAAGTTCATTCATTCAAGTAATTTTTTTACGCTCAAATAATGATAAATTTCAATATGATTATTCGCAAAGGAAATTTTCAAGATAAGAAATTTATCATCGCCTCCAATCAAGCCATGGCAATTGAAACTGAACAAAAAGTATTGCAAGAAGATGCCATTCGTTCTGGTGTAGAAGCGGTACTCAATGACGATTCAAAAGGGACTTATTTCATTGTCGAAAATAACAAAGGGCAAAATTGTGGGCAATTAATGATCACAAAAGAGTGGTCGGATTGGAGAAATGGCACCTTTTGGTGGATTCAATCTGTTTACATCAAACCCCAATTTAGGCGACAAGGCCTTTATCGTCATTTACATGAAGAAGCAAAACGGCTGGCTAAACTAGATGGAAATGTGTGCGGTATTCGTCTTTATGTAGAATCAGAGAATTATGCCGCAAAAAAAGTTTATGCGCATATGGGAATGAACGAAACAAACTATCAATTTTTTGAAGAAGATTGGTCACAGTGAAGATTGGTCACGTCAAAATTAAAACGCCTATATTTTTGGCGCCAATGGCTGGATATACAGACTACCCATTCCGTATTCTTTGTAAACAAATGGGTGCTGGCGTGGTGTATTCCGAGTTTGTTTCTTCTGACGGAATTATTCGTGAAAATGCAAAATCTTTAGATCTTATTCGCTTTTCTGAAAAAGAACGTCCCATTGGCATTCAAATATTTGGCGATGACCCAGATGTGATGGCCATGGCAGCCCGTACCATTGTGGATCAATTTGCACCCGATATTCTTGATATCAATTATGGATGCCCTGTCCCAAAAGTCACAAAAAAAGGAGCAGGATCCGCTGCCTTAAAAGATCTTTGTCTCATGGAAGAAATCACCTCAGCCGTTGTAGAATCTGTTCCCGAAGTTCCTGTTACGGTAAAAATGCGTTCTGGTTGGGATAAAAATTCTATTGTCGTTCCAGAAGTAGGTCCGCGATTAGAAAAAATTGGCGTAAAGGCCATTGCGCTCCATCCTCGAACGACTTCTATGCGATACAACGGACAATCAAACTGGGCGCTCATTCGGCAACTCAAAGAATCCGTTTCAATTCCTGTGATTGGAAATGGCGACATCAAAACTTCCGATGATATGATGCGTATGTTCGATGAGACTAATTGCGATGCGGTGATGATTGGCCGAGCGGCCCATGGGAATCCTTGGTTTTTTCGTGAAGCCAAAGCGCAACTGAATGGAGAAACCGTACCGAGTCGCCCTTCCCTTTTGGAAATTGCAGAAATGTGCGAACGGCATTTAGATTTAATCATAAAATATCACGGGCCTTCCATTGGATCAAAACTCATACGAAAACATTTTTCCAGTTATGTAAAACGATTTCCCGGTGCGTCAAAAATTAGGTATAATCTTGTTACCGCTCCCGGCCTTGAAGAAATGAGAGATGAATTAGCGCGATTCAAAACAAGGGCCGAAGCAGTGGATGAAGTATCACTCATTTCTTAAACTCAATTCCTTGAATCCAAGCTCATTCTCTGTAACTTATCGGGCTTTTTTATGAGCTTATTTTTAGACTTAATCATTAAAGGTTCCAAATGCAAAATGCAAAAGTAGTTGTCCCAAAAGCCGTAAATGAACCCATTTATTCTTATGCGCCAGGCACACCTGAACGAGATGCACTCAAAAAACGTATTACTGAGCTCAAAGCAACAGAAATTGAAGTTCCCGTTATCATTAACGGCGAATCTATTTTTACTGGAAATACGGTTGAAATGCGAATCCCTCATGACCATCAGCACGTTTTGGGTATTTATCATCAAGCCGGTGAAAAAGAAATAAAACTCGCTATCGAATCCGCCATGGATGCTTGGCAAGATTGGTCAACGCTCCCTTGGGAATCGCGCGTGGCATTATTCAAACGAATGGCTTCAATTTTACAGAGAACGCACGAACAAACCATCAATGCATCCACCATGCTTGGGCAAAGTAAAAATGCCTTTCAGGCTGAGATTGATGCTTCCTGTGAATTCATTGATTTCCTCAATTTTAATGCTTCATTTGCACAAGAAATTTACGAGCAACAACCACCCTACTCTCCTGATGGCATTTGGAATATGGTAGAAAATCGTCCTCTGGAAGGATTCGTTTTCGCTGTAACGCCATTCAATTTTACGTCGATTGCAGGAAACCTTCCCACCGCGCCCGCTTTGATGGGAAATGTCGCTTTATGGAAACCAGCCTCCTCTTCTGTCTATAGTGGGTATTTCTTGATGAAATTATTTGAAGAAGCTGGATTACCAAAAGGTGTCATCAATTTTATCCCCGGATCAGGACGCGAAGTAGGTCCACGTGTTTTAGAAAGTCCTCATTTAGCTGGCATTCATTTTACAGGATCGACAGCTGTATTTCAATCTATGTGGAAAACCATTGGTAATAATATCGCAAAATATAAAACTTATCCACGTATCGTTGGCGAAACGGGCGGAAAAGACTTTTGTATCGCTCACGAATCTGCTAATGTGGATGCGTTAGTGACAGCAATGGTTCGAGGGGCATTTGAATATCAAGGACAAAAATGCTCTGCCATGTCTCGCGCCTATATTCCCAAATCGATTTGGCCTGAAGTCAAAGAAAAATATGAAAAAATGGTCGCTACCATTTCAGTGGGAGATCCAGAAGATTTTTCACACTTTATGAATGCGGTGATTGATAAATCTGCTTTCGATTCTATTACCGCTTATATCGATTTCGCAAAAGAGTCATCGGATGCGGAGATTCTCACTGGCGGAAACTATGATGATTCAAAAGGCTATTTCATTGAACCCACAACCATTCTTACAAGTGATCCTCATTTCAAAACCATGGAAGAGGAAATTTTTGGTCCTGTTCTCACTATTTATATTTATGATCCCAAAGATTGGGAAGAGACATTGGGCTTGGTGGATAGCACATCTCCCTATGCTTTGACCGGTTGCATTCACAGCAGAGATCGAGAAAAAATCGTTGAAGCGAGTAAAGCCTTAACTCATTCTGCGGGGAATTTTTACATCAATGATAAACCAACAGGCGCAGTAGTGGGGCAACAACCTTTTGGCGGTTCTCGTGCTTCTGGCACCAACGACAAAGCGGGCTCTATGATGAATTTGCTCCGTTGGGTTTCTCAAAGAACCATCAAAGAAACATTCGATCCACCCAAAGATTATCCGTATCCATTTATGGACAAAGAATAAAATTTTAACTGACAAAAAGGAATCATAATGAAAGTGCATGAATATCAAGGAAAGCAGATTTTTGCCAAGGCGGGAATGCCCGTGCAAGATGGCTATATTTTTGAAGACATTCAGAATGCTGAATCTACTATTAAGAAAGTTCAGGCAGATTTTGCCACAGAAGATGTGGTTGTAAAAGCGCAAATTCACGCAGGTGGACGAGGAAAAGGAGGCGGTGTAAAGTATTCGCCCAATTTTGATTCTGCTTTAGAACATGCGAACAATATTTTTGGAATGACTTTAAAAACACACCAAACGGGTGAAAAAGGCCAGAAAGTCCGGAAAGTGTATGTAACCGAAGCGTTCGATATCGCAAAAGAATATTATGCGGCGATTACTTTGGATCGAAATAAAGGTATGGATGTCTTTATGATTTCCACAGAAGGGGGTATGGAAATTGAAAAAGTCGCATCTGAGACGCCTGAGAAAATTATCAAAGTTTGGATTGATCCTTTATTGGGTATGAAATCCTTTCAAGCTCGAAAACTAGCCTATGGATTGGAACTCGAAGGCGATGCGTTTAAATCTGCTAGTAAAATCTTTATGCAAATGTATCAAGTTTATCAAAACACAGACGCAACGATTGTGGAAGTGAATCCATTGGTTTTAACCGATGATGGGAAGATAATTATTTTAGATGCAAAATTCAATTTTGATGATAGTGCATTATTTCGCCATCCTGATATTGCAGAAATGCGAGATTTACACGAAGAAGATCCCATGGAAGTGGAAGCGGGGAAATTTAATTTGAATTACATTAAATTAGATGGAAATGTAGGTTGTATGGTCAATGGTGCGGGTTTGGCGATGGCGACGATGGATATCATCAAATTGGCTGGTGGAGATCCTGCAAATTTTTTAGATGTAGGCGGAACCGCCAGTGCAGAAACAGTGAAAAATGGCTTCAGAATTATCTTAACCGACGAAAATGTTAAAGCCATTTTGATTAATATCTTTGGTGGCATTGTTCGTTGTGATCGAGTGGCAAATGGTGTGGTGCAAGCCGTTAAAGAGATGGGATTAAAAGTGCCCGTCGTTGTAAGGCTGGAAGGGACAAATGCCAAAGAAGCGCAAATCATTTTAGCCGAATCGGGCGTAGATATTATCCCCGCTGTTGGCATGAAAGATGCTGCGGGAAAAGTCGTGAAAGCTGCGTTAAGCGCATAGGAGAAATCAAAATGTCAATCTTAGTCAATAAAAACTCAAAAATTGTTATTCAAGGCATTACCGGTTCAGAAGGTCAATTCCATGGTGGGCAAATGCTAGATTATGGAAGCAATATTGTAGCAGGTGTTACACCCGGAAAGGGTGGACAAAAAACATTCAACGACCGCGTTCCCGTTTTTAATACCATGGATGAAGCAGTAGAAAAAACAGGTGCGGACACCTCCATTATTTTCGTTCCTCCACCCTTTGCCGCCGAAGCCATTATGGAAGCCAGCTTTGCTGGAATCAAAGTTGTGGTGTGTATTACGGAAGGCGTTCCAGTCCATGATATGGTGAAAGTCAAAAGAATTGTAGATCAAAACGGCACCAGATTGGTCGGCCCCAATTGTCCCGGCATTATTACGGTAGATGAATGTAAACTGGGAATTATGCCTGGATTCATTTGCAAAAAAGGAAATATCGGCGTCATCTCAAAATCAGGGACTTTAACGTACGAAGCCATCGACCAACTGGTGAATGCTGGTTTGGGGCAAACTACCGCCATTGGGATTGGTGGAGATCCCATCATTGGTACAACCATGAAAGATTGCCTACAATTATTCCAAGCCGACCCTGAAACAAAAGGGATTGTTATTATTGGAGAAATTGGGGGACAAATGGAAATTGAAGCGGCACGTTGGGCAAAAGAAAATATTACAAAGCCTATGGTCGGATTTATTGCAGGGCAAACCGCACCTCCTGGCCGGAGAATGGGACATGCAGGCGCCATTGTATCAGGTGGCGACGATACGGCAGAAGCCAAAATGCGGATTTTGAAAGAGAGCGGCATCCAAGTCGCAGAATCTGTTGCCGATATTGGAGCGCTTATGAAAACCGCTATGGAACAAAATTAATAGTTATCAACAAACGAATAAAAAGGAATAAATTATGGGAAATAAAACATTCGCAATCATTAAACCAGACGCCGTTAAAAATGGCCATACTGGAAAAATTTATGATCGCGTTCTTACGGCTGGATTTAAAATCCTATCCGCTAAACTGATGAAAATGACACTGGCGCAAGCCGAAGGTTTTTATGCCGTTCATAAAGAACGACCTTTTTTCGGCGAACTAACTACTTTTATGTCCTCTGGTGCTTGTATGGTTTTGGCCTTAGAAAAAGAAAATGCGGTTGCAGGATGGAGAAAAACCATTGGGGCAACAAACCCCGAAGAAGCGGATGAAGGCACCATTAGAAAAGATTTCGCCACCAGTCTTGGTGAAAATGCAGTTCATGGATCTGATAGTGATGAAAATGCTGAAAAAGAGATTGGATTTTTCTTCACAGAGAGTGAACTTATCAGTAATCAATAGAATCAATCTTATGCATAAATACATCAAAACAGTCTTTATCTTATCTTTTATCCTTTTCTTTGCTTGCGGAAATAAAGGCATTGAAGGGTTCGTTGGAGAAGGAATCACCATCACAGCTGAAAGCCCCGAAGAAGAAGGGAAGAAATTTGATTATGACTGGCGAATGATATCCGTCCCTGACGGCAGTTTATTAACTGAAATGGATCTCGTTTTGGGCAAGCATTCTAAGAAAATGACATTTACGCCTGATTATCCGGGAGATTACCAATTTGAGGTGATTGCCTCAAAATATGGCGATGAAATATCAAACCAATCTTATTCCTTCTCTATCATTGATGATGGAAGGAGTCAAGCCTCAATTGAATCTCCTCAAGAAGATGAGGAAGAAGTGCTCGTGACCGAAGAGAATGATTCTGAAGAAGATGATGAACTTTCTTGGCTGGATGCGACCATTGAAGATGATGGTGATGATGAAGAGGAAGAAGAAACTGAAATTGAGGAAGAAATTGAAGTGGAGAAGGAAGAAATACCTGTTTCCAAGCCTGCACCAAAACTGGTAAAAAAAGTCCGCAAAAAAGCCAAGCCAAAAACAAAAATTGTTACGTCTATCCCTGCAGATAAAACGCGATTCACCATTCAAGTGGTATCTAAAAGCTCTTTGAAAGCTGCGCAAAAAACGGAAGCTGAGTTGATTATAGCTGGCTATGATGCCTATATTCAGAAAGCCGTCTTTACAGAAAAAAATGAAACTTGGTATCGTGTTAGAATTGGTAGTTACAATAACCGGAAATCTGCAAATGCTGTCTCAAAAGCTGTGTCTAAAAATTTAGGACTTGAGACTTGGGTAGATTTTGTAAGATTTGATCAATAATGAAAATGGAGATTTAAAATGGAACCTATAAAACTATATTTTGATTTTAGAGATATTTTTCGTGCGCCGCGTTTGGCATTAAGTGGAAAAAAAATCTGGTTATTCCTCTTGGGAAACCTTGCTGGTTTTCTTCTTTATTGGATATTTTCCTATTCGGCATTAGCCCTTTCTGGCATCGCCTTTAATGACGCAATACAATCTTATGGACTCTACCCCTGTTTGTTTGGCGTGGATGCTCCTTGGTTTGCTTGGGGTGTTTACTTCTTTGGATCTTTTGGCTGGATTGCATTCATCCATCTTTCTTGCGCGGCTGTTTCTCGTGTGACGTTTAAACAATTGAAAGGAGATAACTTTTTCTCCGCAAGTGATGCTTGGGATTATGTTAAAAAACATTGGCATCCCGTCATTTTCACTTCCATTGCGCTTATTTTAATTCTCATATTTTTTCTGATTTTTGCAGGCATATTCGCATTTTTTGGCAAAATTCCTTTCGTGGGTGAATATTTATTTGCACTTCCATATCTCTTCTATTTGATGGGAGCCGTCTTTACGATTTATACTGTATTCGTATTAATGGTTTCCTGTGTCTATACACCAGCGATTGTGGGCGCTTATGAAGAAGATACCATGGGAACCGTTTTTCAATCTTATTCTATTGCATGGTCACAACCGTGGCGCGTCATTCTTTACAATGCGCTACTGTTTCCCCTTGCTGTCTTTTCTGTGAGAATTTTTTCCTGGTTTCTTTTTGCTGGTTTTCAGCTCATCAACCATGTCTTTAGTATGGATTTTTTAATGGGCTCAAAAGCATCATCTATCGTTGGAAATGCCCTAAGCTATATTTCACCACGTGGCATATGCAATTCAATTTGCACGCCATTTGACTCGGCTTGCGGAACGCCTTGCTGTTTTTATACATTGCCAGAAGCTGGCGCGTTAACGGGATCCGAAACTGGCGCTGCAATGATTCTCGCTTTATTCTTTCTCATATTAATTTTCGTCATCATTTCCTATGGATTATCCATACTATCAGTGGGCGAAACATTGATGTTTATCATCTTTAAGAAAAAAACAGATGATGACAATGTGCTCGAAAGACAAGATGAAGACGAATTGGACGAGGAAGAAAATGATGATTCTTTTATGGAGACCTTAAGCGAAGAAAACGCTGATGATGAAGCTTCTCCAGAAAAAGATCAAGATTCAACGGATAGCGAGGAAAAATAAAATACAAGCATATCGCTTGTAAAACAGCTTTTTAATTCAGTAGTTTCCCCAGCTTAATATGAAGCTATTTCGAACAGAATTAGCCTCAGAATTCAAGGACAAGTTTTTTGACATTGAATCTGCGGAATTACAAAACGAAGTTTTCGTTGCAGAAGCCAAAAATATTTCATGCGTATTATCTGCTGAAAAAACAAAATTTGGTTATCAAGTTTCTGGAAAGCTCCAAACGGAGCTTTTTCTGCAATGCGATCGATGTTTAATTTCCTTTGCAGAGCACCATAGAATTCCTGTAAAACTCAGTTTGAGTCCTAATCCAAAATTAATGGAAACAAACGAGGTTGATGTTTTATTCATTGATAAAAAACAAGAATTCATTGATTTGACCGATCCCCTTCTAGAACTAATTCTAGTTGATATTCCTTTAAAGAATCTTTGTAAGGATAATTGTTTGGGCTTATGCGAGCAATGTGGTGCAGATTTAAATGTTAAAACATGTAATTGTAAATCATAAAAAAATATTTGAGGAGATAAAATGCCATTACCTAAAAGACGCCAATCCAAGACGAGAGGCAAAAAACGTAGGACACATTACAAGTCAAAGTTAGCTTCTGTAACTACTTGCGCCCAATGCAGCCAACCAAAAATGCCACATAGAGCATGCCCTAATTGTGGATATTATCGCGGTCGCCCTGTAGTTGCTTCAAATTAATCTCTTTTAATCATGATGATCGCAGTTGACGCAATGGGAGGCGATCATGCCCCAGATATTGTGATTCAAGGTGCGATACAAGCACTTGAAACTTCAAAAATTCAAGTAATGCTTTTGGGGGATGAGATATCCATCCAATCCCATTTGGGAAACTATTCTTCCGACCGCCTTACAATCCAAGATGCACCTGATTTAATTTCTATGGATGAGCCTGGTTCTCGCGTCGTGAAAACGAAGCCCAATTCTTCAATTGTGCAAGGCTTACAATTAGTCAAAGATGGAAAGGCCGATGCTTTCGTCAGTGCCGGAAATACGGGTGCTGTTTTGGCTACCTCCCTTCTTTTGCTTGGGCGAATTCCTGGTGTGCACCGCCCTGCGCTCGCCGCTTACATTCCGTCTGAATCTGGGGGGAAAATAATTTGTGATGTGGGCGCAAATCCAGATACAAAACCAAAATATTTACTCCAATTTGCTATTTTAGCTTCTCATTATTATTCACATGTAGAAGGCGTCGAGAATCCAAAAGTAGGACTCATCAATATTGGTTCTGAGGCTAATAAAGGCAGTGCGCTTTATCAGGAGACGCATCAATTACTCCAGAAGAATTTACCAAATTTTGTTGGCAATATTGAGGGACGATATCTCATGTCCTCCGAAGCGGATGTATTAATCTGTGATGGTTTTGTTGGAAACACTTTAATCAAATTTGCTGAAAACTGGATTAGTCATTTAGGAGATGAGCTTAAATCGGCATTTCAAAACCATTGGCTTAGTCGCATGGGAAAACATTTTATAAAACCGGCTCTCGTTTCCATAAAAGAAAAATTTGATTACGAAGAACATGGCGGGGCACCTTTACTGGGCATTAATGGTGTCTCCATCGTCGCTCATGGAAGTTCAGGACCTAAATCAATTAAAAATTCTATTAAGCTAGCTCAAAAATGTGTTGAGAGCCACTTAATCGAACACACACAAACACAATTTAAAAATTCTATACGGGGAATAGCATGAACGCAATCATAAGCGCAACAGCACATTATGCACCAAAAAAAGTGCTAACCAACCATGATTTAGAAAAAATAATGGACACAACTGACGAATGGATAAAAAGTAGAACTGGTATTCATCAAAGACACATTATTGGCGAAAATGAAGCCACATCTGATATCTGCACACATATTGGGCGCGACTTATTGGAAAAAGCCAATCTCAAGCCAGATGATATCGACATTATTATTGTCTCTACTGTAACGCCAGATATGCTTGCTCCATCTACAGCAGCAATTGTGCAAAATAACCTTGGTGCGAATCGTGCATGGGGATTTGACTTATCTGCAGCCTGTTCTGGCTTTTTATATGGCTTAGAAACTGGAGCAAAATTTGTTGAATCGGGACAATATAAAAGAGTAATGGTCATCGGAGTTGATGCCATGTCAACCATCTTGGATTACGAAGATCGTAATACTTCTGTCCTCTTTGGAGATGGAGGCGGCGGCGTAATTTTAGAATCAACAGAAAGTGATTTTGGCATTCTAGATTCTATCCTGAGAATGGATGGCTCTGGTGGAAAGTATCTTCAGATGCCAGCGGGTGGAAGTCGTATGCCTGCCACAATCGAGACCGTTGAAAACAAAATGCATTATCTCAAGCAAGATGGTCGAACCGTCTTCAAATTTGCTGTAAAAGGCATGGCCGATGTAAGCGCAAAAATGTTGGAAAAGCATCAATTAACTGGTGACGATATTGCGCTTTTTATTCCACATCAAGCCAATAAAAGAATCATTGATGCTGCCGCAAATCGATGCAATATATCTAAAGATAAAGTCCTCATTAATATCCAAAAATATGGGAATACGACAGCAGGCACGATTGCCATCGGATTAAATGAAGCGGTGGAACAAGGACGATTGAAAGAGGGTGATTATTTATTACTCGCCGCATTTGGTGCTGGATGGACGTGGGGAAGTATGCTCATTAAATGGGGCAATCCTTCTTGAAAACTGCTTGGCTATTTCCTGGGCAAGCTTCCCAAAAAGTTGGAATGGGTTTAGACTTATTTGAAAAAACAGATTTGGGGAAATCCTATTTTAACCGTGCCAATGAAATTTTGGAAACAGATATTCAGTCTATAATTTTTGATGGCCCTGATGAAATATTAAAACAAACAAAATATACACAGCCCGCTATTTACATCGTAAGTGTCATTATCGGAAAATTACTTTTAGAAAAAGGATGCTTGCCTTCTGCCCTTGCCGGGCATAGTTTAGGTGAATATTCTGCTTTATGCATTGGAAACGCCTTTTCATTTGAAACGGGACTATCTTTGGTAAAAGTTCGAGCTGAAAGCATGTTTGAAGCTGGCAAAAATGAGCCTGGAAGCATGGCGGCAATTGTGGGTATGGATGACGCACAAGTTCAAGATTTGTGCGACGCTTATCAAGATGGAATTGTGGTACCTGCTAACTTTAACTCACTCGGACAAATTGTGATTTCTGGTGAACCGAATGCAGTCGAAGATTTGATGAAAATCGCAAAAGAAGCAGGTGCACGGTTGGTCATACCTTTAAATGTGAGTGGTGCATTCCATTCACCTTTAATGAAATCTGCTCGCGAATCACTTGCAGAGATATTGAATTCCACCGAAATTTCAGATACTATTTTTCCCATTTATGCAAATGTTCATGCAGGTCCTACTACGAACGGAAGCGCTATCCGGGAATTATTATTAAAACAATTGGAGAATCCAGTACTTTGGTCAAAAACAATGAATAATTTGATTGAGGATGGGAATGAAATGTTTTTGGAGTTGGGCCCCGGGAAAGTTTTACAAGGTCTTCTCAAAAGAATTGATCGGAAACAATCTTCTCGCGGTATTGGAACATTAGAAGAAATAGAGAATTATGATGTTTGATTTAAAAAATAAAGTAGCAGTGGTTACAGGCGCATCTCGTGGTATTGGGAAATCAATAGCAGAAACCTTTGCTTCCGCAGGCGCTATTGTTATTTGCGTTAGTCGATCTGAAGATGCCTTGATTAATTTGGTAGAATCTTTAAAAGCGTCCGGTGGGAATGCCCATTATCGTACCTGTGATATTTCAGACGGTGAGGCATTTACTTCCATGGTAAAATCGATTGTGACTGATTTTGGTCAATTAGATATTTTGATTAATAATGCTGGTATAACCCAAGATACCTTATTGATGCGTATGTCCGATGAACAGTGGACGCAAGTTTTAGATATTAATTTAAAAGGTGCTTTCTTCGGCATAAAAGCTGTAATGCGTCCAATGATGAAAAAAAGATGGGGACGCATTATAAATATTTCCTCTATCGTAGGCATCACAGGAAATGCAGGGCAAGCAAATTATGCCGCATCCAAAGCCGGACTCATTGGCCTAACAAAAAGTGTGGCAAAGGAAGTTGCTTCTCGAGGAATTACGGTCAATTGCATTGCACCCGGATTTATTAAAACTGATATGACAGACGAATTGTCTGATCAGGTAAAAGAAAAAATACTGAAAGATATTCCAATTGGAAGAATGGGAGATGGTTCTGATATTGCCAGCGCCGTTTTATTCTTAGCATCGGAAGAAGCCAGTTTCATTACAGGACAAACCATCGTGATCGATGGGGGTCAAATCATAAGCTAAACAAGGAGAAAAACATGTCAACATTAGACAAAATAAAAGAGGTTGTAATCGACAAATTAGGTGTCGATGAATCAGCCATTAAACCCGAATCACATTTCATTGACGATCTTGGTGCTGATTCATTAGATACGGTAGAGCTCATCATGGAATTCGAAGAAGAATTTGGAATTGAGATTCCAGATGAAGATGCTGAAAATATCATGACAGTTGGCGCTGCGCTTGCTTATATCGAAAAAACACAGTAAGTAATTTAGTTATGCGTAAGGTCGTTGTAACAGGATTGGGTGTTCTTGCACCGAATGGGAATACTGTTGAATCATTTTGGTCAGCTTTAAAAACGGGACAAAGTGGAATTGCTCCTATCAGTTATTTTGATGCAAGTGACCTACGTGCTAAAATCGCAGGAGAATTATCTGATTTTTCTCCCGAACCCATTTTGGATGCGAAAGAAGTTCGCAAATTAGATCCATTCTCTGTCTATGCCATTGTTGCAGGACAGCAAGCCATCGACCAATCTGGGCTAGATTTAGATTCAATTGATCTGGATCGAGCTGGCGTAATTATCGGATCTGGCGTTGGCGGTATTCAAACACTGGAAGAACAACACGGTATCATTATGAATAAAGGTGGTCGCCGTGTTTCTCCACAATTTGTGCCAAAAATGATATCCAATATTGCTGGAGGTCATTTATCCATTCGATGGGGGTTTCGAGGTCCAAATCAAACTATCGTATCAGCCTGCGCATCTGCGACAGATGCGATTGGTATGGCTCTCAGGCTCATTCGTTATGGCGATGCTGACATCATGATTACAGGTGGAACAGAAGCGAGTATCACGCCCTTAACCATTGCAGGATTTGGTAATATGCGTGCTTTGTCTCAAAGAAATGATGATCCTAAAGCAGCGAGCAGACCATTTGATGGCGATCGTGATGGTTTCGTCTTGGGCGAAGGCGCAGGCATGTTGATTATTGAATCAGAAGAACATGCGCTAAATCGTGATGCAACTATTTTAGCAGAGTTAGCTGGATATGGTGCAACCGACGATGCTTTTCATGTCACCCAACCTGCTCCAGGTGGTGCTGGCGCAGAAAAAGCTATGAAGCGTGCTATTGAAGATGGAAGCCTTACACTCACAGATATTGATTATATTAATGCACACGGTACCTCTACCCCATTCAATGATAAAAATGAATCAGCTGCAATTAAAAGTCTATTTGGAAATCATCCCATAAAAGTGAGCTCTACAAAATCAATGACAGGCCACTTATTGGGTGCTGCTGGTGGTATTGAAGCTGTTGCAGCAGTCAAAACCATTATGGATCAAACGGCTCCTCCAACAATTAATCAAGAAACACCCGATCCTGATTGTACCTTAGATTATATACCAAATGAAGCTCAATCCTTTACTATAGATGCAGCATTATCTAATACCTTCGGATTTGGTGGACATAATGCAGTAATTTGTTTGAAAAAATATTCGACTTAATGCGCTTTATTTTTACTGCTCTTAAAAAAATATTTTCTTCAAATCGCTCTCCTTTATCCCCTTTAGAAAAAAGGATAAAATATCAATTTAAAAATAAAGCCTATTTAAATCAGGCTTTTGTCCATAAATCTATATCTCCTCTTCCTAGGCAAAATTATGAACGCTTGGAATTTTTGGGTGATGCGGTCATCGATATTGTAGTCAGTAAATTATTGATGAAAGAATTTCCCGATGGCGATGAAGGTTTATTAACTCAGAAAAGAGCTGCACTTGTCCAAAAATCTTACTTGGCAAGTATGGGCACAATGCTCGACCTTATGGACCATTTAAACATCGAAACAAGTGTCGATTTAAGCATCGATAAAGTTGCCGAAAAACAGCAAGCTAATCTATATGAATCTTTGATTGGTGGCATGTACTTAGATGGAGGAATTAACCCTTGCCGTAAATTGATTATGGAAACAATTTGGGCTCATCGTGAAATCGCCTGGAAATCGACAAATTATAAAGGCAAATTGATTGAATATTGCCATCAAAAATCAATAGGCAATCCGTTATTCCAAGTGAAAGATGTGACGGGACCAGACCATTCAAAAACATTTGAAGTCCAGGTCAATATTGATAACGAACCTTATCAAACGGGCATTGCTACCAATAAAAAAGCCGCAGAACAGCTTGCGGCAAAATATGCTTTAGATGTTTTAGGCGCTGTCCTTTAATGATTCATATTTTTTATCTTATCTCGTAAAACTGCTGCTTTTTCATATTCTTCTTTTTCAACTGCTTGTTCCATCTTTTTTTGAATATCTTCTAACGTTATTTTAGCTTTTTGTTTTTCCATTATACTTTCTTTAAAAGCAGCTTCCGTCACACTAGCTTCTTCCATGACAGCATCATGAACTAAAATAGGGACTTTTAATCGTAAGCCCACAGCCAGAGCATCACTGGGACGCGCATCAATAAATCGAAGCCCAATGCCTTCTGCTTCTAATTCCATTTTAGCATAAAAAACACCCTCATTCAAATGCGTAACTTTAATCGCCTTTAATTTTGCTTCAAGACCTTCGATAATAGCTCCAATTAAATCATGCGTTAAAGGGCGTGGTGTCTCTACATATTCAATGGCAAGAGCAATGGCTTGTGCTTCCATAGAACCGACAATTACAGGCAAGATGCGTGAACCTTTTACCTCTTTCAGCAAGACGGCGTAGCTTCGACTTGGAGGGTGGAAAGAAATTCGCTTTATTTTAACAGGGATCATTTTAATGACTCAAGCTCATCTTTTAATTTTGATATTTTTACCACAGGACTCGGATCAACGCCATGGGCAATTGCACACCAATAACTTAACCAATCTCCATAATGAATCATATGAAGAAATCGTTCTATTACATTTCCACCACCACAGGCAATTTCTTTTTGTGCTAATGGAAGCGTTTTCAATATCTTTTGAGTGACATTTTGACGGTGTTTTACCCGTGGATGGTCACCCTCATCCTTAAGCCATAATATGACCATGGAATGAAAAAGGGATTCATTTTTTTCCCAACCCACAATTTCATTATGATTTAGTTCTGGTAATTCATTATGGTAAGCTGGCATTTTTGCATTTTCGCATAATTGTCCTTTGTACCGAAGCGCCACAACGGATGTCCATTCTGATTCACCATAAATAATAGGAATTTTTGTGTGGATTTCTTCTGCCATTTTATAAGCAGGATTTGTCTCTTTTTCTTGGCTATATAAATTAGTCAATTTTTGTAAAAATGGAACCGCAGAAACCAAATCTGTTTCCCACGATTTATCAATAATACCTAATTGATTTAAAATATAAAGCATGGGGACAAAAGAAAATGCTACGGCAGCACGAGGTTGCAATCCAGATGGAATTTTAACCACATCTTTTCCAATAGATTGAAGTTTTTCTGTTAGAATTCCACCGGTGCTAATCCCAAGAACTTGGGCGTCTGCATTCATGGCTTGTTCGGTGGCAGCAAGTGTCTCTTCCGTATTCCCTGAATAAGAAGAACAAATAACCAACGTATTTTCGTTCACCCAATGGGGTAAAGTATAATGACGCGATACAATGAATGGGACTGATAATTGATTTTTCAAAAAAATTCGATTTATATCTCCACCGATCGCAGAGCCACCCATTCCCGCCAATACAATATTATGAATCGGTTTTTGTACGGGTGTTAATTGAATATTTTTTCCAATCTCCATCGCATCTAAAATATTGGAAGAAAAATCAGTGATGGAACCAAACATGTTTTCTGGATCAAAAAGTTTTGTCATTAGTACGTCCTATTTTTGATAAGTTGAATAAAAGCATCTAGATCTTTTCGTTTTTCTTCTGGCAAAAAATGTAATACTTTACCTGCTTCTTCAAAAAAAGATTCATATCGAGTAATGGTCTCTTCTGCAATGCCTGTTTTTTCCAAAAATGTTTTAACAATATCCATGGAATCTTCATTTTGTTTAGACATGAATTGAGAAATACATTTGTTCCATTCTTGCTCATGATTGGTGCGAGCTAAAATGATTGGATAAGTTTGTTTCCCCTCAGCCAAATCACTTCCCAAACTTTTCCCCATTTGTTGAGGATTAGAGATAAGTTCTAACAAATCATCTTGCACTTGAAAGCCTTTGCCTAACAAGCGCCCAAATTGATCTAAATTTTGAACCGTTTCATTGCTCAATCCTTCCATAATGGCTGGCAATGCAGCACAAGCACCCAATAATGCGCCTGTTTTGCAATCGATCATATCTAAATAATTAGATTCAGAAATGCTTAGATCATTTTCAAATTCTTTATCCCAAGCTTGCCCTTCACAAATCTCTAAAGTGACTTGATTGAAATAATTCATCACTTCTGTGACATGTGTCTCTACAAGTGTAACTTTAAGTTGGGCCAAAATAAAAATCGCATCGCCTGCTAAAATCGCAGTGGATTCATCCCATTTTTGGTGCAAGGTTTCTTGACCATGACGCGTATCATCTTTATCCATAATGTCATCATGAACCAATGTAAAGGTATGAAGCAGCTCTACGGCTAAAGCTAAGTTCATTAATCCACGAGAATTAGCATCCAAAGCTCGACCCATAAGATGCACTAAAAGAGGACGAAATCGTTTCCCTTTTCCCTTTAAAACATAACGAATTGGATCATATAGATAGCCTGGTTTTTGCGGGATTGGAAGGCTGGCCAATTCTCGATTGACTTCCTCCCTAATCAGATTTATTTTTTTTTGGAAGTCACTCATGATTCAAGTGTGATATCCCCAAATGATTGTAATTTATCTAAAACCAATTTTTTGATCTCTTCCATTCTTTCCATTGAATTTGCTTCAAATCGTGTTACGATAACGGGCTGAGTGTTAGAAGAGCGAACTAAACCCCACCCATCGCCAAATTGAATGCGAACACCATCAATGGTATTGCAATCAAAATTTGCTTTAAAATAGGCCAATGCTTTCTTGGTAATGGTAAATTTTTCTTCATCCGTTCCACAATCCAAACGCATTTCTGGCGTTGAATAATACACAGGTAAATCTGCTGCGATTTTTGATAGTTTTTTATCGGAACGAGATACTAATTGCATGAGACGGGCAGCTACATATATGGCATCATCAAACCCAAAAAAATCGTCAGCAAAAAAAATATGTCCACTCATTTCTCCACCAAACTTACATTGAATTTCGGCCATTCTTTGTTTAATGAGCGAATGACCCGTTTTCCACATGACTGGAATTCCACCCGCTTTCACAATCATTTCTTCAAGCGCTTGAGAACATTTTACATCAAACAAAATTTCATCGCCTGGTTCAACAATTTCTGGAAGAAAAAGTGCCATTAATTGATCTGCCCAAATGACTGTTCCCTTTTCATCTACAACGCCAACTCGATCTGCATCACCATCAAAAGCAAATCCCAAATCGTAATCACCGGATTTCACTTCACGAATCAAATCTTGGAGATTCTTCTCAACCGTTGGGTCAGGATGATGGTTTGGAAAAGTGCCATCTGCATCACAAAATAATTCTTTGACTTCAACATTGTGCATATTTTCAAAAATTGTTGGCGCATTCAAACATGCGGCCGCATTTCCACAATCCATGACCACTTTAAGAGGGCGTTCAATGTTGATTTTGCTCCGAATCATTTTATTGTAATCACCATTGATATCATGTTTGGCTTCACTGCCTTCTCCAATTTCGAAATCATTTTTATCAATCAGCGCTTTCAATGATTGGATAGTTTTTCCAAAAACAGCTTTACGTTCAATGGACATTTTAAATCCGTTGAATTCTGGAGGATTATGACTACCGGTAATTTGAACCGCACCAAAGACACCAAGCTTAAACATGCTATAATAATTAGCTGGCGTGGGTAAAAGTCCCAAATTGATGACATCTGTTCCCGTGGACAAAACCCCTTTCGAAAACGATTCCATTAGAGACGGCGTTGTAAGACGAATATCCCCACTTAATGCAATCTCTTGACCGCCAGAGCGGCGAATTAATGTTCCAAATGCTTTTCCTAATGCAAGCACCACATGGGGAGGAAAATCATCTTCTACTTTTCCACGAATATCATATTCGCGAAATATATATTTATTTATACTCATTTTTAACCTTCAATCTTTTTACTATTATTAATGTCTAAATTACAAAAATTCAAAATTGAATTCATTAAAAGAAATGCCATAATTCTTATGATTATTCTGAAAGAACTCGACGTAGAAAGCCCTCATTTTTTTCTAATTTCGCAATCGCATCTTTCGCCGAACATTGCATCAATCCCATAACGATAGCTGTTTTTACAGACATACCAGATTCTCTCAATAATTTCTCTGACTTCTTGGCCTCAAATCCCGTGATTTCAGAAATGATCCGTCTTCCTCTATCCAATAGTTTTTCATTCACGACTTGCAAATCTACCATCAAATTTCCCAATGTTTTTCCCATGCGAATCATCGTTGCTGTCGATATCATATTCAAAATCAATTTTGTAGCGGTTCCAGCTTTCATTCGAGTAGAACCAGTTACAACTTCTGGGCCAATATTGACCGCCATAAGCACATCCGTTTTTGTTGCTCGATAAGGTGCTTTATTCGTTACTAAATAAGCTGTAAAAGCACCAAGAGACCGGGCATAGTCTAAAGCAGAAACCACATATTTCGCCGAACCACTACAAGATATACCCACCAATAAATCATGCTTAGAAAAATGACATTTTTTTAAATCTTGAATGGCATCTTCTGAACTATCTTCTGCCCCTTCGATAGATCGAACCAATGCCTCTTCTCCCCCAGCGATAATGCCTTGAAACCATTCATGTGGCGCGGAGAAGGTTGGAGGGATTTCTGATGCATCCAATACGCCCAGTCGTCCGCTCGTACCTGCACCAATATAAAAAATGTGTCCACCTGCTTGCAATGCTTTTACCGCCAAATTGACCGTCGTTTCTATTTCGGGAATTATGGATTGAATGGCCTTTGCGATCTTTTGATCTTCGCTGTTGATAATTGTCAAAATTTCCCCCACGGGCAGGGAATCAATTTCCATAGATAACGGATTTTGCATTTCGCTTAAAAGATCTTTGCGTTTCATAAGTTTCGTTTTATCTTTGAGGTTGAATCAAAATTTAAGCAGATTGTGTCTCAAGAATATGTGTCTTTTTATTCTTTTTGATTTCATCTGAAGAGAAGGATTAAGTTCAGCCTACTCATTATGAAGAAATGGCAAAACATTCATCTCGCTCTCCCTAATATCGATTTGGAGGAAGCATCCAATTATCTTTTGGAACTGGACGTTTTATCTGTATCTATTCTTCCCAAAGAAGGGACAAATCCTGAATTTGGATTCGATGAAGCGGGCGAAAACATTTTCTTATCTTCAGAGAAAGATGTCCTATCATTTATCATCGATGAACATATTAATCCTAGCCCTATTCTTAAATCTTTAAGCAAAAAACTGTCTCTAGAAAATACACCTAAATTTAATCTTAGCATGATTGAAGATAGAGATTGGATAAAGCATACACAAAATCAATTTTCTGAAATAGTAATCAATGAGTCACTTCGAATTCTGCCACCTTGGGAGACAAAAAGTCCGTTTAATGGAGAATCTATTATCATCGAACCTGGATCTGCATTTGGAACAGGAGATCATCCAACGACTCACTTATGCTTGGATTGGCTTTCAAAAAATATCAAGCCCGAGAATCATGTATTAGATTTCGGCTGTGGATCAGCCATCCTCTTGATTGCCGCACTTCAATTAGGCGCGGGTACGGGAACAGGCGTGGATATAGATCCGCTTGCTTTAGAAAATGCAAAACACAATTGTACACTCAATCAAGTAAACCCTACTTTATGTTTATCGCAGGATTTTCACTCTGGACAATTTGATATTATTGTGGCAAATATACTTTGTAATCCACTGATTGCCCTCGCACCCTTGCTCGCTGAAAATTGTAATACAAATGGACAGATTATTTTAGCTGGTATTTTAGAGCATCAAATATCTCAAGTCATTGATGCTTATAACCCTTATTTTTCTATAGAATTATTGGCGCAAAAAGAAGAATGGGTTTTACTTGGTGGAAAAAAGAAATCCAAATAAGTCTATTTATTCTTCTCTCGAAATTTCTTCCACGCCATAGCGCCACCGGCTCCGATTAAAAGTTTTAAGCCACCAATGGGTGCTTGAGTTGGTGCATTCGAAAAACCAACGCCTTGTGCCATCAGGATACTTGAAATTGAAATAAGTCCAATAATGATTGTTGTGTATCTGTTCATAATTGTTTTTTCCAAATGCAACCTTTTGAAGGTTTATTCTGAGTTTATTTAATGTATGTGATTTTTTGTGTGAATGTCTTTTCTCCTGATTCCAATTTTATAAAATAAATTCCTGATGATTGATTCACTGGACTCCATTGTGCTTTGTGTTTACCTGCTTTCATTGGTTTATTTATCAGGGTTTCTACCAACCGTCCTTTGATATCAAAAACGCGTAGAGACGTTATTAATAACGTCTCGGTACCTGGGATATCAAACGAAATCATGGCGCTTGGATTAAATGGGTTAGGATAAATGGGATATAATGAAAATTTTGCAGGTAACGAGATGTTATCGATTTTTATTTTCCCTTGCTGAGAAATGATATTCTCTCCATTTAGCATTTTGTAATAAAGATTTAAAATTTCGATTTCAGAATCCATCTTGAATGAAATTGTATCTTGCTTAAACTCACCTGTTCTCGAAAATTCTACAATAGAAAATCCTCTTTCTGGAGAGTCACTTGACATAAATAATTCGCCATCCTGATTTTGTTGAGGTGTAAATTGAATGCTTTGCTCACCGATATCGTAAGAAATCTGGATTTGTCCAGCTTGAATAGATTCGTCAATAATAATTGAAATATTGTCCTTTTTTTGGATCACTTCCAATGAGCGTCCAACTTGTGATTGCTCTTTTTCAATCTGACCAAAATTCTTTTGATACCAAGACCACATTTGAACAAATGCCATGCCATCTTCTAAATCAAATTTGCTATCCAATGTTGATATAAAATGAGGTGCTTCTCCACTCACAGGAGCTAATTCAAAGTTAAAATCTTTTGCATTCCATCTGTTTAATAAAATATTTAAATCAATAAAAGATATCTTTGAATCTAAATTATAATCACCCAACATTGGCGTTAGATAGGTATACGCTATGTCAACGGTCGTAAGGCCTGTTTCGTCTTCCAGATAGGTAAAGGATACGGTTATCGAATCGTAACTTGCAAACGGAGGTTTTAATAATATGCTTAAGCTTGAATCTGTTTTACTTGAATCAAAGCTTATCGAGTTCACATTAAAAGCGGATATGGAAAAATTCAATGAATCAATCTTTTCATTAAATAAAAATGTAATAGGCCTATTTTCCATAAGAACAATAAATGAATCGATTGGGAAAGAAATTGATTCCACGCTAGGAGGAAGTATATCATATAATTGAGTTGTATCGACAATGGTAGTATTACTCACCAATTGATTGCCAGCTTCGTCAAATATCTCAACATCTGCTTTGGTCTTTAGAATGAATTTTTCATTTCCATTGGGCGTATGATTATAATTAAAATTCATTCTAATTTGATTCTCTCCTCCATTCAAAAAATTACTATCTGTGCGTGTCAAACTCGTAATCACCATGGTATCAGAAAGACTTTTATTCGAAAAATATTCTATCTCAAAATTGTTTTTAGTGATGGACTCCGTCCCGACATTTGTCCCAAATATTGTATCATCAAAAATCAAATCTAAATAGGAGTTGTTTAATGCAAAATTTACTGAATCTAAAGCTGGAGCTAAGTAATCTCTGACTGTAAATAATTGGCTTGAATTAAATTCAACACTAACATTATTTTCATCTGCCAAAACAGCATTAAACGAGAAATAAATAGTTGTTTCACTTTCAAATATTTCTGTAGGAAAAAGCGCTATTGAAGGTGGATCCCCTTCCATGGTTAAAGTAAAAGGAATATCGGGGCCCGAGATATCATTATATTTTAGTATGATATAGGACATCAAATGTTCAGCTTCCACAACAATTTCCGTATCTGGGATATATAATGTTTCACTAAAACTCATGGTAATTGAATCATTTTCCATCGCGCCATTTTCAGGTATCACAAAATCAATATCAGGAGGAACGGCATCACTCAAATTGAATGTTATTCCATCCACATCGAGAAGCGGAATTCCTATGCTATTGAAAATTGAAGAGACCGAAGCTGGTCCGATTGTAACAGATTCTGAGCCACTAGGCAGATTGGGGTACTCTATATTGATGATAACTGATTCATCGCCACTCACAAGATCATCTCCTGTTAATGATGTGAGAGAGCTTATATTTGCTTCTGTGGCATTGCCTCCATTCGGGTTGATTGTTAAACTATAATCATCATTATCTAAAGGTGGTCCATTTCCGCTGTACACCTCTTGGTAATCGCCACCATAAACACCTTCGCTAAAATAATAATTTATATTCGAAAAATCTTCTGATAAAGATGTAGAATCTACAGTGAGCGCTAAACCAAAAGAGGTTTTCACACTGCCAGTATTTCCTCCACGATCGTCCACAACAATGTAATATGTTCCTGCCTCAAGTATCAATTTGGGAAGCATATTGGCATAATAGGGGGCGGACTCAAAACCTGAAATACATTCAAACGCATAAGTCTCAGACGAACCATCTGGATAGAGAATTTCTGTATTAGAATCATCCTGATAAAACGCCCAAGATGCCATATCGCAATCAACTGTAAATAAAGCAATATGAACATCTACATCTGTTTCAGAATCACAGGTTGTGATATAGATTGTTGAAGTTTCGCTTAAGGATAATTTGTATGTATAATCTGTTCCATCCGAATTATTAATATTTCCTGGATTGCCGTCAATACCTGGAAATGCCCTAAAGTCCCAATCATTATCGTCAACGGTAAGGTCCGCTAAATGATTAAATGGGAAGTCAACTTCAGTAAGTTCTGTATCAAAGCACTGAGCAAATGTCACCTTCGGAACGGACATTAATATTAAGACAAATAATGGATAAACTATTTTATTCCACATTAATTAACCCTATTCCATAGCTTTTTATATGGGCAGAATCATTTTTCGCATCTCGAAGTTTGGTGTTTTTTCCATAAAGCAATTCCGAATTTCCTGTGGAAATAGCCGTTAAATGAATCGTTGCCAAAGACCAAGTTCCCCCATCATTTTGATCCATCTCAATGTCAGGTAATAAATATATAAGAATATCAAGAACCCCTTGCTCATTCTCCACAATTTGAATGGGGCTATTTTGACTTTGGAAAAATTCTCCCGCAGTCACTGAATCAACCCTTACGCTTCCCCAATCATATCGGATATCTAATTGAGCCGCAGCCGATGGATTTAGTTTTAACCCATAAAGCTGAACAGATATTGAAGAATTTAATTGTGTATTTATTTCTGCAGGATGGAAAAAAAGTGCCGGTGCTTCCAAATCCATATTCTCAGGATCAAATGGATTATTTAAAACATAGTTCGCTTCATCACATGAAAGAATCAAAAATAAGCAACAAAGAAAAAGTTTATGAACTATTTTCTTAAAAACGATAATTGAATTGTATTTTATTCGCATCAGGTTTGTATTCAAAATCAAAATAATAGTCTCCATCAAAAAAATCATCATTTGGTGCAACAATATAGGCATGAGCCATATTTATAACCCAAATCAATGCACCTATATTTCGAACATTTTTCATAAATAAATTGTATTTTTTTGTATCAGAAACATACTGAATAATTTGAGGGCGTAATTCTAATAAATTGTGTGGATCAGTTTCGATTTGGTAAGATTGATATGTTTCTTGAAATCCTCCCCAAGCAATATCATATTGATAATAAGCTATCAAAGTGCTTACTCCGAGAATCGCTTCTATACTCATGAATGTATATCCATGAAATTTTCGTTTTGCCCAAATTTGTCCGCTACCTGGTAGCGCGGTGGACATCATAAGTGCTTTAATTTTACTGGGTATTGGAGGCAGTTGAGGCCATATCCGTTTACGAATTATTTTTTTGGACACGGCGACTTGAGATGTATCTGATTCTACAGACAGATTATCTGGAATTGGTAAACCACTTACATCATAAGCCATTTTTTTCATATCTAGCAAAAGGCTATCAGAAGCGCCTGAACTATTTATGGAAAATTCATTGACCATCGTTTCCAAATCAACGGAAAACAATCTACCATTGATTAAAAATTCATCATCCCCGTTCTGTTCAATTTTTCCTGCGATAATATAATTTACGTTTAATTTTTTCCCGAGATCAATGGCGCACCCTTCACTTAAACATGACCAATAATCTTTTTTATTTGGATTTAAAATACTGAACTGATTACTGATACCTTTATTTTGGACTCTATAAACTTTCAGATCTCGGATTGTCTTCCTGAATTCCTCTGTGAGGAATAATCTTAACGGCTCAGAAAGACCCTCTCCACTAAATTCTAACACAGCAAGTTTGCTACCTGTATTCAAGTAAACCGATTTACTAATCTCACTCGCAAAGCAAAGATTTATAAATTGAAAAATGATGATAGCTCGAATGATGGACATGAATGAAAAAGAGAGGATATTTTTCCTCGCTATTGTAAAGTTACGCCGTTTCTTGAATCCATTGCAAATAAATCGAAAAAAGGATATATCTAAAATTGTTTGAGCGGATTGTCTCGCATCATTTGTTCAATAAAATTTTTGCTTTCTTGATGAATGGCCCTTTCTACATCTCCATATAAATTCTGACTTGTGGATTGTCCCAATATTTCATGAGAATAGATTTTAGATGTCATCACTTTTTTAGGTAAAAGAATTTTTCCTTTTGGTTTTGAATACCCTTCTGCAGAGATAGAAAAATCATAAACTGAAAAAATAACCAAAAATGATGAGATCTCATCAACTCTTGAATCAATAATTTGTATATCTACACGTAAGATAGGTATCTGCTCATCTTCTATTTTTATATTATATTTTAACAAACGGAGTTCGAGTATTTGAGCAATACGTTTCTCCCATGTCAAATCTGCTACACCCTTCAACTTGATTTCTAAGTTTAAATCGTCAATCCCTTTTAGATTCCCATCGAACCATTTATCTTTAGCCAAAATATTCGAGAATAATAAAAATAATAATATCAATTCTTTCTTCATAGGAAAAATTTAATCTTATTTTTCTTTGCTTTTAGAAAAATACCGACGCGTTTCTGCCATCACCTTGGGAGATAATAAAATTGCCGATATCATAGTCGGAATTGCCATTAAGGCAAACATGCCATCAATGAGATTAATGGCTATATCAATAGAAATGACCGATGCCAAAACGATGGTGGCAAGGTAAAACCAATTATAAATGGGTTTTGCCTTCGTGCCAAAAAGATAACTTGTGCATTTCCGTCCGTAGTAAGAATATCCAAACATGGTGGATAAACTAAAGCTTAATACAGCCACAAATATTATCACTTGACCGAACAAACCCAATTCACTTTTGAATGCCATGGTGGTTAGGGTTACTCCATTATCTCCACCGTAATCCACGCCAGAAGCTAAAATGACAAATGCGGTAATCGAACACACGACGATGGTATCAATAAAAGGACCTAACATGGCAACCAATCCTTCTCGGACGGGCTCTTTGGTTTTGGCTGCACCATGCGCCATAGCTTCCGTCCCAATCCCAGCTTCATTCGAAAATGCAGCGCGCTTAATGCCTACAATAATGATGGAACCCAACGCACCGCCCAAAACGGCATCTCCCGTAAAGGCATCCTGAAAAATTGATGCAATAATAGCCGGAATATCTGAAATATGATTGACGAGAATAATCATGGCGGCAAAAAGATAGATGGCAACCATAAAAGGAACCAACCGTGAAGCAACTTTTCCAATTCGCTTAATTCCGCCCAAAATCACCAAGGATACAATCAATGCAGTCATTAGTCCCGTAAGCGTGTCGCCAAGCATAGGATTATCCAAAAATAATTCATTCGGTCTATAAAATAAATCTCGAATTATTTGTGCCAATTGGTTTGCTTGAAAAAGGACAAAACAGCCAAATAATCCCGCAACGCTAAACAAGATGGCTAAGGGACGAAAAGCTTTTCCCAATCCTTCTTCAATAACATACATGGGACCACCTTGCACTTCACCTCGGTCATCTTTCCCTCGATACATAATACTTAGAGTGCAGGTAAAATATTTCGTGGACATACCAATAATCGCAGAAAGCCACATCCAAAATAAAGCACCTGGGCCACCCGTGTGAATCGCCAAAGCGACACCACCGATATTTCCCATTCCAACAGTACTTGCGAGCGCAGAGGATAAAGCTTCAAAATGTGAAATTTGTCCAGGATCATTTTCATCATCATATTTCCCTTGCAAAATTTTAATCGCATGAGGAAAATGTCGAAAGGGGATAAAACGACTGTATATCGTAAAAAATATTCCACCGCCCACCAATAGGATGATGAGAGGTGTCCCCCACATAAACCCTGAAAAAGCAGACATGGCGCTATCTATAAATTGTAGCATATTTATGGACTCTCTTTCATATAATTGTGCATATTTATTTATAAAATATAGGCAATATCCTAAAATACCATGCTTATTTTCTTTATTGATTTTATGAAAAAATTCGACTTATATCTCCTACGACAGTTTTTCGGCATTTTTCTCATGGCGCTCCTGGGCTTTGTGAGCATTTTTATTATCGTGGACCTCATCGAAAATCTAGATCGATTTATTGACAATCATGTTCCATGGCCTATCGTAGGCTCTTATTATTTTTATTCTTTCCCCTGGTTTGTGAGCATCGCTCTACCCATGTCCGTCCTGATTGCTACTGTATTTAGTGTTGGCGGATTTGTCAAACGAAATGAATGGACAGCCATGAAATCATCTGGTATTTCACTCTATCGTCTCGCCCTCCCTTTATTTATTGTTGGATCAATAATAAGCATCGGATCTTTTATTTTAGACAACGAATGGGTGTCTTGGGGAAATGAAAAACGATTTGAGATTGATCGCGATCATGTAAAACGGCGTTCAAGACATAAATTAAAAAATGTATTGAATAATATTTTTCTACAAAAAAATTCGGATGCACATATTTCTCTTGCGAAATTTCGAATAGATAAAAAAAGAGGCAATGATTTAGCCATTGTTCAATTGCATGAAAAAGCTATCAAACAACGAATTGATGCAAAACACATTATTTGGAATCAAGATGTATCCCTCTGGCAGATTAAAGATTATTCTATTCGTTCTTTTTCTTTAGATGGAAAAGAAACAGCCGTCGTGATTTCAAAAAAAGATACGATTATTTCTTTGGGCTTTTCACCCCAAGATATTCAAAAGCAAGCGCGATCGCCTGAAGAATTAGACTATTTTGAATTAACAAGTCGTATTGCTCAACTCAAATCTAATGGGGTAGATACGCTTCGATGGGAAGTGATTCGATATATGAAAATATCTTTTTCATTCACCTCATTGATTCTCATTTTGTTCGGTATTCCCCTGGTCGTTTTTAAGGAAGATAATAGTTTATCTTTCGGCGCTGGGATGAGCGTATTCGTTATTTTTTCTTATTACGCATTTATTAAGTTTGGACAATCATTGGGATTTAATGGCATTTTAGAACCAATCCTCTCCGCTTGGCTTGGAAATATTCTCTTTTTCGCAGGTGGATCTTTTTTATTGCTAAGGGCTAAAAAATAACGTTGAGAATTATCTTTCTAAAATTTTGAAAATATATCTGGAAACAACTTAAAGCTTGAGGGACTATCCATAAATGGATTCCGCATCTCGTGCGGAATGACAAGCTTGCTTTATCAAACTCACAATTTAATTGTCATGCCGGAATTTTCGCAGAAAATATCCGGTATCCACCTGGAGCTTGACTGAAAATCTTTAGATGAGTTTCGTGTTTCTGAGCGGAATGACGCATGTCAGTAAAGTTCAAAGTTTGTGGGACTTATTCCAAATTATCCGCTGGCTTTGGACGTTTCCGTGATTTAAAACTTGTGATTGTTAAGCCTAGAGAAAAATTAAATCCACGCATGGTTTGAATCCACATTCCATTACGGAAGCCAAAACCCAAATCAAAAATAATGGGACCTTTATGAAATCCAAGTCCTAAAGATAATTCTTTCGCATCACCGCCCGCCCAGCTATACCCAAGTCTGATCGGAATATTATCTAATTTTGTCCACTCCACTCCAAAAGACCAACGCCATTTTGCTTTCGAGTAATATTCGTTGCTGAACCCCGTAATTAAATCACTGGCTAAAAGAAATGTTTCCGTTCGTTTCGATACGCCCAAACGAAAAGTAGCTGGATAGCGTGTTACAAAAGGGCGAGCGCTCCCATTTGCAGTGGTATCTTTGATAATTTCTGAATGATTATAAAACAAGGAATCTTGTGATAATTTATCCGCACGAAGGGTATCGATGGTATAGGTAAATAAAACCGATTCACTGGGACCCAATTCTTCTCCCTGCCACGTAAAAGGATAAATTCCAGGGATGGAAATGCCCGGACCTCCTTCATCTTTTTTGAGCGTTTTATTCCAGGTGATATTGCCTTTCGCGTTAATGAGAGATGCGCCAAAAGCCCAGCCATCAAATTCTTGGGTAACCACACCAATATCCAAACCCAAACCAGCACCCCCAAATCCTTGGCGTATGAGATATTTCCCCGAACCGTAAAGCCCTAAATCATCCGTAATCAGGGTCGCTGAAGAACTATCAGAATCGATCCCAAAATAAAAAAGACCTTGAAGATATTTGACTGTTGCTCCAAATGATAAATTTTTAAATGGAACCGCAAATGTCACGCCATATTCATTTATCCCCAGCATTTCGTAGCCCAAAGTCATATCCAGCTCTGGTTTATCCGCATTGCCATACATCATCAATTCTAATAGACCTATGGGCAATTTATAATTGGCTAAAAAGATGGCATTTGACGTAAATGCTAAATTTTCATACGCAAAGTTTAAAACAGGAATTGGAAGATGAAAATCTTGGAAAAAAGTGAGTCCACCCGCATCTTGAAATTCTAGAAATAGTTTATCCTTATCTGCAGTATAAAGGGTATCACCACTATATTCTGACAGCGTTTCAAATGAAATGAAATTCCCGATCACGCCAGCATCAAACCCAAATAATTGCAATTGAAAAGGTTTATCTTGTTGAAACCCAATGAGCGCAGGATTATATCCAACAGAAAATATACCGTCTGCAATTGTTGTATAAGTCCCTGCTAAACCCACAACACGAGGATCTCGTTTAGTTTGCCCAACTGCAATCGTTAAAACAATCAAAATGAAGATGATACATCTTTTTATCATTTGAAAATCCTGCCGTTCTGATTCTTTGCTTTAATAAAGGATAGGCTTTTTTTATTAACTCGCACAGCATTTGGTCTAATAATAAGATAATATCCATTCATATCTCGAATGGAGCCATCTGAACTAGAAATTCTTAAACGCACTTTATCATGAGATGTGGGAAAATCAACCGTTGCGCTCAAATCCCAAGTATAAGATGCTAGGTTTTCTGCTTCTGCCACAATAGACGACCAATGAGCGTCATTGTTAATCTCGGGACTTTCTATGGTGGAATAATCTATATTTATGGTTTCTATATTGCCATAATTTTTCCATAATATCTCGTAGGATTGATCCGCATACAAGGTATCTCCTCCATTTGGCCAAGTAATCAAAAGCTCATTTGGAGAACTTTCCATCATGCCTGTGCTGCTTAAACGAAAAGTGATGAATGAATTGATATCCAAATAATCTGCCGTCGTCATATATACGGATTGACTATCCGTTCCATTCAAATGAAATCTAGGCGCCACATAATGATCACCATAATCTGTTAAAAGAAAAATACGATTAGAATCCATGGTGCTTAAAAATGTCCCTGTGCCCGCTTCATGCACCATCCCTGGCGGAAAGCCGGAAGAATCGCCTTCGATATAATAGCTCACAGGGTCGGGTAAAATAAATTTCCATAGCGTATCCACATAAGAAATCACAGTCTCTGTTCCCGATACAGCTCGGTGGACTAAATAAGGAATGCCATCCACGCATTCAGAAAAATCTGTCATAACATTAAAAATATAAATATCACTAGTATCTGGATCTAATGCTGAGCATTGGTTCACAATATATATTTCATCCAAGAGATCCCAGCCTTCTTGAACCACCAAGGAATCTCGGAGCGTGGCTAACATTTCGGCTGTGGTATCATAAGGAAAATAGGATTGATTCGACATCAAAATAGATAACTCAGCACCAAAAGGAATCGCATTTATCACATTGGACGTGAGTTCAGCGTGAATGAGAGAATTCCGAATACGATTTCGGTTTTCCGGATCAAATTCTGTAATCGGCGTTGGGAGCGCAGAAATAAAAGTCATAGGTGCCATCATCACTTCAAAAGGAGCAACCAATCGGTAAGCACCAGAAATTGCTTTGCCTACTTCGATGGTACCGCGCCCATCTACTCGTGATTCAGATTCTACCACCAAGCTCACAGGATTAATTGAGAGTAGTTCAATAATGTTTGCGCAATTTTCATCTGATGGTACCAGTTGGGACCAAGAGGGAAGACTATCTGATTTCGAATTAAAAATTTGCGTGAGTGTCCCCTCTTTATTCAATTCGATTACAGTCATGGCCGTATCAATATCATTTATTGGATATCCTATGGAATCCACATTTACACATAAATTAGTTGTATCCCCAAAGGTATCCACACCTTTCATATTGATACTCAACATGACAGGTAATTTAATCTGACTATACATGATAAACTGAATACGCACATCTGTCATGGTCATCCCCGTGAGTCCTTGAGGCATATTTTCCATGGATTGTGTAGAGCTTGGAAAAGCCATAAAAACATAGGCTTCCAGCGATTCAAAACGCATAGAATACATACGGACCTTTAGCCCCAAACCGCCAAGATACTCATCTTTTAAAGAAATAACGGTTGTTTGCGCTGGAATAGAAACATCTAATCCCAATTCCATTTTATCGATTGCAGAGTCTGGATATTGCGTGCTTTGAAAATTGTATCCTTTTAAATCAAAATCACGATTAATCACATTTCCTGTTGAAAGCGCAGTATCAATCAAAACCGAATCAGACCCAAGAGGTGGAACAAAATTTTGAAAATTGATGCGAAAGTTAATATCAAAGGGAAACGTGCTTTCCAAATCAGAAATAGTCAGGCGATTGGCCGTATTATCAATGCCCTCTGTTTTGAGTGTTGCCTGAAAAAGAGACAGGCTGGTTTCACCACCATCATCACCTCCTTGTGCTGGAAAACTCATATCAGGTTTTGGAATATCTAATACCGTCTCTAAAATATTTACCTCAGCAGAATCCAAAGTGGGGATATTCAGATTAAGAATTAGATTGACTAACATAGAATCATTGGCCGGAATTACAACCGTTTCGCCACTGGCCACATCAGCAGAATCCAACTTGAAACCAAGATTAATTTTGATTTTTTCTTTTAACCGTTTTCCTAGAAGAAGCGTGGTATCCGTATATGAAATATTACTACCAATCGTCGGGCTTGTCTCATGCTGTGCTAAGGTATCATTCGTTAAAACGGCTCCCGTAAAAAGTCCAGATTGTGCTTGAATCAAATCTTTGGGAATCCTTTGGTTTGCAATAGATGTAATAAATTGTGCTAGATTGATATCATCATCACCCATAACCAAAGCATTGATACTTTCCACAATTTGAGGGTCACTCGCCAGATCAATATCACTAAAACCTAAATTTAATTCTACGAGTGCTTCGGTGAGAATCGAATCAACAGCCGTATTAAAAACATTCACAATGAAATTCCATGTTTCAGCTGTTATTGTTCGATCTACTGCTGGAGGCATATAGAATGTCGCAGCCGACCAAGTGGCTGGATTTGCTTCAACATAAGTATTATCAAAATAAGGTCCATTGGAACCAGCCTCATAACTCACGACGGGCAAACTCATATTAATAGGAGAGACTGGAATTTCAAATGTGCTTAAATCTACGCCAGGTATTGGCGTCGCTGGAATATCAGTATCAAGATAACCACCATCAAAATCTACCTTCAAATTATCGTCATCAATGGCTTGAGACGGCAATTCTCCTTCAAAAATTAACTCCATTCCTAAACTGTCATCACGATTAAAGATGTTGACACTATCCACAATTCCATCAAGAGAATACCGGGTTTGGACTAATGGAATCTTGATATCGATAAACCAAGTGGGCTTTTCGAATTTCTCGGTTTTCTCAAAATCGCAAGCACTCAAGAGGAATAAGGCTAAAAGGCCACTGAAATAAAAAATACTTAAATATTTTTTATCAGGTCTATTTCTCGGATGATTTTTCATAAACGTTTATTTACCATTGGACTACCGCACATGAATTTGGCCTTTTTTTCATCATCATACCACAATAAAAATGGATAACGAATCTTCTGCTATTTGATATTTATTTTTTCCTAATATCGATAATCGTCTGGCTTATATGGACCTTCGATTGTCACATTAATATACTCGGCTTGTGCTTCTGTCAATTGCGTTAATACACCACCAAAACCCTTCACCATACCTGAAGCAACTTCTTCATCCAATCTTTTGGGAAGTACTTCAACCGTAATTTTGGATACTTTTTCATCAGAAGATAAATTAGCAAATTTTGCATCAAATAAATGTATTTGAGCTAATACTTGATTTGCAAATGAACCGTCCATAATCCGAGATGGGTGCCCTGTCGCATTGCCCAAATTAACCAATCGACCCTCGGATAAAAGGATGAGATAGTTGTTTTTGTCATCACTTCTAAAGATGCGATGAACTTGCGGTTTTACCTCATTCCACTCCCAGTTATCGCGCATAAATTTCGTATCGATTTCATTATCAAAATGTCCAATATTACAAACCACTGCTCCACTTTTTAACGTTTCCAACATGGAACGATCACACACATTTACATTGCCAGTCGTTGTAACAATTAAATCTGTTTTAGACAATAAATCTGTATTGATACCCTCTATGGTTCCTGTGTTAATTCCATTTTTGTAAGGAGAAATAACTTCATATCCATCCATACATGCTTGCATAGCACAAATAGGATCAATTTCACTAATGCGAACAATCATACCTTCTTGTCTCAGAGACTGAGCGGATCCTTTCCCCACATCACCATAGCCAATAACTAAAGCTTTTTTGCCAGACAACAACATATCTGTCCCTCGCTTAATCGCATCATTGAGCGAATGACGACATCCATATTTATTATCATTTTTGGATTTGGTCACAGAATCATTTACATTAATAACGGGCACTTTAAGCGAACCTTTTTGAAGCATTTCCAAAAGACGATGGACACCTGTTGTTGTTTCTTCACTAATTCCATGGATATTGTCTAAGATTTCAGGATATTTCTCGTGCAACATTTGCGTTAAATCACCCCCATCATCCAAAACCATATTCGCTTCCCACGGCTTCCCATCCTTGAGAATCGTTTGCTCAATGCACCATAAAAATTCTTCTTCCGTTTCACCTTTCCATGCAAATGTTGCAATATCGGCAGCGACCATTGCGGCAGCGGCATGATCTTGCGTAGAGAATATATTGCAGGATGACCATCGGACTTTTGCACCCAAATCAATCAAAGTTTCCATCAAGACAGCGGTTTGAATTGTCATATGAATACATCCCAATATATTCGCACCTGCCAAAGGTTGTTCGCTTTTGTATTTTTCACGTAGCGTCATTAAAGCAGGCATTTCTGCTTCCGCTAGTTCTATTTCTTTTCGACCATAATCAGCCAAAGTAAGATCGGCTACTTTATAATCATTATTATCGATGGTTGGATTGTTCATTTTATTCTCCATTTTTGTTGCTAATCAAAATGAACGCCGTTTTAATTCGCCAAGCCTCTTGGATATATCCAATGCAACGTTCCTTGGCAATTCAAGTTTATATATCTATAAATATTGTTTTAATTTTTCTACCATATCTGTTTTTTCCCAAGTGAATGAATCTAGCTCTCGTCCAAAATGACCATAGGCCGCCGTTTGGCGATATCGTGGATGTTTCAATTTTAGATGAGAAATAATTGCACCCGGTTTGAGTGGGAAATTTTCTTTGACCAATGCTGTAAGTTTTTCATCAGACATTTTTCCTGTTCCAAATGATTGAACGAGTAAAGAAGTAGGTTCAGCAACACCAATGCCGTAAGATAATTGCACCTCACATTTATCTGCCAAACCAGAAGCCACAATATTTTTTGCAATATAGCGTGCCATATAAGTTGCTGACCGATCTACTTTAGACGGATCTTTCCCTGAAAAAGCACCACCGCCATGAGGCGCATAACCACCGTAAGTATCCACAATAATTTTTCTTCCTGTTAGCCCCGTATCTGCCGCTGGACCGCCATGGACAAATCGTCCCGTTCCATTAACAATAAATTCTTTTTCATAGGGATAATCATATTTATCTAAAACGGGTAAAATGATATGCTGAATTACTTCTTTCTTCACAAAAGCATTTTCTGCCTCTTCCGTTCCAAATTTTCCTAACATATCTTCGTGTTGAGTTGCAATCACAACTTGAGAAATAGATGTGGGTTGTCCATCCACATATTTCACGGAAACCTGAGATTTACCATCTGGACGAAGCCAAGACAACGTTCCATCTTTTCGTAATTCGGTTAATTTCTCTGTCAAGCGATGGGCCATTTGAATCGGCAAAGGCATCAATTCTGGTGTTTCCTTACAAGCAAAACCAAACATAAGTCCTTGATCGCCAGCGCCTTGCTCTTCATCATTCCCTTGACTTACACCTTGGGATATTTCTTTGGATTGGGGTTGAATGGCTGAAATCACTTTCACCGTTTCTTGATTCATCCCTTTTGTATAATCATCATAGCCAATCTCATTTAAGGTGTTTTTAACAATACGATCTACGTCAACAAATCCATCCGTAGTGATTTCACCCGCAACTACGACCATTTCTTTTGTTGCTAAAGTCTCACACGCCACACGAGATTCGGAATCTTGTTCTAATAAATTGTCTAAGATCGCATCGGATATGGCATCACAAACTTTGTCTGGATGACCTTCGGTTACGGATTCTGATGTAAAATAATATTCGCTCATAATGTTTCCTTTAATCTTAAAAATTGTCGGGGAAATTATACCTTTTTATAGAAAATCCAAAGTGATGGAAAAGTTTATATTAAGCAATGCTCGTCTTTAAATTCTAGTTTTCAATTAAAGAAACCATAATGGCATTTTGTGCGTGCATACGATTTTCCGCCTCATCAAAAACGATGGAATAATCCGCTTCCATCACGCCATCTGTTACTTCTCGTCCTCGTTCCGCAGGAAGACAATGCATAAATAAAGTTTCCTTACCTGTGCTATCCATGAGCTTTTCGTTTACTTGAAAATCAGCAAATAGTTTCTCTCGTGCTTCCACTTCATCTTTTTGTCCCATGGATGCCCACACATCGGTATAAATCACATCGGTTCCATTTACGGCTGATTTTGGATTGTGAGATAATTCAAAAGTAGAAATACCCGAATCTTCCACCATTTTTACGGTCGTTTCATCTGGTTCAAAGCCTTCTGGCCCACAACACACAAAATGCATTGGGAACTTACTCGCCAATTGTAACCAAGAATGAACGATATTATTGCCATCTCCCATATACGTAATTTTTAAATCATCCAAATGACCACGATGTTCCCAAACAGTAAGAATATCCGCCATAATTTGACAAGGATGATTGTAATCGGTTAGCCCATTCACAACGGGAGAATCAGCATATTTTGCCAATTCAATCATGTGTTCATGGTCAAACAAACGAGCCATAATCATATCATTGTAGCGAGAGACAACGCGAGAAATATCCTTAATTGCTTCTCGCTTTCCCACGCCGATATCATTCGGACCTAAAAATAAAGCATGACCGCCCATCCAAGTAAATCCTGTCTCAAAAGAGATGCGTGTCCGAGCAGACGGCTTAGCAAATATCATCGCCAAAGATCGATCTTTGAATGGCTTATAGGATTCCTTGCCATGAAATTTAGCTTTGATTTCTTTAGCCAAATGAAGCATACCCAAAAGTTCTTCTTTAGAATAATCACTAATATGGAGAAAATGATTTACCATTTTTATTTTCCTTAATATAGCTGTTTAATAAATTCGTTTCCCTAAATAAATTACTTTGGCGAGGGTTAATCGTAATTTTAATTTTCATCATATTTTTATAAACCCCCATCTATCCCCAACATTTGAGGATTTGATTGGGTAAAAATAAAAATTACTTTCTACTATTGTCCGCCGGATTAAATAGAAGAAACTTATTCTGTTAAAATTTTGAATAATTTTGAATTGGATGGAAGAACCAAAGTCGTATTTTTATCAATGACCTTTTTGTAGGTTTCCAACGTGCGGACAAACTCATAAAAATCTGGGTCTTTTGAAAAAGCATCTGCATAAATCTGCAAAGCCTTTGCTTCCCCTTCACCACGAATTTCTTGTGCTATTTTATACGCATCTGCCAAAACCACCACTTTATCTCGATCTGTTGTGGCTCTAATTTTTTGAGCTTCTTCTTCACCTTCCGATCTAAATTTATTCGCCTGACGCATTCGTTCTGCTTCCATCCGAGCATAAATGGATTTTTCATTTTCTTGAGGTAAATCCACTCGTTTGATACGAACATCCACAACTTCAATGCCATAAGGTCCTGTTGCTTCATTACTTTCTCGCGTTACTTTTTCCATGATGACGTCACGATTTTCTGTAATGATTTCTGCCATTTCATGCGTTCCTAATTCCTGACGTAATTTGGAGTAAACAATGTCATCCAAGCGCGTTACAGCAATGGGAACCGATTGCACGGTTTGGAGAAAAAGAAGTGGATTCACAATCCTAAATCGTACATAATTATCAACGATAAGTGATTTTTTATCCTGACTCAAAATCTCTTCTGGTGGCACATCATATTCCAACAAGCGATTGTCAAAAACGGACGCGGTTTGAAATGGAGCGGGCAATTTAAAATTAAGTCCTGGTTCCGTAATGGTTCTTATCGGTTTTCCAAATTGAAGGATAACCACCTGCTCCGTTTCGTCCACAAGAAATACAGTGGAGAAAGCAAACAAAAGCCCAAGAATTATTGTTGCTAAAAATATATTTTTTTTCATTATTTCTTCCCTTTCGTTGGGTTGAGATTCAAGAGATTGAGCACGTTCCCATTGTCTCCATCAGGAACAATCACTTTTTCAACCCCTGGTAAAATTTCTTCCATGGTTTCTAAATAAAGTCGTTTTTTGGTAATATTCTTCGCCTTGCGATATTCCTTGAGCATAGATTTGAATTTGGCCACATCCCCTTCTGCTCTTTTGGTTCGGGCTTGCTTAAAACCCTCCGCATTACGAATACGTGCTTCTGCTTCTCCCCGTGCTTTTGGGATTAAATCATTCCGATACCCTTCCGCTTGGTTAATCATACGATTTTTATCTTCTTTGGCTGAAGCCACATCCTTGAAAGCGCCAAGCACCTGTTCTGGGGGAGAAACGTCTTGCAACTGGACAGCTACCACTTGGATGCCTGCTCCATATTTATCCAATATCTCCTGCAACAAAGCCTTCGTTTCTTCTTGGATTTTGAGCTTTCCACTGGTCAAAGATTCATCGATATTATGACGACCCACCACCGTTCTTAAACTCGCTTCAGCAGCTTCGCGAACAGTCAGTCTAGGCTTGACAATGTCAAATAAATAGGCTTCCGGTGATTTGATTTTATACTGAACAATCATTTCTGCATCCACGATATTCTCATCTCCTGTGAGCATTAAACTTTCCTGATTGATAGCGCGGTACTGACCATTGCCTAAAGAACGAAACCCAATTTCGATTCGCTTCACTTCCGTGACTTTGGGCGTATCCACCGATTCAATGGGGTAAGGAAAATGGTAATTCAAACCCGGTTGATCTACGCGCGTGAATTCTCCAAAAGTCCGCACCACGCCGACTTCATCTGGTCCCACCTTATAAATGCCGGTAGAAAGCCATCCGAAAAAGACGATAAGTACAATGGGAATGAGTCCCAAAGTGAGTAGTTTTTCAGGGACTTTTATTTCGCTATCCCCGACGATTATTCTTCGATATGCCATTGTTATTTCTCCTTTATTAAAATTCTTTTCTTAATCGAGCTACAGGATAACCCAATTGATCTCTGTATTTCGCTACGGTTCTTCTAGCCATCTTGTAACCCACTTCAGCCAATCTTGTTCCTAATTCATCATCATTCAAAGGCGATTTTTTATCTTCCGCCAAAATGATTTTTTCCAATGCAATTTTGATGATATAGTTTGATACAACGCGTCCATCATCTAAAGAAACCGCATCAGAAAAAAAATGTTTCAGTTCAAAAACACCGTAAGGGGTGTCCACGAACTTACCGCGAGTTGAGCGACTTATTGTGGATATATCCATCTTAATTATATCCGCAATATCTTGTAATACCATAGGCTGGAGATGTTCGATGTTCCCCTTAAAAAATTCTGTTTGCTTCTCAATGATGGTCTTCATCACATTCAACATGGTGCGACGTCTTTGGTTTACCGCATCCACAAACCAGTGAGCCGAATCCAACTTTTCTTTCATGAATTTTTTTGTTTCGGCTGTAATAGATTTCTGATCCAAAGCGCCTGCATACTCTTGATTCACGCGCACTTCCGGAATACCGCCATCATTGGTGGTAATACGCCAGCCATCATTTTCTTCTCTAACAATCAAATCTGGAATCACCACTTGATAGCGATCTTGAAGCCCTTCTCCTGGACGAGGATTTAATTGAGAAATCAGCTCAATCGCTTCTTGTAATGCTTCGTGAGAACATTTCGTTTTTGTCTGAATTTTTTCATAACGCTTGTGCATAAAATCTTCAAACAAATAATGAACGATTTTCCACGCTAAAGATGCTTCATCATCCTCCAACTGAACGAGCAAACATTCTTGAATATTTCGAGAACCTAAACCTTTTGGTTCAAGACGTTGGACAACTTTGAGAATATCTTCAATATCTTCATCTTTTTTTCCAAATCGATCCGCAATTAGAATCAGTTCTGTATCTAAATATCCACGGTCATTTACATTCCAAATGATTTCTTCCGCAATTTCGACTTCAAGTTCAGAAAGGCCAGTATCATCCAACTGAGCAATCACATCTTCCAAAAAACTATGGCTTTCTGCTAAAGGACCGTATTCTTTTTCTTCTTGTTTGTTATAAGAAAAATCATCTTCATAAACTTCTTTTTCAGTCAAATCTAGCGCATCTAAAAGCGATTCATCTTCCGAATTTACATCTTCTGAAGTGTCCGTTTCTACTTGCTCCAATAAGGGATTAAGTTCCAACTCATCCAAAATGGCTTGCTCTAAATTGATAGCATTCAATTGAAGAAGTTTTGCTTGTAAAACTTGCGTTGGCGAAAGCTTCTGTTTTTGAGCTAAGACTTGTTTTAGATGGGTTGCCATTAGTCCAATCTAAATTTTGCGCCTAAATATAAACGACGTGCTTCTTCATCATTTGCTAAGGATTCAGAGCTTCCTGTTTTCAATACTTTTCCTTCAAACAATAGATAAGAACGATCCGTAATCGACAAAGTTTCTCTCACATTATGATCTGTAATCAAAACGCCAATATTTTTTTCTTTGAGAGAGCGAACGATGGATTGAATGTCTTCTACCGCAATCGGATCCACACCAGCAAACGGTTCATCCAAAAGGATAAAATCTGGATCCATGGCCAAAGCACGACTGATTTCCACTCGTCGCCTTTCTCCACCGGAAAGAGTATTCCCTTTGCTTTTTCGTAAATGAGCAATAGATAATTCGTCCAATAATTTTTCCATCTTTTCATTTTGCTCCGATGATGATAAATCACTCCGCATTTCCAAGACAAGTTTCAAATTATCTTCTACCGACAATTTTCCGAAAATGGACGGTTCTTGCGCTAAATAGCCTACGCCAGCCCGAGCCCGCTTATACATAGGTTCATCCGTAATTTTTTTTTCATCTAAAAAGATATTCCCAAAAGTAGGTTTTACCATGCCTGTAATCATATAAAATGTAGTCGTTTTTCCTGCGCCATTCGGACCGAGTAATCCAACAATTTCTCCCTTATTTACGGAAATATCTACATCTTGGACCACCATACGATTTCCATATTTTTTGGATATATTTTTTGCGCTGAGTGTTTGATTCTTCATTTTTTCAACTCTCGATTGCTCACGCCTGAAGGCTTTAAAATTTTCCAATGATTTAGATCAGAATCAGATTCAAATCCCACGCCATACAAAGTATCTGCATATTGGGTTGTCAACATAATCGAATCTTTCGTAAACATAATTTCCTTTTTCGAATCCCAAGTCAGTGTATCTGTATAAAGTGTCATTCCGCTATCAGAGATAGCCACAACCTGACCCATCGCCACCATATCATTGGATTTCTGATCCACTTCAGCACGTATTGCTTTCAAATTGGACGTGTGATTTTCCTCTCCATCAAAAAAATCGATGACCACACCACTATCCAAAAGCGCGAATTGCTTTTCATGATATTTTTCGAGATGTCCCGCACGAATTTTGGCCGTTAGACTGCCTTCATCACTCAAATATATGGTCACATTCCAACCCTCTTGATCTGGCCCTTTTTCCTGGATTTCCATATCGTTCATTTCAATCGGTTTTTCGCAAGCCATGAAAATCAGCCCAACAAATAGAGGCATCTTGGTAATTATATTTTTGAATTGCATGAGAGAATTTCGTAAATCCTATTCTTCATTATTGAACGTGCTAACCGCTTCACGCAATTGGATAAGCACATCTTCGTATCGTCCTTGCTCCTTTAATATCCAATCCACTGCTTCCCGAAAAGCCCCTTCTCCACCTGCTTTTTCTGTCACATAAACTGCCAACTCTTTTACCAAAGGATATGCATCAGAAACAGAAATAGCTGTGCCTACTTTTTCCATAACAGGCATATCAATCATATCATCTCCAATAAAAGCAATTTCATCATCGTCTAATTGGTATTTTTTTTTAAGGGCTTCATAGGGAATCAATTTATTCAAAGTGCCATTATAAACGTCTTGAATTTTGAGCTCTTTTGCTCGTGCTTCGGTGGCTTTAGAAAATCGTCCTGAGATAAATGCGACCTTCAAATCTGCCATTCGCGCTACTGCCATGCCCGCACCATCCAAAACAGAAAATCGTTTAAACTCTTCTCCCGTTCCATTGAGAAAAATCGTTCCATCTGTCCAAACGCCATCTACATCGGAAATAATCAATTTTATTTTTTGAACAGACGAATTCATGTTTATTTTAATGAATCATACTTTAGTGTGGCCGCAATAAAATTCCGAAACAAAGGATGAGCTCGATTGACGCGACTTTTTAATTCTGGATGAAATTGCCCTGCAACAAACCAAGGATGATTAGGCAATTCCACGGCCTCCACAACGCCCAATTCTTTATTCTCGCCAGAAAAAATTAATCCTTTTTTCTCTAGTCTTGCTCTATATCGATTGTTCACTTCATACCGATGGCGATGTCTTTCCGAAATATTTTTCTTTCGATAGGCGGCGTAGGTTTTTGTTCCCGTTTTAAGTGTGCAATCATAAGCGCCCAAACGCATGGTGCCACCTTTAATTTTAATTGCTCGCTGAGATTCCATCAAGTCTATCACGGGGTGAGCTGTCTTCGGATTAAATTCTGTTGAATTAGCATCTTTGAGTCCACAAACATGGCGAGCAAAATCAATCACGGCACACTGGAGTCCGAGGCAAATTCCTAAAAATGGGACATGGTTTTCGCGGGCATATTTGGATGCCAATATTTTTCCTTCTGATCCACGAGATCCAAATCCAGGGAGAAGCAGAATGCCTTGCACATTTTTGAACGCTTTTTCTGCAGAGTCATCATCCACAATTTTTTCGGTTTTAATCCATTTGATTTTGACACGTGCTGCATTTTCTACGCCCGCATGGATAAAAGATTCGATGACACTCTTATATGCATCTAATAACTCCGTATATTTCCCACACATGGCAATGCTTACTTCATTGGCAGGGTTTTTGAAATTATGGATAAAATCTTCTAAGTGGGAAACATCCATTTCTTTATCCAATTGAAAACGATTGTTGATGATGTCACCTACGCCTTGCTCATGCAAAACCAAAGGGACTTCGTAAATGCTTTCCAAGTCTCGCCCTTCAAGCACATGATCTGGACGCACATTGCAAAAAAGGGCTATTTTATCTCGAACTGATTTCTCAACAGCATATTCGGAGCGGCACAAAATAATATCAGGTGATAAACCAATTTCGCGTAATTTCATGACTGAATGTTGCGTCGGTTTAGATTTGAGTTCACCACTCGCTTTGATAAAAGGTAACAAAGTAACATGCACCAAAATATGATTGTGATAACCTGATTCTAAGGATAATTGACGAATCGCTTCCATAAAAGGCAAACTCTCAATATCGCCTACGGTTCCGCCCACTTCACAAATAACAATATCATATTTTTTCGGTTGATTAACTGCCTTAATCCGATCAATAATTTCGTTGGTGATATGAGGAATAACCTGAACCGTTTCTCCCAGATATTCCCCTTTTCGTTCTCGCTCTAAAACATTGCTATAAATTTGTCCTGCAGTCGCATTGTTGTTCTTGGTCATATTTACATCAATAAATCGTTCATAATGTCCCAAGTCTAAATCTGTTTCTGAGCCATCATCTAAGACAAAAACTTCTCCATGTTGATATGGATTCATGGTTCCTGGATCAATATTGAGATAAGGATCGAGTTTAAGGATTGTAACACGTAAACCGGCGGATTTCAACAGATATCCAATGGAAGAGGCTGCAATGCCTTTTCCTAAACCAGACATGACGCCCCCAAGGACAAATATATATTTGGTTTGTTTTTTGTTCGCCACGATAAATTTTCCTATCGGCTCATGGCGCTATAAACACCGGTCACATAAGAAATCACCCAAAAAATATAGACAAATCGGTAAAAATTAAATTGACATTTTGAAAGTGCCCACGGCTCTTCATCTTTTGCTGTTTTCCAGCCCCAAATGATAGAAACAAAAATTACAAATGCGCCAGCATATCCCAATAAGGAATGGGGCGTAAATGCTGATTGAGTTGAAATAGCTGCCATACACCACACCGCAATGACTTCTGAAACAAATCCACTAGACAATATAATGAGTTGTTTTTTTGTGAGCATCCTGGACTTTAATACAGGAATCAATGCTCGGGAATATAGAATCAGTGCTAATGTTATCAAGAGTGCGCCAGCTAAAATAAAAAGAGATGTGTTCATCAGATTAAGGGTCTCCCTGTTCGTTGTGAAAATCAATTTTCCAAAGGTAAACAGCTTCGAAACATGGCGCGAAATTAGACATAATAAGCACTAATCTCATTGTTTTTTAAGAGCAGAATCCTAATCCAACGCTTCTTTCATTTCCAAGAGATACGATTTTGCTGCATCGTAAGTATTTTCAATCTCTCCGTCTAAAATGGCTTCTTCCACAGCAAGCTTGATGGCTCCAATCTGTCTCCCTTCTGTTAAAGAAAAAATCTCCATAATTTCGTTTCCTTTAACAGGAGATTGAAAAGCTTTCATCGCATCCCGTTCAGTCACATTCGCCATTTTTGATTCCACAATATCAAAATTCTTGAGGTAACGCTTCACCTTATTGGGATTTTTCGTGGTGATATCCGCCCGACACAAAACCAACAAATCATCTACTTGCTCTCCAGCCGAGACCATTAATCTCCGCACGGCAGAATCAGTCACTTCGCCTTTCGCCAAAGCAATAGGACGTAAATGCAATAAAGTCATATTCACTAAATAATTTTGCAATTCATTTGATAGCTTCATCCGTTTTGCTACTTTTTTTAAAATGCGGGCGCCTACCTCACTGTGTCCATGAAAGGTATATCCTTTTTTCGGATCAATTCTTCGTGTATGCGGTTTGGCAATATCATGTACTAAAGCAGCAAATCGAATTTCCATTTTGTCCGTCAATTTCGCCGAATTATCCACCACCTGCATGGTATGAGTATAAATATCTTTGTGATGCCATTCGGACGTTTGTTCCAAGCCAATCATATTGTCAATTTCAGGGAAAATAAATTTCAGCAAACCTGTTTTCTGGAGAATATCTATTCCAATAGACGGTTTGGGCGTTTTTAAAATTTTGGTAAGTTCGGTGGTTTTCCGTTCCCAAGAGACAATATCGATTCTTTTGGCTTGACGCTTAATGGAATTCAATCCAGCCGAATCTATCTCAAAACCCAGCTTAGACGCGAAATATGCGGCGCGCATCATGCGAAGTGGATCTTCGGAAAAGGTGCTATCTGGATCCAGCGGAGTCAACAACTTTTTCGCTTCAATATCTTTCATACCATCAAAAGGATCGTGCAATTCACCAAAATGTTCAGGACGGATGTCCACCGCCATGGCATTGACCGTAAAATCACGACGAAGCAAATCGCCTTTCAAATCCGTATAAATGACTTCACTCGGCTTTCGTGAATCATCTCTATAGGATTCACTGCGCGCTGAAGCAATTTCGATTTGGATGATTTCATTTGGAATCAGGGCTGTTCCAAATTTTTCAAATGGAACCACTTTTCCCATCTTGAGCTTTTGAGCTAATACCTTTGCAAATGCAATCCCATCGCCCACCACCATCATATCAATATCATTTAATCGATTTCCCATAATCAGATCTCGGACAAACCCGCCCACAAGATAGACTTCCACATTTAAAGATGAAGCGAGTTGGCCTGCGGTTTCAAGAATGGGCAGACAGCTTTGTGCACTTTTATGATTTAATAAATCTTTGATATTTTCCATGATTATAAATTACTCCGAAAAATATTATTTATGAACCCAGTTCTGTCCAAAATAATTTTGGCATTCCGCACGAGGAACGAGATGTGAAATCTATCTAAAGATTGTCAGTCACGCTTAAAGTGGATTCCGAATATTTACATTCTTAACATTTTGAAATGACAGCTATTTCTTATTGAGGCGATTTAAAACGTTTTGGTAAATGTGTTGTGAACGGAAGCTTATCATTTTATTCTTGTAGGTGTCTTCGAATTTACCCCAATTTTGCATCGATGAAATTCTCTGTATTGAAACGCTTTACCTTCACTTTCTTTTTTCTTTCCATTGCCTTAGGACAATTTGGAAAAATTAATATATCTTTTGATGAACAATTGCTCCGTGGGGATGAAAGACAAGAAATTTATCAACTCAAAGATGATATTCGACGTTTTATTATCGGCACAAGATGGAGTGAAGAATTCAACGATTTGCAGATTCCGCTTCATATTCAGATGATTTTTGAAGGTGTTTCCGTTAAAAGTGGACAAAAAATATTTTTGTGTCAGGCTCTTTTTTCTAATGGAGGCGATCAACGTTATTTCGATAAAGGTCTCCAATTTAATTATACTTCAGGATCAGCGCTTTATTACGACCCTGTGATTTTTGAACCCCTTTCTAGTTTTATTGCCTTTTATACAAACCTTATTTTGGCCAATGAAATTGATACTTACGAACTTCATGGGGGTGGAAAACATTATGAAATTTCTCGTGAAATTGCCTTTCGCGGACAAAGCTCTGATTTGAAAAAAGGGTGGGCTGCTCGGACAAATCTTGTGGATGATTTGACTTCAAACAATGGGCTCCGAAAAGCGCGACTTGCTTATTATTATGCCTTGGAATTATTTCAAGAGGGCGCCATAGATGAGGCGATTCAAGAATTTGAAAAGATGATTAATGGCTTAGATTTGGTTTATAAAGAATTTGGGCGCGAACGATATACGCTATTTTTCATGAAAATTCAGGCCAAAACCATTGCTGATATTTTTGCCATTCTGGGCAGAAAAGATTTTCTCTTAGATATGAAAGAATTAGATCCGGATCAACATGATATTTATCAATCGACGCTGGAATCTATATCAAAATAATATGGGATTTAATCTAAATACAAACTTACAGTATAGCGCAGCATATAAGAGTAATATACTTCATATCTGCGGTATATTAACTAGTTGGTCGGTCGCTTTGCGCCCGACCAATGGCGAAACTGTAAACAGTCAGGGGGCCGGTTCGGCGCAAGCGCCTACCAACCCCCACTCGAACGGAAGAATCAAATGAATGCTCAAGACCATCATTTAATCTCCGATCAGTTTCGCCATTATGTGCTGAAAACAGGAAATAGAGAATGAAAGCAAACGAAACTAAAGTAGAAGACTTTTTATCTTCAAATAAAACCCAATTTGTAATTCCTGTATATCAGAGGAATTATGATTGGTCGACAAGTCAATGCAAACAACTTTTAGATGACATTTTGGAAGTTGGCACAAGCAACAAAATGAATGCACATTTCATTGGCAGTGTTGTTTATGTGCACGATGACGTTTACACTTCTTCAAGAATAAAAGAGTTGACTGTAATTGACGGGCAACAAAGATTAACAACATTGACTTTAATTTATTTAGCACTTTATCGTTTAGCAATCGAAATCAATAACGAGGCACTTGTAAATGAAATTAGCGAAACATATCTAATTAACAAATTTGCACCCGAAGAAGAAAAACTAAAACTACGTCCGACTGAAAATAACGATAAAGCAATTAAATACCTTTTGAGAAGCGACAAAAACGAAGAATTTAGCGATTTTTCAAAGGTTATAGACAATTACAACTATTTTAAAAGTCGTATCACTCAAGAAATTTTTGAGTATGTACTTAAAGGACTTTCAAAATTAATGTTTGTCGAAATTTCGCTTGACCGAGCAAAAGACGACCCACAAAGAATATTTGAAAGTTTAAACTCGACAGGGCTTGAATTATCACAAGCGGACTTAATTAGAAACTATATTCTAATGGGGCTAAATCGCAGAGACCAAAACAAAATATACAATAACTATTGGGAAATAATTGAGAGATTCGCTAAAGACGAAACCTTAAATACAAGCAGAGTTTCTGATTTTATTAGAGATTATTTGACTTTAGTAAACAATAAAATACCTAATAAAAGTAAAGTTTATTTGGAGTTCAAAACAAAATTTCCAACAACAGATTTGCAAGAATTAGAAGGCAATCTTTCACCAATAAAATCGCTTGTTAAATTCTATAACAAACTACTTAATCCAAAGAATGAATCTGACAAAGATATAAGATTGCAACTTGAATACATAAACAGAATAGAAATAAATGTGGCGTATCCATTTTTAATGAAAGTCTATGAAGATTATTCTGAAAACGTAATTGATAAAGCGACTTTTATAGAAGTCTTGGATTTTATTCAATCCTTTGCTTGGAGAAGATTTATTGTTGGCTTACCAACAAATGCACTCAACAAGATTTTTATGACACTTTACGAAAAGGTGGATAAAAACGAATACTTGTTATCCTTGCAAAAATGGTTGCTAAATAGACCAGGTTCACAACGTTTCCCAAAAAATAAGGAAGTTATAGAAAGCCTTAAACTTAAAGACGTTTACAATATAAAATCTAAAAACAGAACATATCTTCTTGAACGTCTTGAAAACTTTGAAAATAAAGAACCTGTAATAATAGAAGGCAATACAGATATAACAATTGAACATATTTTCCCTCAAAATCCTGACCCAAAATGGAAAGTCGATTTAGGAACAGATGAATACAACACAATCAAAGAAACTTACCTGAACACAATTGGCAATTTAACATTATCGGGTAACAATGGAAAACTTGGAAATAAACCATTTGTATTTAAAAGGAATTTAGAAAATGCTGGTTATAAAGACAGTCGCTTATGGCTCAACAAATACCTTTCGATAGCAGAAAAATGGGATAAAGCAGAAATCGAAAGGCGTTTTGATCTACTCGCTGAACGATTTTTAAAAATTTGGCAAATACCTTCTATTGAATTAGACGAAAAAGATGAAAATAATGAAGTCAATATTTTTGAAGCAGAAGACCCAAAATTTAAGAAATTAGAATATGCCATCTTCTTCGACCAAAAAATAGAGGTTAATCAAGTTGCTAAACTATATGTCGAAGTTTTTAAACAACTTTTCGAACTTCAGCCAGAAACATTTTTCACAACTGACTTGGCTGAAAAAATTACGCTTACCAAAAACCCAAAAGAAGGAAACCCAAGACAAGCAGTTGCAATAAATGACACATACTACATTGAAGGAAATATAGACAATATTGGAAAATTTGAAAAAATAAAACACGCTTTGACAATATTCGATTCAGAAGACGAATTGACTATCAAATATGCAGAAAACACATAACAAATCACTGCACTGGATTTTTACTCCGCTGCGCTTCGTAAAAACCAGTGAGTTCAAGCGTTATATTTATCAAAGCGAGGATCGTTGTATGAGAATAAGTTTATTAATCGTTTTTACTTTGCTGGCTTCATCATGTAGTTCTACATCTGGTGTTATCCCTATGGGAGAGAATAAGTATTTAATATCAAGATCAGAAAAAGGCTTTAATACAACTGGATCAGCAGTTAAAGCAGATGCTATAAGAGAAGCAAATATATTTTGTGTTGGTAAAAATATGACATTGAAAATAATAGAACAAACACAAAAGGATATGGTTCCATTTAAATCTGATGCACAAGCAGAAATAACATTTACTTGTATACCTAAATAATAGGTCAATAAAATGACGGAATATGAAACCAGAGGAACAGAAATTAGAGGGTTAGCGAAATCCCTTGTATTGCAGTTCATGCAAAGAACCCCCGAGTGCAAACCAGGAAAAAAAGGATTAAAGCTGGCACAAATATTTAGAATGTGTGGTTTTGATTGGGAGTCAATTTTAAATCGAGCCTTGGCGGTTTTAGGTGTAGTTGCAAGTGTTGTGATTTTTATTCTCACCCGGGGTAGAGTTAGACCGAGATAATGGCATTTCTAACCCCCACTCCACCGGACACGAAAACGTGTCCGGCAAAAATCGACCGGAATGGATGTGCCGGTGAGTTTATTCGTTGGTCGGTCGCTTTGCGCCCGACCAATGGCGAAACTGTAAACAGTCAGGGGGCCGGTTCGGCGCAAGCG
>Ga0209360_1000087_pt1 | contig 82135 bp, 68 predicted proteins | sample SaaInlV_130m_DNA_3_FD_184651 | JGI IMG/M metagenome (GOLD analysis project Ga0209360, IMG submission 184651) | Marine microbial communities from expanding oxygen minimum zones in the Saanich Inlet - SI037_S3LV_130m_DNA (SPAdes) (version 2) | ecosystem: Environmental > Aquatic > Marine >... | reverse complement strand
ACTTGAGCTTTTTGGCCTTGGATATATTCGTTGCCCATTCAATCAATGCATTTGCCCATAACGCAGAATGGATTCCTTTCTATTTTTCAATATTTTCACCAATTTTATTGTCCATAGAATTATATCAAAATTGGAGGGGAAAAACATACACTTACAAAACGATAGGTCTTCTCATAGGCTCTACCTCTATCATTGTTGGTATTGCAGGATTATTATGGCATTTAAATAGCAGTTTCTTTGGACACCAAACTATAAAAAGTTTAGTCTACACTGCACCATTTGTTGCACCCTTAGCCTATACAGGTTTAGGTTTATTAATCATAATGAATAGAATGGTTAAACCCGGAACAATAGAATGGAACCAATGGCTTATCTTTTTTGGCCTCTCAGGATTTTTTGGTAATTTCATTCTTTCCTTGAGTGATCATGCACAAAATGGATTCTTTCTATATACAGAATGGATCCCCGTTGTCAGTAGTGCCCTTGCAGTGGGATTTCTAACCACTCTTTTAATACAAAAATATTCAAGTAAATACATAAAGCTTTGTTTAAGCATTATGTATTTACAAGTATGTGTTGGCGGGTTGGGGTTCTATTATCATAGCCATTCAATTATGAATGGTATATCCGCAAATTTCTTTGAAAACTTAATATATACAGCACCGATTTTTGCTCCACTCCTTTTTATTAATCTCGCCATTCTTTCTGGATTCGGACTTTTAGGATTATTAATTACAAGTGAGATTAATTGAACAATAGAATCAAACATCAATCAGATTATTAGAAAAGATTTGTCATCGCGGCCACCCCGCTAGGATTCAGTAAAAACTATAAATTCATTGTTGGTTTTGGATACCGGATAATTTCTTTGAAATTTCCGGTATGACAGGAATAAGAGACGGAATATTATTTACTGATTTTTGTATTCTTGCATCGCCTGGATCAAAGCATCCACCCCCGCCTCGGGCATGGCATTATAAATCGAAGCTCTAAATCCTCCTACAGATCGATGACCTTTCAAGGTCTTTAATCCTCTTCCATCACAAAAGGATAAAAAGTCCGATTCATCTCCCCCATTTGCAAAGATAAAGGGTACATTCATTAGGGATTGATCCTCTTTAGAAATTGGACTTGCAAAAAGAGGGTTTCGTTCAATTTCCGCATAAAGCTTTTCAGCTTTTCTTTTATTCTTTTCTGCCATGGCTTCTATCCCGCCGTTTTCTTTGAGCCAATGCAATGTGCGGTTCACGGTATAAATAGACATGACCGGTGGCGTATTAAACATGGACCTTTTATCAATATGCGTTTGGTAATTCATCATGGTTGGAATGGGGCGATTTACCTTGCCCAAAATATCATCCCGAATAATAACCAATGTTACTCCGGCGGGACCCATATTTTTCTGGGCCCCGGCATAGATCAATCCAAATTGCGATACGTCAATGGGACGGCTGAAAATATCAGAAGACATATCTGCCGCCAAAAATCCATTTGAATTAACCGGCTTCGGGAATGCATGCCATTGAGTTCCGTAGATTGTATTATTGCTGGTCACATGTAAATAAATAGCATCATCACTTTGATTCAAATCTTTCGGAATATGGTTATAAACTGATTCTTTGGATGAACAAGCCACATTCACATTTCCAAATAATTGGACTTCTTTAATAGCTTTGGATGACCATGCACCCGTATCAGTGTAATCTGCGGTTTGGCCTTCGCCCAATAGATTCATAGGGATCATTGCAAACTGTAAGGAAGCGCCACCCTGGAGAAACAGCAACTGGTATCCATCGGGGATATTCAACAAATCACGGGCGAGTGATTCCGTTTCTGCTACCATATCCATAACCGGTGCAGAGCGATGGCTCATCTCCATGAGACTCATCCCATGGTTGTTAAATTCTTTAGCGGCTTGTGCAGTTGCGACCAATACGGATTGATCCAATACAGCCGGACCGGCACTGAAATTATATATTTTTGTCATGTTCGAATTCAAATGATAAGGTACAAATTATGGATAAATTCCCTTTTATTTAAAATAATAAAAAAACCCATCCCGATAAATCGAGACAGGGTTTTTACTTGGAGAGTTATTTATAGATTAAAAGCGATTTTTTCGACGCTTCATACCACCGCGTGGAGGTGGCGGTTTATATTTATCCTGCATACGGTCACGGACTTGCTGTTTCATCTGTCCGTCAAACATGAGCAACTTCACTTGTTGAGTCGGATTAAGTATATCACCTGAATTTTTCACGAAATCAATTCGCGCTTTACTTCTTTTCTGTTCATATGCGGCAACTTTATTCAACAGTTTAGTCGCTTCAGCTTTTGAAATGTCTTCGCCTTTTTTCACTTTTTTATAAAGCGGTGCAAAAAGTTCTTTTTCTTCTTTTCGAATTTCCATAACCTGTTTTTGGTGGGCCCGCATACTTGGGAAAAACTTTTCCGCTTGGACTTCTTTCAGTTCAAGATACTCCGTCAATTTCCAGATCCTCATCATTTCCATTCGTTCATCGTATTGACCGCCGGGACCTCGGAGTTTACCCGGTTGTGCGAACAGGGATCCTATGCCAATAATTGATGCTAAAAATAGGGTTGTTTTTTTCATTGTATTCCTCCTTCGTGCATTGTTGTCACCGGTTCAAATTCTATGTTATCTAAAAATGCTAATGTTTCCCAGATGTCATCACTGCTCTCCACTAGATATTCTGCCAAGTCATAAACGTATTCTTCTGTTTCTGAATCCATGACTTCTAACGGTTTCAGATCGTTTGATGCATAGGCCGCAGGATCATCCGTTAGTTGATTAGTCGTTATTAATCCAAATACCGCCACAAATGCAGCTGCCGTAATTCCATTGATAATTCCCATTTTTTTCACGTGACGTTTTTGACGTTCTCCATGTAATTTTTCTATAAAAGAATCACCATCAGGTGTTTCAAAAATAGATTGGGAAATTTGCTGAAATCGTTTTTCAATATTCATAAGTCAATCCTGCAATTTTTCTTTGAGGGCCGTAACCGCATGGTGATAATTCACTTTGGCCGAATTTTCACTGATCCCCATAATATCGGATATTTCTTTGTAAGGCATTTCCTGGGCAATGCGCATGGTTACAACCATCCTTTGGCGGGAAGGGAGCTTAGCCACCCCATCCCATAATTCTTTTTTTCGCCATTCATCTTCATAACTCGTGTCCATGTATCCCTGTTCCGGGGCCTGATCAAGGTGGAGCATATTGCGCCACTTGTTCCGCCGGAGATAGGTATTGGACATATTGATATTGGCTCGGAATAAGTATGTTTTGAACTCTGATTCAAATCGAAACTTTTTAAGTGCTTTAAACATTTTGATAAAAACATCCTGGGCAAGGTCTTCTGCCTCAACTTCATCTGCGGTGAATTTGATAAAAAATCCGTATGTATTAGGAAGGTGGCGTTTAACCAGTTCATCGAATGATGCTTTATTTCCATCTTGAAATTCCCTGATGAGTTCGTGATCTGTTTTCATGCATTTGCTATTTAGACAAGGGTAAACTTAAAAAGTTAAACTTTTATTACAAAAAAAAGAGGCTATCCCAAATAAATGAAATAGCCTCTTAAAATCCTAATAATTAGGGAGATTATCGAGATCCGCCAGTTTTATCGTCTTTGTCACCTCGTTTGTCGCCGCAATGTTTGGAATACTGCATACCTAAAGCTGTGTATATCTTTATAATCTCAATTTGTCTTTCGCTGAATAGTGCTTCAATTTTACTATTCCGATCGGCAATTAGTTGTTTTAACGCATCTTTTAAATCTTCTCTACTCATGTCTTCAGCTTTTGCCTTTTCTATCAATGCCTTTTGCGCTTCTCCCGATTCATTATTGATGATCTCCAATCCAGATTCCTGATCTGATGTCATTTCTAAAGCACTAACCATGGCATCGTGAGCAACCTGTCTCATTTCTTCCATTTTCTGCTTCATGTCTGCCCGCATGTCTTCAAGCTTTTGTCTTTGTTCATCCGTCAGGAGCGCTTCAATTTCTGCTCGCATGGTTGCTTCCAGTGCCTCTAATTCAGCTTTCGCTGCTTCTCTATCTATAGTGCCATCTTTCGCCTTTTTCATTACTTCTTCCATCTGGCTTTTATAAGAGTCCATAATGGATTTAAGAGACTCTCTCTGTGCTTCGTCTAAGACAGCAAAAACCGACCGAAGATCCATACCACCTCTATCACCGCCTGGGCCTCCACGTGCCTTGGCATCCATACCACCCCCATATAAATAGGGTACGTTATTGTCATCCATCCATCCGAAAAGTTTTTCTTTTTCTTCATTAGAAAGTTTACCCTGCATTTCTGCAGAAACTTTCCATAGGAAGCCAGGATCACGACGATGTTTACCATCTTTTCCGTGGCGATTCAACGCGTCATTCAGGGCATTAATACTTTTTTTACTGAGCCCCACATCCGTATTTAATCCCTCAGAGAATGCCTGCAGTTCAGGGTCGTCAACAAGGATTGTTTCATCCTTCATTAACTTATCACAACCGATGGTCGCAATTATTGCAATGGTTAATAATGTAGACAGTTTTTTCATAATCTTATCCTTCTCAGCTAAAGTTCGGTATCAATTTAGGGCTTATACACTCAATATTCGTATAAGTTAAAAAATGAAAGATAAAGGGCCCTCCAAATATAAATTTGGAGCAGCCCATTTTCTTTTTTTACTGTTTGGAGAGCAGTTTTATTTATTATTTCCTCGGTTTCCGCCCTTACCTTTACGACCCTTGCGGCCGCCGCCTTTTTTCCCTTTTTGACCACGATGTTTTTTCATCCGTAATTCAAGAGCTTTATGGATTTTAATGATTTCAAGTTGGTCATCATTAAATAGCGCTTCCATTTTTTCATTCTTTGTGGCAAAAATATTTTTCAAACCTTCTCTCAAAGTATCTTTATCAATGTCACCGTTTTTGGCCTGTTCAAACAGTGCCATTGCAGCGTCTTGGGCTTCTTGATTTGCTTCACCAAAAGCTGTAACCTGTTCAGCTGTCATGCCTATAACATCAACCATAACTGATTTAGATGAATCTTTATAAGCTTGGCGTTCTGTTACTCGATCAGCTTTATTTTGGTCGATCTGCGCTTTTTGTTCTTCTGTAAGCAAGGCATCAACTTCTGCTTGCATCGCCTCTTTTAAAGCATCCATTTGTGATCGGGCATCTTCTTTAGAAAGAGAGCCATCTTTTACCTGTTCATGAATTACTTTGAATTTTTCTTTATATGCGACCATGATCGCTTTAAAGGTTACTTTTTGGTCATCGGTTAATACCCGGACGATACCGCCAAAGTCATTTTTTCCTTTTTTACCACCTTTGGATTTGGCGCCCCGTTTTTTGTTATCACCAAATAATGGAATATCTTTTTCGTCCATCTTTTCAAACAGACGTGCTTTTTCTTCATCGGTTAACGTAACAGCCAGTTCGCCAGCGATTTTCCATAAGAAGCCTGGTTCACGATGTTTCCCCCCGCGTCCATGGCGATTTAGAACATCGTTTAAACTCTTTGTGGATGACTTGCTGAGACCTAAGTCTGAAGCCAATTCAGACGAAAAGTCTTGAAGTTCCTGACTATCCAAATCAACAGCATTATCCAGCAATGGATTATCACATCCAATGGCCAAAAATAAAAATGTTGAAATGGGTAAGATTATTTTTTTCATTTTCTGATTCCCTTTTTTGTTATTTTCGAATGTTTCATTTTCTCTATTAGATGCACTAAGCCAGCTATTAGTTAAACTATTGATCAATATTTATTTTTTAACATAATACTGTATTAGGCCAAACATATAGTTTTTTATACGATTATTGTTTCACTAATTTTTCATATGCTCTATTCCAATAGAAACTTCAAAGCCAACCCCAGCCAGGATTCAGCCATTACCCATCCCCCGGCTCCACTTATGATTTTAGCCGGCGCGGGAACGGGAAAAACATCTACCTTATTGCATCGCATCCGTTATCTGGTTAATTCAAAAATAGTTGATTCAAAACATGTTCTATTACTTACCTTTACAGAAAAAGCCACTGCAGAGGCTAATCATACCATTCATCATATTCTTGGAAATGAGGCTGAATCAATTTTTGTGGGCACATTCCACAGTTTTTGCCACTCCATTATGCGTCGGTATGGTCCTGAAAACCGTATGGATGATGTGCTATGGCAGGAAAGCGATATTCTCTACTATCTCATCCATCACTTTGATGAAATGGATTTTATACAGTCGCGTGTTTTCTCCGATAATCCCGTTAAAGCCATTCGGGACTCATTCATTCCTTTTTTCAACAGGGTTAGTGATGAACTGCTTTCACCCGCTGACCTGGAAAATAAAATTCAGAATATGGAAGATACCCAGGATTGGTTTGAAAATAATTTTCCCGGTATCCACCCGGAGAGCACACGGTTCAATGATGTAAGTTACCAGTTAAATGATTTAGTGAAAGCACATGCGTTTTTCCAAAAAGGTAAGGCCAAAAATAATGCCCTGGATTTTGGCGATATGATTTTCGGGTGTTACGAAGTTCTAAAAAACAACCCTTCCGTTCTTACTCAAGTTAGAAATGAATTCCGGCATATTTTTATCGATGAATATCAGGATAACAATTACGCTCTGAATAAAGTTGTGAATCTCATTGCAGAAAACAATCCTAGCATTACGGTAGTTGGGGACGAGGATCAATGCATCTATTCTTTTCGCGGTGCGAATTACTACAATATTTCAGATTTCCGAAATCGGTATAAATCCCATCCGAATTATGCAGAAATTCCCCTGGTGGAAAACCGAAGGTCAACTCAGAAAATTCTTGACCTTGCAAATGCTACAATCAGCCAAAATCCAGATCGAACACCCAAGAATCTAAAATGCCTCCCCGATGCTAAGACAGGCCCGAAACCACAATGGATTCAGATGAATAAAAAAGAAACATTAGAAGCTTTGCCGGATTTAGTGCATTCTTTAATCCAGAATGGAAAAGCACTTTATGGTGATATCGCCGTCATTTGCCGTGGGTGGGCAAATGTTAGAGATATGGCCGATGCCTTGCAAAAATCCGCCATTCCTGTTGATATACATATAGAGAAATTTTTTGATGTACCAATCGTAAAAAATGTCCTTGCCTGGGGACACTTACTATCTAAAGATGATCATGCCCACTTTGCATTATACCGGATACTGAGAGAACATTTGGGCGAAACATGGGCAAATACATTTTTTCAATCCATGGAAAAAACCACTATTGAAGAAAAGCTCGACCAACTGAAGTCACAAGCAAAAGAATCAAAAGAGATCACTTTCGTTATGCAATCATTCGAAACACTTCAGAAATCATTAGGAAAAAAGTTAAAAGCAGACGAAATGGTTTGGGAAATATTGACTGCTTTGAAAAAAACTCATTTAATGACTTCAATGCGGATGGCGTATAGATATTCTCAAAGGCTTAACCTTGCTAATGCAGGTAAAATTTTAAATCTTGCTGAACAATTTATCAACAAAGACCCCAATGCATCCTTCAGCAATTGGCTCGATTTTATGGAAGTTATGTCTTTGGCTTCGAACCAGAACGCTGCTCAACCGGAACTCGAAAAGGATAATCTCGCTGTGCAAGTAATGACCATCCACCAGAGCAAAGGACTCCAGTTCCCCGTTGTGATAATGCCTTTTCTCTACAGTGGAAGTTTTCCTTCAAGTCTAAAGAAACACCCAACCATTAATCGATTACCGACCTCCTGGATGGCTTGGGAGCAGAATGCAGATACCCCATTTCGAATCCTCCACGAACGGGAAGAACGGCGCGTATTTTATGTAGGTATCACCCGCGCAGAAACATATTTATATTTATACGGACCTACGAAAAGACAATCTCTTTTTACAAAAGAATTAGAAAACCTGAAACCACAGCCCATGGAGATTAAGACCATGAATGAACATGAAGAAAAAACAGTTTCACTGAGTGAAAGACGCCAAAGACTTTTGGCAGATTTGAACCGGGAAATCGCTGCCAATCAATTGGAAAACGCGCGAATAATTTTGGAAGAGATGGAACGAGATGATCTCCCCAAAGATTTAACCGATTCAGGTCAACCGAAGGATGTCTCTGGTATACTTCATCTGTCCTCTACCAAAATTGATACCTACAATTCCTGTCCGTTGAAATACAGGCTAAAATACATTGATAAAATCCCTGAAAGAAAAACGCGTGCTACTGGAGAGTTTGGTTCTATTATGCACAGCATATTGGAAGAATTTCACGGACTTGAAGTTGCAGACCAAACTGAGAAAGTGTTATTTGATCTTCTTGAAAAACACTGGCGTGAAGATTCTTTCGAATACCGCCAGCGCGGGGAAGAATTTCGCAAGCAAGGTGAAGAATTATTATCCGATTATTTTCGGTTTATACAAGAAAACCCCCCTAATGTTTTGGGACGGGAAAAATCCTTTTCCTATACCATGAATAATATTAACGTAAAGATTTCAGGGAAGATTGATCGTATTGATCAAGATGGTGATTTGCTTGGTATTGTAGATTATAAAACAAGTAAAAAGAAGGAAAAATCCGAAAATAATTTGCAAATGGCATTGTATTCGGAAGCCATTTTACGTGATGCCGTCCCCGGGATCAATGGTAATCCTGGAAATGCAAGTTTACACTTTTTACGGTATGGGGATGATCCCTTGTCATCACACAATTTCTCTGAGGATGATTTAGAAATAAGTCGGGAAAAAATTCGTGAAGTTGCAAATGGCATTCGAACAGGATCCTTTGAAACTAAAAAGAGTGATTATAATTGTCAGTACTGCGACTATAAAGATTTCATCTGCCCGGCTTGGGAAGATTGATTTTTTTCTGTTACAAATAACGAATAGCATCTAAATTAGTGGACTTTGATTCCATAATGAGGAGGTAATGGTGAAAAAATATATCCTTTTTCTAATGTTGATCGGACTTGGTTTCGCTGAATCTATCGCTGATAAAACAAAATCCATGGATAATATGGATGGATATTTAAATCTTTATTGGGAAAATGAAACGGGAAAACTATGGCTGGAAATTTCCGATTTTAATGAAGAATTCCTATATGTGAATTCACTCATGGCAGGGATGGGTTCCAATGATGTGGGCCTGGACCGGGGTCAGTTGGGCAATGGAAGAATTGTATATTTTCATCGAGTCGGCCCGAAAGTGTTAATGATTCAGCCCAATTATTATTACCGGGCTGTGACTGATGATCCCCGTGAAAAAAAGTCGGTTGAGGATGGGTTTGCAAAATCTACCCTTTGGGGGTTTACAGTAGAAGCAGAAGAGGACAACCGTGTTTTAGTTGATGCCACAGACTTTTTTCTGAATGATGCCCATGGTATTGTTTCTCGATTAAAAAATCAAAAAATGGGGAATTACAAGGTGGATAAAAGTCGATCAGCCATTCACCTCCCGGCTACCATGAATTTTCCGAACAATACGGAAGTGGAAGCTCTCATGACCTACACAGGGTCGAATCCGGGAAAATATGTTAGACAAACCACACCGACGGCAATCGCCATAACGATGAGACTCCATCATTCATTTGTTGAACTTCCAAATGACAATTATACGCCAAGAAATCATGATCCTCGAGCGGGATATTACCCCATGTCCTTTCAGGATTATGCTGCACCATTGGACGAATCCATTTACAAACGGGTGATAACGCGTCATCGGTTACACAAGAAAAATCCCAAAGCCAGAACGAGTGAAGCGGTTGAACCCATTATTTATTATATAGATCCCGGCGTCCCGGAACCGGTGAAATCAGCCATGCTGGAAAGCGGTGGTTGGTGGAATCAAGCCTTTGAAGCGGCAGGATATAAAAATGCTTTCCAGATGAAAGTACTGCCGAAAGATGCGCACCCCATGGACGTCCGATACAATATGGTTCACTGGGTCCATCGTGCCACTCGAGGATGGTCCTATGGCAGTTCCGTTGACGATCCGCGTACAGGAGAAATTTTGAAGGGAAACGTATCTCTTGGTTCACTCAGATTGCGCCAGGATTACCTCATTGCTACCGGATTATTGGCACCTTATGATAATGGCACTGCAGTCCCCGATTATATGCGTGCATTAGCTTTGGCAAGAGTCCGCCAACTTGTGGCACATGAAATTGGCCATACCATTGGATTGGCTCATAACTATATCTCCAGTACGGTTGATCGTGCGTCCGTAATGGATTACCCTCACCCAAAAGTCACTGTTAATAAAAAGGGGGAAATCGAATGGCAGGATGCCTATAGTGTGGGCATCGGGGAGTGGGATAAAATATCTGTCGCCTACGGCTATCAGGATTTCCCAAAAGGAACCAACGAAAAGGAAGCATTAGAAGAAATCATTCAAGATGGTATCCGTCGCGGATACACATTTATTACAGATCAGGATGCAAGGCCACTGGGTTCTGCCCATCCCACTGCTCACCTTTGGGATAATGGAAAAGATCCAGTATCCGAGTTACAAAATTTAATGGCAGTCCGTAAAGTAGCGCTGGATAATTTTGGTGAGAATAATATTAGAATGGGTCAACCCTATAGTGATATAGAGGATGTACTGGTTCCTATATATTTTCTCCATCGGTTTCAAATTGAAGGTGCAGCCAAAGTGGTGGGTGGATTGAATTTCACTTATGCCCTTCGAGGTGACGGCCAAATGGTAACAGAATTCCTCGACCCAAAATTCCAAATGGAAGCCTTGGATGGGCTCATCGGTACACTACAACCGGATGCATTAACTTTAAGAGAGGAACTTCTTCAACTTATTCCTCCCCGTGCTTCTGGGCGAGGCCGAACCCGTGAATCTTTTAATTCCAGAACCAGTGTTACATTTGATGGCGTCAGCCTTGCGGAAACTGCCGCCAACCTGACTTGTCGAATGATCTTTCATCCTGCCCGGGCAACACGTTTGGTTGAATACAACGCTCGAAATACCAAACAACCGGGATTGGAAAAAGTTTTAAACGAAATAATTAAAGAAACAATATTACAATCGGCCCCTACAGGACTTGAGGGTGAAATAAAACGGAATGTTGATTTTGTCATCCTCGATCATCTCATGAGTTTGACTATAAATAAAAATACATCCCCCGCTGCCCAATCGATCGCCATGGCGCAAGTGAATTCATTATCACTCAAATTGTCCCGTAACCGTGGAAAATCATCCCGAGATAAAGCCCATTTCAATATGCTTCAACATCGAGTCAAAACCTTCCTGGATGAACCGGAAGAATTTGAACCCATAAAAGTACCAAAAGCACCGCCAGGATCGCCAATCGGCACCACATTCGGATGTACATTTGAAAATCCATTCAACAATAATTCTCAATAAAAGGAAGTTAAAATGAAACGGAATATCCTATTTATCCTAGTACTGATATCTGCCATCCTTTCTGCTGATGGACTGGATATGAAAAAATTTAAAGGAATGAAAGCCCGGAGTATTGGTCCCGCCGGTATGAGCGGCCGTGTAACAGCCATTGATGTTGTCCTTTCCAATACGGATGTCATTTATGTCGGTACCGCCTCTGGCGGCCTTTGGAAATCCGAAAGTGGCGGCATCAAATGGGAACCCATTTTTGATGATCAAAAAGCCGCTTCCATTGGGGACGTAACGGTTGATCCCACCAATCCAGACGTGATCTGGGTGGGTACTGGCGAAGGCAATCCGCGGAACAGTCAATCGGCTGGTTTTGGTGTGTATAAAAGTATTGATGGCGGTAAATCTTGGGATTTCAAAGGGTTGGGTGAAACGCGGAATATTCACCGAGTTTTGATCAATCCCCATAATCCCGATGAAGTATATGTGGGTGCCCAAGGTGCTGCATGGGGCGAGAGTGAGCACCGAGGTGTGTATAAAACATCTGATGGCGGCGACTCTTGGGAAAAGATTCTCTACATTGATGAAAAAACCGGGATTGGTGAATTGGTCATGGATCCCCGTAACCCAGACAAACTGATTGCCAATATGTGGCAGTTTAGACGGTGGCCATGGTTCTTTAAATCCGGTGGTCCAAGTTCAGGAATGCACATCACATTTGATGGGGGTAAAACATGGAAAAAACGAACGGATAAAGATGGCCTGCCCAAAGGTGATTTTGGCCGCATGGGCATTGCTATTGCACCGAGCAATCCGAAACTGATTTATGCCCTGATAGAATCAAAAAAAAATGCACTATATAAATCAGAGGATGGCGGTTTTAAGTGGAAAAAAGTATCCGATAAAAAAATTGGCGGCCGCCCTTTTTACTATGCGGAAATCTATGTAGATCCGGTGAATGAAAATCGCATTTATAATCTCCATACCTATGTGACTGTTTCCAATGATGGGGGTAAAACGTTTGGTTCCCTCATGACGGCTTACGGAGCAAATGGGGTTCATCCGGATCACCATGCATTCTGGGGTCATCCCACCAATCCCAATTTCATAATTGAAGGGAATGACGGTGGATTGAATTTTTCAATGGATCGGGGTAAAACGTGGCGGTTTGTGGAGAACCTCCCTGTGGCCCAGTTTTACCATATTAATTATGACATGGATTGGCCTTACAACGTCTATGGCGGCATGCAGGATAATGGTTCCTGGCGCGGCCCTGCTTATATGTGGCGCTCTGGCGGTATCCGAAATTCATATTGGGATGAGTTGGCGTTTGGTGATGGATTTGATGTAGTGCCTCACCCCGGGAATTCCCGTTTTGGTTATGCCATGAGTCAACAGGGAAATGTGAGCAGATACGACTTGGTTACAGGACATCAGCAAATGATTCGTCCCGTACACCCCAATGGAGAATATCTCCGTTTTAATTGGAATGCGGCCATTGCTCAGGATCCATTTGATGAAGATGCCATATTCTTTGGCAGTCAATATGTTCATTACAGTACCGATCGCGGAAACAATTGGGATATTATTTCTCCGGATCTCACCACCAATGATCCGGAAAAGCAAAAACAGCACGAAAGTGGCGGATTAACTTTTGATGCTACCGGTGCAGAAAACTATACCACCATTCTTGCCATTGAACCGAGTTCATTAGATCGCAACGTAATCTGGGTGGGTACGGATGATGGTAATGTGCAACTTACTACTGATCGCGGAAAAACTTGGAAAAATGTCGCAAAGAAAATCCATGGTGCACCTGTGGGTAGTTGGGTAACACAAATTAATGCATCCAAATATGATCCAGCTGAGGCTGTAATAGTCATAAACAATTACCGCCGTAATGATTGGAAACCCTATGTTTTCAAAACAAATAATTATGGGAAATCATGGAAGTCCATTGCAGATGAAGAAAAAGTATGGGGTCACGCATTGAGTTTTGTTCAAGATCCAATTGAGCCAAATCTCCAATTCTTAGGAACAGAGTATGGTCTTTACGTCACCTTGGATAATGCCAAAACCTGGACAAAATGGACCAGTGGCTATCCCACAGTTTCTACCATGGATTTAAAAATTCATCCAAGAGAAAATGACCTTGTAATAGGTACATTCGGACGGGCAGCCTACATCCTGGATGATATTCGCCCATTGCGGGAAATGGCTTCTACCAAAAAAGATTTGATGGATAAACGGCTCCATTTTTTCGAACCACCCACTGCAGTACTGGCAATTAATCGCCAAGCGTCAGGTACACGGTTTGAAGCCAACGCCATATTTACAGGGGAAAACCGTGGTCGTGGCGCCATGCTGACTTTTGTATTTAATTCAGATAAGAAAAAGAAAGAAAAACCAAAAAAAGATAAAGGGGATAAAAAAGGGAAACCGGAAAACAAAAAAGAGAAGGTAACCATGGAAGTCCTTGATGAAGACGGGAAAGTGATTCGTACAGTGAAACACAATGTGGAGGCAGGCATAAACCGCGTTTATTGGGGATTACAGCGCAAAGGGGTTCGATCTCCCAATGCACCTAAACCAACCAAGCCAAATGCGAGAGAACCGGGTGGTCCTCCCGTTTTACCCGGAGAATACACCATTCGTTTGTCCCATGGGACGGACACAACCACCCAAGTTGTGAATGTTATTTTAGATCCACGTGTGGGTATTAATACGCGTAATCTGGAACAACTCCAGCCCATTTATCAACGGCAAATGGAAATTACAGCGTCAGTTACAAAAGCCATGGATCGCATTCGGGAATCCAAAAAGATCGTTGAATCTGTGAATAAAATGCTGGATGTAAAGAAGAATAAATCCCATAAGACACTCCAAAAAAATGGGAAATCCATGAGCGACAGTTTAAAGGTTTTGGAAGAACTGATCGTGAACAAAAAAGGACTCCAGGGTATCGTGAGAAGTCCCCAAATACTCAGTGGCAAGATTAGCGCCCTCAACTGGTATTTATACAGTAACTTGACCGGACCTAATAAAAGTCACGATTATCTGCTTGATTATTCTGAAGCAGAAACGGAAAAAGTCCTCGACCAAGTTAATCAGTTCTATAAAGAAGAATGGCCGAAATATCAGACCGCCGTTGAGGATGCGAATCTTTCCCTGTTTAAGGAATTTACACCAATCAAAATAGATTAGAGAAATTGAGGTAATAATGATTAATAGAAGAAAATTCATCAAAACAATGTCAATGCTGGGACTCAGTATGCCGGCAATGGCAAAATCAATTTCCAGAAATTCAGGAAATAGCTCCCTAGCTAAACACAATCCAATTATTGTATGCAGCCGTGGTGAAAAATGGGGCAAAAAAGTTCTCAAGCCCGGTTGGTCAATTCTTAAGAAAAATGGATCCCTTTTAGATGCTGTTGAGCAATCGGCAAATATCACCGAATTAGATCCGGAAGATGGGTCTGTTGGGTTTGGAGGACTGCCAAATGAAAATGGTGTGGTGCAACTGGATGCTTCTATTATGTATGGGCCGACCCATAATTGTGGATCTGTTGCAGCCATTGAGGGTATCAAAACGCCATCATCTGTTGCGCGCCTGGTCATGGAACGAACCGATCATATCCATATTGTGGGCAAGGGTGCCCAGAATTTTGCCAAAACCCATGGTTTTAAAGTTGAAAATCTTTTAACGGAACGGTCAAGAAAAAGTTGGCTGAGATGGAAAGAGAATTTATCGGATAAAGATGATTGGTTCCCTCCTGCTGATGGCAATTACGATTCAGATCGATCCACCGGAACCATCAATGTATTAGCCATAGACAGTGCAGGTGATATTGCAGGTATTACCACAACCAGCGGACTGGCCTGGAAAATTCCTGGCAGGATCGGTGATTCGCCTATTATTGGTGCAGGTTTATACCTGGATAATGAGGTTGGAGCGGTCGGTGCCACAGGTCGTGGAGAAGAAATTATTCGTACCTGCGGCTCCTTCTTTGTGGTTGAACAAATGCGTGCAGGTAAATCCCCCCAGGAAGCCTGTGAAGCCTTGTGCGAACGAATTATTTATATCAACGGTGGTAGAGACAAAGTCAATTTCAATGACAAAATTATCGCTGTAAATAAAAATGGCGACGTTGGCTGTGCTTCAATATTAGGTGGAAAAGGACGAGAACCCAAACTGGCCTATTGGTCCAATAAAGGATTTAAAGTCTTAAAAGGGACTTACATCATCGAAAATTAATTAGCCGTAACAGTCCAGGTGATTATTCCTGAGAATTTACTCCCTTTTATGAGCGCTTTTTTAGGCGAAGTTGTCGCCGATTGATCAATGGCTGTTCCATTACCTGTCACAGTATATTTATATATTAGGCTACCATTTACATCTTCAAGGTTGACATAGGTGGTATCCTTTCCTTCCCAATCAGTAACAATCAATGTAGATGCCACTGATTTCCCTGCCTGCAAATTGAATGAAAGATCAATGGCTTCATCAAATGTGAAATTATCGCCGCGTACACTGAACGAAAAAGCAGATGACGTATTGATTACAACAGGGAGATTCTCCACCAATCCATGATCCGGGTCAGGTGGCCCCACACAGGAAGACAAGATATAAGATAAAAGGATAAAAGATAAAAATTTCTTCATTCTTCTATTTCCTTGGGTTGATCTCCCTGCCCAAGTTGGAGTTCGTCAATCTTATCCATGGGTTTTTCCAATCCCCGGCGACGGGTTCCAGCCAGTTCCTCGTAATGATTAGAAACCGTTCCTAACGTTTTTCCCAATGCATCCAGTTTCTCAATGAATTTTTCCCATTGCTCCTTGAACGTTACCACCAGTTTCTGCATTTCCCCTGCCCGTTGCTCCATATGAAAATTTGAAACTGCTTGACGGATGAGGGACAAGATTGCATATAATGTGACCGGAGAGCACAGCAATATTTTTTTACCCAATGAAAAATCGATAAGTTCGTGATCCTCCTGGTTCAAAAATGAATAAATACTTTCATTCGGGATAAACATAAGTACATAATCCACTGTACCGGCATTGGGATCAATGTATGAGCGTTTTGAAATTGCCTTTACGTGGTCTCTAACATCTTTCAAAAATGCTTTCTTTTCATTTTCCTGTTCAGATTCATTTTCTGAAGCAAGAAAGCCCTCATAATGGCTTAGGGGGAATTTCACATCCATATTAACATGCTTTCCATCGGGAAGGTGAAACTTGAAATCTGGACGATCTGATCCTTCCTGGGTTTGTTTCTCGTAATTAATTCCTTCGGTCAATCCGATGAACGCCAGAATGTCTTCCACCATTCGTTCACCCCATTGCCCTCTCGCTTGAGAACTGGAAAGAATTTGCCGTAATTGTGAGGTTGTATCAGACAGTTCAGTGATACCTTTTTTAGACTCAACCATTTGCCCGGTGAGTTCTGCCGTTTGCTTATTCAACCCTTCCAATTGTTTTTTCATTCCATCCAAACTTGAATCAATTAACTTTTTCTTTTCATCCATTTGGGAGTCAGATGATTTGAGTAATTCTCCAAATTTGTTTTCGGTCAATTTTAAAAATGTATCCAGATTCTGATCCAATGCCTTTTTAGATAAATCACCAAATTCTGCTTTAAGCTGATCTCTGCTGGATTGGGCAGCATCAATTTCTTTTTGGCGTAAAAACCAAATAATGGTTGCACCAGCGCCAAACCCAACCAGAAATAAAATAATACCAGAGATAAATGTCATGTGGTTTCTACACTTCCTTTTAATCCCAATTCGTCTGCTTTTACTTTGAGCGCATCAATGACAAATTGAATATGTTCAGTTAAATCAACGTCTAATTCCTCTATTCCTAAATAAATATCATCCCGACTGACACTGGCGGCGAAAGACTTTTGTTTTAATTTCTTTTTCACTGATTTTGGCTTCACCTCTAAAATAGATTTTGACGGTCTAACATAAGTAACAGCAAAGATAAAACCCGTTAATTCATCTACAGCAAATAATGCTTTTGCCATATCTGTATTCCGAGGAACACCGCTATAGGTGGCATGCCCCATAATCGCTTCTGTAATCGACTCAGGATATCCTTTTTCTTTTAATATTACATTTCCACGGGCCGGATGGTCCTCCATCGAAGGATACATTTCATAATCAAAATCATGCATGAGTCCTGTCAAACCCCATTCATCCGGGTCACCATTATATTTTTCTGCCATTTTCCGCATGGCCTGTTCCACGCCATAAGCATGTCGCCGAAGACTATCAGACTTGGTGTATTCGTGAAGCAATATAATGGCGTCGTCTCTGGATGGATAATTGCCCATCAAACGCCCATCAAATCCACCACCAGACGAATTACCTCACCCGTAGCGGATCCTTTATTATGGTAGGATAAATCTCTGTCTCCCCAGGCTGTGCCCGCTATATCAAAGTGACACCAGGGAATATCTTCGCCTACAAATGCTTCCAGGAATGCGCCGCCGGCAATGGAGCCGGCCTGCATGGGTGCGCCCACATTTTTTACGTCAGCTATCTTGGATTTCACCTGTTCCAAATATTCATCCCAAAGGGGGAATTCCCACACTTTTTCTGCAGTGGTTTTTGATGAAGATTTAATTGCATTTATTAATGAAACATCAGTCCCCATAATTCCTGTAGCCACATGACCCAGGGCCACCACCACGGCGCCAGTAAGTGTGGCAAAATCAATCATATATTCCGGATCGTAATATTTGGATGCGTAAGACAAAGCATCAGCGAGAATGAGCCGGCCTTCTGCATCCGTATTTAACACTTCGATGGTTTTTCCATTATAGGCTGTGAGTACATCTCCCGGACGGTAGGCCTTATCTCCACTCATATTTTCTGTAGATGGAATGATACCAATAATATTCATTTTGGGTTTCAGTTCTGCCACCGCTTTCATCACACCCAACACAACACCGGAGCCGCACATATCATATTTCATTTCATCCATTTTTGCCGATGGTTTGATGGAAATACCGCCACTATCAAATGTGAGGCCCTTTCCCACCAATACTTTGGGTTTTTGTTTTTTGGGTCCACCCATGTATTCCATTATGATAAATTTCGGTGGTACCTCCGTACCAGAAGCCACGCCAGCCAGCGCGCCCATCCCCATCTTCGTAAATTTTTCACGGTCAAATACGGTCACTTTCATTCCGCCGGATTTCCCGATTTCTTTCGCATTTTCGGCTAAATGTGTCGGTGTGGCCACATTCCCTGGTCGGTTTTCAACATTTCTGGCAAGACAAACACCATTGGCGATTATAGTCCCTTTTACCACCGCTTTTTTATTCCCACCAATGATCGTGGCACCTATCATATCAAAAGGATCGTCATCAGTCGTTTTGAATTCATTGAATTGATAGCTACCCAACACGAGGCCTTCCGCAGCAGCTTGGGAATGATAATTCTCTTTCGCATCCACCGGCATAAGGAAAGACACGGAATCTATTTTATTCGCATTACAGGCTTTGGATACCCCACCGCCTGCTTTTCGAAGCGCTTCTGCATTAAGTTTGCCCCGTTTTCCCATTCCAAAAACAAAGGCAATGGCCCCCTTTTTCCCCACAACTGTTTTGACTTCCCCCGCTTTACCTTTAATGAGATTCGCAGCTAGAGCATTGGAAAGTCCTCTGCCTAATTCACGGTTTACACCTTGAAATTGTCTGGTAAGTTTTAGGTCATCATAAATGCCAACCGCCACCGCATCTGACTTGATCTTGCGCCAATCGCCTGAACTATGTTTTAATTGTGAAAGATGTGCCATCTTTATCCTCAAATTTTGAATGGATTACATATTAACTATCAATAAAATTAGCTTATCCATGTCCATTTTCAAATATGGGATATAAAAAGTTGTAATAGCCAATCGAATAATTTTAAGTTGGAGATATCTTTAAAATACGATGCAAAGCAAAAAGGAATACAAATCTTTCTAAATTGCCCCGGCGACCAAACTTTCCACAACCGATGGATCTGCCAGCGTGGATATGTCACCCATATTATCTGTATCACCTTCGGCAATTTTTCGTAGAATTCGTCTCATAATCTTCCCAGATCGTGTTTTAGGCAATGCAGGTGTAAATTGAATTTTATCTGGTTTTGCATGGGGGCCAATATCATTGGCAACTCTTGATCTTATATCATTTATGATGACATCAGATGGTTCTTCACCCGTCATTAATGTAACAAATGCATAGATTCCCTGTCCTTTGATATCATGGGGAAATCCAACCACAGCCGCTTCTGCAACACCCGATGCTTTACCAATGCCACCTTCTACTTCTGCCGTTCCGATTCGATGACCAGAAATGTTAAGCACATCATCCACCCTTCCTGTAATCCAATAATAGCCATCATCATCACGTCGGGCACCATCGCCCGTAAAGTAATACCCAGGAAATTGCGAAAAATAAGTGTCAATGAACCGATCATGATCACCATAAAGTGTTCGCATTTGTCCCGGCCAAGAAGATTTAATGGCGAGTAACCCGGATACATCATTCCCTTCTATTTCTTCCCCAGATTCTGTCAATAGTACAGGTTCAATGCCGAAGAATGGAAATGTGGCTGATCCTGGTTTTGTAGGAATAGCCCCTGGCAATGGTGTCATCATAATGCCACCGGTTTCAGTCTGCCACCAGGTATCAACGATTGGACACTTCTCTTTCCCAACAATACTATGATACCACATCCATTCAGGTTCTTTAATGGGTTCGCCGACTGTTCCTAATAAACGCAAAGTAGATAAATCATACTTTGTAACCCAATCATTCCCTTCCTTCATTAATGCCCTTAATGCGGTAGGTGCCGTATAAAATAAAGTGATTTTATGTTTATCCACCACTTCCCAGAATCGGCCATAATCTGGAAAATTAGGTACACCTTCAAACATCACAGATGTGGCACAATTGGATAATGGTCCATACACAATATACGAGTGACCCGTAATCCAACCGATATCAGCTGTACACCAATAAATATCTTCTTTTTTATAATCAAAGACCTGTTCGAAAGAATAATTAGTGTATAAAAGATATCCCCCAGTTGTATGAAGTACCCCTTTGGGTTTTCCTGTGGATCCTGAGGTATATAAAATGAATAGTGGGTCTTCAGCATCCATTTCTACCGGTTTACAATCGGCATTTACATTAGACATTTCCTCTTTCCACCATACATCTCGTCCATCAACCATATCCACCGATTCACCCGTTCGATCAACCACAATAACATGTTCAATTGATGGCGTTTGAGAAACGGCTTTATCTGCGTTGGCTTTCATGGAAATATCTTGTTTCTTTCCCCGCACACCCGTGTCTTGCGTAATTAATATTTTACATTCGGAATCATTTATACGATCCCTTAGGGAATCCGGGCTGAAGGCACCAAAAACCACTGAATGGATAGCGCCAATTCTGGCACAAGCCAACATGGCTACTGGTAATTGGGGAACCATTTGCATATATAGACAAACACGATCCCCTTTTTCAACACCTAAATTTTTAAGAACGTTCGCAAATTTTTGCACTTCACTCAATAATTCTTCATATGAAAAATGTTGATCTTCAGTTGGATTATTTCCTTCCCAAATGAGGGCTGTCCGTTTTCCATTCCCCGCTTCAACATGGCGGTCTAAACAGTTATAGCTTACATTGAGTTTTCCACCCACAAACCATTTGATATCAGCATTGGCAAAATTAAAATCTCCCACTGAATCCCATTTTTTCATCCAAGATAATCGTTCGGCCTTTTCCGCCCAAAATGCATTTCTGTCTTGAACAGAAATATCATACGCTTCTCTGAATTGATCCATATTTCCGACATGCGCATTTGCTGAGAATTCTGAAGATGGGTTAAATACTTTATTCGACATGATTTACTCCTAATTATGAAGGTTTTTATAAAGGGTTAAAATAATTTTTCGCGCTAATCCACATAATATATTTATTGAAATGGTATTAGAGTTTCTCATAATGAATGGGATCTACCCAACCTAAAACTTATGTCAAATTTGGTCATTTACATTCATCAGCTCTTCTCTGTCATCTATATCCTGAAAAATAGCCTTAGACTGAATGGGAACTTCCTTTACATCTTCGATATATTTTTGAATTAATGGTTTTGCTCCTCGATCACCACTTATTTTTTTTAATTCACTGAATAAATGTGAAGGGAATATTACAGGATTCCCACGTTTCCCATTATTGAAAGGGACAATTATTTTATTGCTATCAAATTGTTGAACAAGTTGGTTAATTATTTTAGAGGAAATGAAGGGCATGTCACCAAGTATGAACATAATACCATCTGAATCAAGGTTTTCCATACCAGACACTATTGAAGTTGCCATTCCCTCCATCCAATTATTATTGTGAATGAATGAAACTGGGTAATTTATTAATTCCCTTTTCACTGTATTACTATCGTTTCCTAAAACAACCCTTACAGGATCTAAGGATGATTCCACTGCGGCGCCCACAGTAGAAGATATAATCGACATACCATTCACATGTAAAATTAACTTATTTTTTTGCCCCATTCGAGTCGAACCGCCTGCAGCCAAAACAATCCCTGCAATATTCTTTTTCATCATTTCACAAAATTAGGTTAGAATAAACCATCTATCTTTGTTTATTCAATTTATAGGACTTATTAATCTTCTATAATTTATTGAAATTTCCCATTCTGTCCTATTCAAGAATGTTTATATAGCGGCTTAATATCCACCCATAAACATTGGTATAGGTTTCTTGATTCGAAAGATATACTCTAACTCGACCGTACATTCTATCACCGGCTACTCGGGAAATAACTATTTGATCATCTATATTCAATAAAAATAATACCTCCGACCCATTCTCAGGCCCCTTATTAAAAGACACCAACTCATCATTCACTTGATAGATTGTTTCTCCATTATCCAATTTGATTGAAGCAATCAAAATGGTTTTTTCACTAACGCCCTCATTTATTAGAACATGACCTTTCCAAGTGGGAAATTTCCCTTCCGTATTAATGGAAATTAATACCGGATCTTTTTTATTCCGTGTAACCGGGACTCTAACCCTTACATAACCAGAAGAATCACAAACCGCATTCGATAACAATTTTCCATTTTGTGTCACACGTATAATTGAAAATGGAATTGGATTTCCTGATTCTTCTTCCAAAACAGTTAATTTGAGTATATCCACTGGAACCAATACTGTAAATGCTTGAAGTATGATATCTTCGCCTCCTGAATTAAACATTCGGTATTGTGGTTCATACTGAGCGCCCAATGGTTCCAATTTTGCTACATTGCCTAATGGCTCTGCATTTAATATACTAGCCGGGATTATAATTTGAATTACCTCATCCGGAAAAAATATTTTTTGAATTAAAAGTTCTGCCGGGTGATTCCGTGGATAAATACTAAGACGATATGCCGTGGGGGCAACATTAATAGTTTTCACTACTGCTGATATAGATATAGTCTCAGATTCAATACCTTTTGTGTTTGATTGAGATTGGCTGGAATCAACGGCAACAGAATCTTGCGCTGATAAAATCGATAAAAATAAAAAGAGAAGTATTTTGTGAATATAATTAACAGGATTTCCCATGTGTAGATTTATGATAATTTCCATCATTATCTTTTTTAACAGCCACCATTACGACACTTGCCACACATGCTAAACGCGGTTTTGAATGACGACTTTCTGCATATGCTTCCACTTTAATTTTAAATGAAGTTGAACCGGCCGATATGACAGTCGCAGTAAAACTTACCCAATCACCCAAATATACCGGCTCCTTGAATTCAACTTTATCAATTGCACGGGTAACTGCGCCGTCCAGCTCCGTACCCTTTAAAAATCGGAATCCCACCTTTGCCGCAGCAAGGTCTACCCATGCTATCATTTGTCCGCCAAAAAGGGTTCCGACAATGTTAATATGATCAGGCATGACCATTTGAGAATAGTGTGCTGAGAATCCTGGCATAAGTCATATTCCTTTCAATTAAATGATGGTCGAAGAGGCAAAAACAAAAAGCCCCGCAAATACACCCTCGAGAAAATCTTTTTTTCCCTGAAGAGCACGCCACACCTGCGGGGCTTCATGGAAATAGTTTATCCAGAAGTTGATATTTATTTCAAGTATTTTTTTCATTTCTTCGATAAAAATTCTTTCGCCATGCGTTCACCGTCATCAAGATCCACCCTTGAGAGAATGATTCCACCCGCAATAAAAAGAAAAACCAAAGATAAAATCCCCATTCTTGGATTTCCAGTTACCAATCCCACATAACCCATTAACGGTGGACCGATTATGGTCGCAAATTTACCAAGCATATTATAAAATCCGAAAAATTCAGCTGATTTTTCCTTCGGTATAATTCGAGAATACATCGATCGGCTCAAGGCCTGAATCCCTCCCTGGAAACACGCTATAAGAATGGCCAATGTATAGAAATGCCATTGCTCAGTCATAAATACACCAAAAATAGTAATAATTGTATAACCCATGATTGCCACATAAACAGCCTTTTTAATACCAATCTTTGATGCAAACCAATAATACCCTAATGTGGCGGGAAATGCAATAAACTGAACCAATAACAATGCAGTAATCAATGAACTTGAAGGAAAACCAAGGCTACTTCCATAGTCCACAGCCATTTTGATAATGGTATCTACACCATCTATGTATAACCAGTATGCCAGGAGAAAGGTACCGACCACATGTAAATGTTTTATATCATTTATCGTATCTATTAATTGACGCCACCCTTCACCTATCGCTGAACCAATTCCGACTGATTCATGAATTTTAGGTTCTTTCACAAAAATGATAATTGGAATTGAAAATATGGCCCACCACACTGCCACAGACACAAAGGATATTCTAATGGCGATTGTAGCGTTGGGTATTCCAAACATTTCAGGATATTGGTACATGAGAACATTGAACAAAAAAAGTAAACCGCCTCCGATATACCCAATGGAAAAGCCCAGTGAAGAAGCATAATCGATTTTTTTCTTGGATGCCACGCCAGGCAGAAGTGAATCATAAAAAATATTACCCGCTGCATATCCTATTGACCCAATAATATATAATATAACCGCCAATTGCCAGTCGCCCTGTTTCACCATCCACAATGCACCCGTGCCTAATATTCCAATAAAAGCAAAGGTAATTAAAAATTTCTTCTTGGCCGTCCCTCTATCAGCTATTGCGCCTAAAAAAGGTGCAAAAACAGCCACAACAATTGAGGCGATGGAATTGGCCAAACCAAGATACCATGTGCTTAAAGTGACACTATCGGTGTTTGACCAATATTCTTTAAAAAATACAGGGAAAAATCCGGCCATAACGGTTGTCGCAAACGCACTATTGGCCCAATCGTAAAACGACCAAGCCCATATGGATTTTTTGGAATCAATCAATTGTTAGTCCCATAAGATAAGGAATATAGCTACCACGCTTGAAAATATGAACTGATTCGAATCCAAGCTGATGTATTTCCATAAGTATGATAGGTCAAATATGGAACGAACCAACGAACACCAATCTCCATTTCAAACGGGACAGGTCCTATTTGAAGAAATGGATCTACATTCAGAAAATTTATTTTTAATGATTGCGTTGACAATGTTTGCCTCGTGTCATAATTAGAATGCTTTACCATCCAAATATCCCATGTTTCACTTTTTGAAAAATATTGATCTCTTCCCGAAAACATCCAATCCATCCCAGTGGTTAAAAACAATCGTTTAGGCCACAGCTCTATTTGACCATGAATTGCTCCAAATATTTGCCCACCTTGTTCATAGAGGACAGCATCTCCTATCGCACGTGAAATGGAATCGGCACTTGCATTTTCTATCCATAGAAATGAGATAGTTGGATTAATGATTTCTCTACTGAATGTTGATAAATTGACTGACCAGTTGATATTTATCAATCGCCCCCAAACTTTTCGATATAATTCACCAAATGCTTTGATCTGCCATTGCGTAACCCCGCTACCAATAGGTAATTGTTTAAATTGGTTAGGCATCCCTGTATCATCTACATCATTTGCATTATATTTTTCCCGTTTTTCGCCAAATGGTAGCGTAACATCAATTCCCCCATAAAAGGAATATTTATTTTGCCCACCTCGCCAAGCAGGATTTCCTAACAATAATATTTTCATTCCCATGGTTACATTACCCATACCATAATTCGATTTTGTCGTGGGATAATATTGGCCCATTAACTGATCCAATGATGATTGAGTCGTATCGTTTGCGATGGTCCATGAATGAGTCTGTTCAAAATTTTTCAATCGAGGAATGTTTAAAATAAAAGTGGCTTTATCTGTGAATCCATATTCGATTAAATAAGTTTGAGATGTTATATTTTGTTTCCACTCTTGCGTAATTGAATAATCGGTACTATCCAATCGATATATATAATCTTTCCATCCATTTTGGCCATCATGCCCCTTCCACTTTCCAGTAGAATTTTCATTGTTGATACTAATACGCCATACATTTTGGGGAATGGTAAAATGGGTTTGAGAAACCAATAACGTATATATAAATAAAAAAAGAGAAAGAATTTTCCGAATCATTGGTTATTGATAAATCAGGAATTTTTGACGAAACTCATTGAACTTTAATACATCTTTTAGCCAAAGAGGGGGCAAGTAGTTTGCTGGTTTTCCTTGTGCAGCAAACACACGTAATTGGCTATGACCAAACAACATATCAATCCGGTTCAACTCATCCCATTTAAACTCCCTAGGATACAGTTGATTCGCTAAAACAATAATGGCTGTTGCCGTAGCCAATGGATCATAGCGATTGGGATCTGTAATGACAATATCTACGCCACTACAAACCTTATTCACATACATCGGTACCGTTTTATTTTCATCTTTTTTACGTGGCACATATTCCACAACACGGAATTCAACACCAGGTAAATTGAGGGAAACCAATTTTTCAGCTAAATGATACCCGGAAAGCCATGGGGCACCTGCACGCATATAAGGACGATTCGTACCACTTCCGTCGTTTAAGTTTGTTCCCTCAAGTAATCCGAAACCCACATACGCTAAATTGGTTCGAATGGTTTTTATTTTTGGCTGAGGGCTAATCCAGGGATGTTCTGACTTGTCCAGCCAATAAGAACGCTTCCAATTCGCCATTGGAATGACGGTTAAATTGGCCCGTTTTAAACCCTTGATCCATCCCATTTCATTGGCCATAATCGCAAGTTCACCTAAGGTCATTCCATGGCGAATTGGCACCAAGTGATATCCTTCAAAAGATTGAAATTGCGGGCGGACAACAGGGCCATCTAATCGATCTCCCCTCAATGGATTGGGTCTATCTAATACCATGACTGGCGTATTCCATTCGCTGGCTACTTCCAATATTTTTGTCATGGTTGCCACATAGGTTGAGTAACGAACACCTGTGTCCTGAATATCAATTAAAATTAAATCCAATTCACGCATGGACCATTCTGGTGGTTTTACATTTCGTCCAAATACTTCAACTATTCGTGCCTTGTAAATGGGATCATATTTCTGATTACCATGAATTTTAAATCGTTTATTTTGGTCAGCGAATAGACCATACTGGGGAAGAAAAATAATTTCCACATCAATCTTTGGGTGTGCTTTTAATAGATCCAACAGATGTGACCCCTGACGATTGACTGCAGTTTGATTGGTAAATACACCAATCGTCTTTCCATAAAGCGGCTTGAAATCCATTTGCTCCAAAACATCTAATCCATAAAAGATTGAAGGATGAAATGACAAATCAGGCACGGGCATTACAATACTGTGATTGAATTGCTGCCCCACAAGCAATGATAGCCATAAAAATGCTTTAATAACATATGAACGGATATGGATTTCTCTAATCATCACCAGGGAAATCTAATACGATTTATAGGAATTAATCTTGATAGATTCGACGTGTTCTGCCACTAATCCCTGTTGAAATTACATAGGGTGTTGAATTAATTGACCTGGCAATTTCTTCCATCCGAACACATCCATCCGATCCATCGCCCATGATAAGTACCTCTTCCCCAACATGAGGCTCTTGCCCTTCAAAATCAACCATGAACTGGTCCATGCAAATACGACCGGCAATTTTATATTTTTTCCCTTTAAACATGACGTGTCCATTTTGATACCATGGACGGGGTATGCCATCTGCAAAGCCACATTGAATGACACCAATCGTTGATTCAGATTCTGTCGTAAACACCCCACCATAACTCACCGGTGTTCCTGCTGGCACCTTCCGGATATTTACAATCGGTGCTTTAAATTCCAAAACTGGTTGAATCGGAATATCCATTGGAACTTCTTGAGATGGAAATGCGCCATAAAGTGACATACCAACTCTAACCATATTGGTCACACTTTGATTTAGATTAATTACAGCACCACTGTTTGAAAAATGAATATATTTAAAGGTGAATCCAATATTTTCAGCTATTTTTATCACAGATTTAAACTTTGATTCCTGTGCGTGAGCAAAAGATAAATCACCCTCATCGGCTGTTGCAAAATGCGAATAAATTCCTTCACAAGGAACTTCAGGGTGTTCTTTCAGCTGGTGGATGATGTTTTCTGTATTATGAATATCAATACCAAGTCGTGTCATTCCTGTATCCACTTTTAGATGAACAGTCGGACAACCACCATTCTCTTCTACATATTTAATCAAGAGAGGTAAATCTGCCTCATGGCATAAGTTTAATGTTAGTTTGTGAAGGATAGCCTCTGGTAAGCTATTTGCGTCTATTCGGCTAAAAATCAATATATCCGACTGGACACCCGCCTTTCGAAGCTCAATGCCTTCTTCTATAGAAAAAACGGCAAAAAACCGGCATCCATGAGTTTCTAGAGCCTTAGCACAAGCCACCCCCCCATGTCCATAACCATTCGCTTTAACTACAGATATAATGGGTAGATTATTTACTTTTTCTTTAATCAGATCATAATTTGATTTGAGTCGATCGAGGTGAATAATTGCTTTTGGGCCCATGATCAATAATATTTAGGTATTCACAGATGGAAATTGTGTGGCTAAAAATGTTTTTAATTCCTTAAAACTTGAAAATATTTCACGACTACAGGCCATAATCCAACCGCTTAAATCGTCAATTGGAAGTTTGTTGATAAGATAAACTGGCTTCCCACATTCATATGCAATGGTTACTTCCGCATGGGTTCCAGCTCCCTTTCTCGCGCCATCATCCCACAGACAAATAAGGTAGTCTGTTTCATTACGAACAATATCGATATCACGATTAACGCATTTTCTCATGAAATCTGAATACTTCTGAATATCATTTTTTTTCCAATCACGATAGGATTCAGCACTATATTCCTTTACTAAATTTTCTGACTCCATAACTGGATTATAAACGGAATGTCCCAATGTTTTATCCAACCATTGAGTAACCTCCTCCCGCCAGCCAGCACCCTCATCCTCGACAAACTCCATCGCGCCAGATAAATACACTTTCATTGTCTTAACTTTCGTTTAAGTAAATATCCATTCATCCATGTCCAAACGATTGCCACCACGATTGGCGTAATAATGAGTGTCCAATCAAATCGATTAAAAAATATGATACCCCTCAGACTTGTTAGAATCATACTCAAGGGTAAGTTCGATAAAATTATTCCAATCGTTTTCGGATAAAATTCAAATTCGACTAAAATCCCCGATCCAAATACAATAACCAGAAACATAGTGACCGACGTAAATATATAGGTTGAAACCCTATCAGTTAGAACTGAAAAAGTTATAATAATATTGCCCAGGATAAAGGAGTATAAAAAAGCAAAAATGGGTATTATGAAGTAATCTGACCAGTCCAATGAATTTGGCAAAAGAATCGTTAAAACCCCCATGGCAATTAAAACATATACAGTTGTTTCAATAATGGATGTAATCAAAAACCCTAAAATTAATTGTGTCTTGGTGAATGGGGTTAAAGTCATGGGTAAAAACGACTTTTTATGTATACGTAAATCAAACATATCTCTATATATAATTGAATACATGGACATGGAAGCAATTGTTAACACAATTCCAGGAAAAACCCAAATTTCATAGGGTATTTTATCCAATGATTGAATAAAAATATTCTTCATGACCATTGTAATGGAAACATGGAGAAGTAGTGGTAAAATAACCATAAATGAAAACGTAATCATTGGTCGGTGTCCCATAAGCCAAAATCTTCGAAATAATAGTGCTTTAATCAATGAATACCATCCCGTGCAAATTTGGCATCCATCAAATCTTGAAGGCCAAGTTTATTTACACTGATATCTTTCATTACAGCTGAAGCGGCTGCGTTTAATACTGCAAAAAATACATTTCTTTCACGACCATAAAAATGAATACTATTGCCAATTCGCGAAGGATTTTTGACCATTGGAACTTTCGATAATTTTTGGAATAAATCTTCAGATAATTCTTCAAACTCAATTTGAAATTGATGATAATCAAATGTACTGCCTAAAAGTTTGTCCAAACTGCCATCCAATGTGATGATCCCATCTTCCAAAACCAAAATTCGATCATGCGCTTCTTCAACTTCTGAGAGTGATTGGCTAACATATAACATGGTCTTTTTCCCCTTCAATCGCAAAAGTAAATCCCATGTATGACGATAAGATTCTGCATCCATAAATGCCGTAGGTTCATCCAAAATTAAAATATCAGGGTCATGCACCAATGCCCGAAGGATCATTCCTTTCTTTACAATACCCGGAGAAATATCCTGTACCATTTTCTTTAAATGTGGAATGATATGGAGCTCGCGAGCTAATTGGATCATCCGCGTATTCACAGTTTCCGTATCCACACCGTACATTAACCCCATAAACCGTACATTTTGCTCTAAAGTAAGCCAAGGATCAAGGTCTATTTCATGGGGAACAAATCCAATGGATGAAATAATATCCAGACGGCGTTTTTTTGAATCTAAACCGTTGATATAGACGTGACCAAACTCTTGATATTCAATCCCTGATATCACTTTTAAAAGCATGGATTTACCCGCTTCATTATCACCAATAATCGCCACCAATGAACCCCGTTCAATCCCAAAGGTCAGGCTGGCGAGAATCGTTTTATCCCGGATTAATTTTCCAACTTTTTTAAGTGTAATACTCGCTTCCATTTAGTGGGCCTCGAACCAGGATTTCCCATTGCCACAGTCTACCACTATGGGAACAGATAATGGCAATGCGCTTTCCATTTCAACCATGACTATTGCCTGCAATGATTCTAACTCTATATCTGGCACTTCAAACACCAGTTCATCATGAACTTGTAGTACCATCTTTGATTCCATTTTATTTGCTTTAATTTTATTTTGAATTGCAACCATGGCCAATTTAATCATTTCTGCATTGGTACCTTGAATTGGCATGTTAATGGCCATTCGTTTGGCCGCTTCCCTATGGAGATGGTTCTTACTATCAATATCCCACACAGGCCGTCGGCGCCCCAACATGGTTTCTACATATTGGAATTCTCGAGCTTTTTCAACTGTGGATTCAATATAGTTTTTGATGCCTGAATACCGATTAAAATAGGCTTCAATTATAGCAACTGCTTCTTTTTGAGGAATACCCAACTCTTGGCTCAATCGAAACGGACCGGCACCATACAGTAACCCAAAATTAACTATTTTTGCCGTTCGTCGCATCTCCGGAATAACATCTTCCATCGAAATATTAAACACATCTGCGGCCGTTCGTGTGTGAATATCTTCGCCTTTATTAAATGCATCCACCAATGCCTCATCTTGAGACAGGTGTGCCATAATCCTCAGTTCTATTTGAGAATAGTCAGCTGAAAATATCTGCCAACCAGTCCTTTCACTGCGAAACGCTTTTCGAATTTCTCTGCCTTCTTCGGTACGAATCGGAATATTTTGAAAATTTGGATTACTTGATGATAAACGACCTGTGGACGCCACTGTTTGGTTAAAAGTGGAATGAATTCTTTTGGTTTGTGGATGGATTAATGCGGGTAAAGCATCTACATAAGTATTTTTGAGTTTATTTAATTTTCGATATTCAAGTACAAGTCCTGGGATTGGGTCTTCATTCTTTAATTGTTGAAGAATATTTTCAGCTGTAGACCTTTTTTTGATTTCCCGTAATCCCTTCATATCAAATAAAATAGCCGCCAATTGCTGCGTTGAATTCACATTAAACTCAGTTCCCGCTTCTTTTTGTATATCTGCTACAAGACTGTCAATCTTTTTTCCCAATTCATCAGACATGGCTTCTAACATTTCACCGTCAACAAACATGCCCATAAATTCCATTTCAAGAAGAACAGGCAACAGTGGCATTTCCACATCATTAAAAAATTGATCTATCCCTTTCTCTTTCAATTCTTTTTCAAAAATATGGGTGAGTTGAAGCGCCACATCTGCATCTTCTGCTGCATAAAACGTACATTTTTCCAATTCAACGTCGGCCATAGATATTTGGTTTCGGCCTTTTCCAATCAGATCTTCAATGGGCACCATACGGTAATTCAATTTTTCTATACTCAGATTATCTAACTTTAAAGATCTAGATTCCGGTTTGAGCAAATGAGCGGCTAACATTGTGTCAAATTGGATGCCTTTTACGTTAATGCCATGGCGTTTTAGAATTAACGCATCGAATTTAATATTTTGTCCTGTTTTTGGAATGGAGTCATCTTCTAACATGGGTTTTAGGATGGCCAATACAGAATTGAGTACATCATCAAAAAGATTAACTTCTTTTTCCTTATATTGAATGGGAATATAAACGCCTGTGTTTGCACGAGTTGAAAATGACAATCCTACAATCTCACATTGCATGGGGTTAACAGACGTGGTTTCTAAATCAAATGATAGCCATTTCCCTTTCTTGATGCCATTGACAAAGGATTTCGATTCATCAAGCGTTAACAGTGCTTTGTAATCTTTTTCAGGGACATCTTCCTGAATAGGAACCTTTCCCTGAAATGCGTTTAATTGGGTCTGCAATCCCTGAAACTCTAATTCGCTAAATAGCGTATCCATTGCATTTATATCAAACCCATTTGTGGCCATGGCTTCGAAATCTTCATCAATGTCCATTTCGGTATCGATGGTGACTAATTCCTGGCTTAAGAATGCTTTTTCTCGACAATTTTGAAGTCCCTCTCTGGCACGCTTATTTTTAACTTCATCTGCATGGTCTAAAGCATTTTCTAATGTGCCATATTCATTCAACAATTTTACAGCTGTTTTTTCGCCCACACCCATCACACCGGGAACGTTATCAGACGAATCGCCCATTAGCCCCAATAGGTCAATAATTTTTTCTGGAGGAAGACCCCACTTTTCGATAACACCATCCCGATCATAAATTTTAATATCCATTTGTCTACCCGAGGGTGTATAAAGAAAAATATGGTCATTAATTAATTGCATGAAATCTTTATCACCGCTAACAATATATACATCAAAACCGTTTTCTTCTCCACGTTTAGCTAAGGTGCCAATAATATCATCAGCCTCAAACCCCGGCCGTACCATTGTGGGGATTCGCATGGCGTCCATCAATTTCCATAAATATGGAAGTTGTTCTTTCATTTCTTCAGGCATTTTTTCTCGGGTCGCTTTGTATTCAGGATATCGTTCATGGCGAAACGTTTTCTCAGAAGCGTCAAATGCTGCCATCAGATAATCCGGCTTTTCCTGACGTAATAATTTTAATACCTGATTTGTAAAACCAAACAATGCGGATGTATGCATGCCACTGCTGTTAATCAATGGATTTCGGATTAAAGCAAAATGGGCACGATACAGCATGGCATAGCCATCGATAAGGAAAAGTCGTTTTCTATTGGATTTATTGACTGACATGAAGCGTTGAAGTTAATGGAAATTTGAATAATGTTGATGGACAAAACTTTTGGTTTGCTTAAAATTTCCTCCGCATATTTGAAGCCTCTATTTAATCAAAAACCCCAAGGATGAAATGAGCACATTAAAAACTGAACGAACCCGAGTTAGGCGAATTCCTGATAGGGGCTATTATGATAAGAAAACAATTTATCCAATCATCGACGAAGCATTATACTGCCATGTCGGCATTAATCATAATGGTTCCCCAGTCGTTATCCCTACAATCCATGCTCGGATAAACAACACATTATATATTCACGGATCTGCCGCAAGCCGACTACTACAATCCATTCAAGAGGATTCAAATCTATGTGTAACCATTTCCTTGATAGATGGTATTGTGCTGGCGCGGTCTGCATTCCATCATTCGTTAAATTATAGATCTGTAGTCGTCTTTGGGCAAGGTGTAATTGTAAATGATTTCCAAGAGAAATGGGACGCACTCAAAGCGGTAAGTGACCATTTGGTACCAAAACGATGGGAAGATGTACGTGAGCCCAATCAGAAAGAAATGGATGCAACTACGGTAGTTTCAATCTCACTGGAAGAGGCATCGGCAAAAGTAAGATCCGGCCCGCCCGGGGACGATGATGCAGACTATGCCCTCCCAATTTGGGCAGGGGTTCAGACCATCGAACTAAAAAAAGGTACACTTATACCCGATCCAGTTTTACCCGATAGTATTGGTATCCCGGATTATCTAAAATAAGAATCACTATGAATCAGTTGAAGCATATTTACATCCTAATCCTCCTTTTTATTTTTTCCGTTGCCGGGTTACGTTCATCAGGAAGTGGTCCGGAAGCTCGGGCATCACGAATCATAGAAAAATTCATGAAAACCCATAAAATGCCCGGTCTATCCATAACTGTTGGAAAAGAGGGTGAAATTATTTGGAGCGAAGGGTTTGGCTTTGCAGATGTTGACAAAAATATTTCAGTAACACCCCAAACGCGCTTTCGAATTGGTAGCGTTTCAAAAACAGTCACCTCTGCTGCCATCGGGCGACTTATCGATCAGGATAAACTGGATCTCAATGCACCCATTCAACAATACGTGGCCTCCTTTCCAGAAAAACGATGGCCCATTACTACTCGACAAACCATGGGACATTTGGCCGGTATTCGACATTATCGAGGAAAAGAAATGCTCAGTAATACCTTTTATCCGAATATTGCCAGTGGTTTGTCTATATTTGATCAGGATACATTACTCCATGAACCGGGGACAAAATTCCGCTACAGCAGTTATGGGTGGAATTTGGTGAGCGCTGTGGTGGAAGGTGCTTCCGGGATTGATTTCCTAGCCTATATGGAGGATACGGTATTTATAGCATTGGGAATTGAAACACTCATGGCAGAACATCGGGATTCAACGTTGACGCCAATCGCATCATTCTATTCAGTTAATAATGGAGAAATTTCAATAGCACCACTTGTGGATAACAGTTATAAATGGGCAGGTGGTGGGCTTGTCGGAACCACAATTGATATGGTTAATTTCATTCATGGATTAAATCAGACAAATTTTTTAACTAAAAAAACATTGAATGAACTTCAGAAACCATTACGATTAAAAAATGGAAAATCAACAAAATATGGATTGGGATGGGTGACACAAAAAGATTTTTGGCGAAATAAAATTGTAGGACATAGTGGTGGCTCTACTGGTGGCAGGGCCATGTTGATTCACTACCCCGAAAAGGATGTGACTGTGGCGATTCTGGTCAATTCTGGTTCCGGTGGAAATTTGAATAAATTATCCAAACGCATTGCCCGTAGATTTATAAAATAGTGACAATGAACAGGTAAAAGTTCACCGTTTATTTTATTTTAAAATCGATAAGAAATATTCACAAATGAGTTTCGAGTTGCACCTGGCCAATGAAAGGCTTGGAAACCGTTCCATTCGTACCCATACCCATAAGTGGAATAAAGTTTATCAAATACATTATTTACTTTTATCAATACGTCCAACCCACCCCATTGGTATTTGGCACCCACATTTAATAAGCCATAAGGATTAATCATTCCCGGTTCAGAATTTGCATTATCCACATACATATGGCCCACCCGTTTCCAATGGGCAAATAAAATCATATTTTTTCGAACATGATAATTAAAATTAATATTAAAAAGTGTGGATGGGTTATTGGGCAGACTTTTTCCATTGGTAAAATAATTCATGACCAATGCGCCATTGGCATTTAAACTAAACTTAGGGTTAAAAATAAATGCCGCTTCCCACTCAAATCCAGCATGATCAGTGGAATCGGCGGAATAATAATCGTATTCTCCTTCTTGAGATACATTTATATTTTTTAGCTGTTCATTTAGATATTGAATTCGATAACTGTTGAACCGTGCATGACCTTTTGAAAAAGTAAAATCAATTCCCATTTCTAAATCAGTAATAACTTCCGCCGCTGCCATAACAGGTTCTGCCCACACATCATCTGCATTAATAATCTGATTATCCGCCGGTTCTTTCTGCGCTTTTCCCCAATTCACAAACCAATGGAGAGAATCCCCTATCTCCCAAATCATGCCAATCCGCGGATTTAAGAAATCCCAGTTTGCTGATAAACTATGTCCTGCAGCATGACCAATCGTTTCTTGTTCCAAGGTCCATCGGTGGCTTTGATTTTGAATATCCGCCATGATGGTAAAAGGCTGACCTATGGGATGCCACACCAAATGACCAAATCCTGTCACAGAACTTTTCTTACCCACATAGCGATAATACCGATACCAATCGTCACCCAGGACAGCCACCAAATTCACGTCAGAAAATTGGGATACTTCTCCATAGTGATCTCCCGTATATTTCCGAAATTCTCCGCCAATATCTATACGAAGTTCCTCGTTTTTCCATGTAACCGTGGGTACAACACCATAATAGTTATTATCAATCCATTTTCTTCGAAGCAAATCAGTGGATAGGTTTTGCTCTTGTGAATCCGTGTATTGATCATTTATATCCAAATTATACGAATAATAATCACGTCCGGTTTTTTGCACTTCGTAATATCCTTTTCCCCTAACCAGATAACTGACATTCCGAAAAAATATATTATTTGAAAGACGGGATGTGGTATTGAGTGAATATATTTGTTGAACGAAATCATCGGTAAACGCTTGATACCCGGCCCGGCGTTTCATTCTATCGTTTATATCATTTATATGAATTCCATCCCATAAAAGTTGGGTATTTTCATAGCCAAGGTGCGCCCTGAATTTGTTTGTGAATTTTTCTCCACGATGTTCTAGACCAAAGAACATTCCCTTTTGTTTTGAATTGTGGTTTTCACGGTACCCATCTGATTCTACTTGAGAAGTGCGAAATGTTAAACTAAGATCCTCTCCTAAATCTTTTCCTGAACGGTATCTCAGGGATGTCTTAGAGGTATTCCATTCTCCTGAACCGTAAGAAACTTTTATTTCTCGCTTATCGCTGGCGATTTGGGTATTCACATTGATGGATCCGCCAAAGGCAGATGAACCATAAAGGCTATTCCCAATCCCACGTTGAATTTGGACATCACTGGCATCTGCCAAAAGATCACCATGGTCCACCCAATACACTTGATGGCTTTCATTGTCATTCAAGGGAACACCATCAATCATGACCCCAATCTTGCTTTGGTCAAATCCACGAATAGAGAGATAAGAATAACCGGTACCGTTCCCACTTTCACTATAGGCCCACACGCCAGGTTCGGATGCGAGTATCATGGGTATATCCTCCACCGTATATCGTGTTTCAATTTCTTTGGCCGTTAAATTAGAGAAGGATACAGGTGTTACGCCCGCAATTGCCCGCATTGCATTGACAGTAATTGCATCACTCTCTAACACTGTTGGCTCCATAATAATTGTCATGGATGGACGCGGATTGGTGGAAATCTTTTTATATCCTATATATGAAAATGATATTTCAAACCCGTCTTGAACGATTATTGAAAAGGCACCCGTTTCATCTGATGTTGTACCATTATCGCCGGCAACAATATTGACACCCATAAGATGCACATGCGTTTCACCATCCACAATGATACCATTGACTTCCGTGGGTTGTGAAAAAATCTGAGTGAAACCCAGAAAAATATAACCCATTAAAATTCGAATATACTGTTTCATAATATAGCCGTTCCTACGCTGGCATTATCCAGATCAGGTACATGGGTGTTTTCTCAGCCATTTTGACCTGGTTCAAAACAGCACCCCATTTGATATGGGAAATTAATATTTACTGGTTAGGTATTCCAACTGATGGTTTACCCTCATGCTTGTTTCATTCATGACAATTCCCCTATTTTCATGTATTAATAACTCAAGGAAAATCTATGTCCAATAAACAATATCCAGAAATTACCATTAAAGCCGTCCTTTTAGGTATTCTGCTTTCTACGATTCTTGCAGGCGCCAACGCCTACCTCGGCCTTTTTGCCGGAATGACCGTATCCGCTTCCATTCCAGCGGCTGTTATTTCTATGGGAGTTTTATCTTTATTTAAAAAATCAAACATATTAGAAAACAATATTGTACAGACGGCTGCATCAGCCGGGGAATCTTTAGCCGCAGGTGTCATTTTTACTATTCCTGCACTTGTACTGCTCGGATACTGGACAACTTTTGACTATGTTGAAGTGGCTAAGATTGCCGCAATCGGTGGTGTGATCGGTGTCCTGTTCACGGTTCCATTGCGCCGCGCTTTAATTGTGACAGCGAAATTGAAATACCCGGAAGGTGTTGCAACGGCGGAAGTTTTAAGGGCTGGTGATGAAGCCAGAAAAGGTGAATCAAATGATGGGTCCGGCGGTTTAAAAACAATTGGACTTGCCAGTTTGGTTGGCGGTGTCATGAAGGTATGTCAACAGGGATTTGCCATGTGGCATGCAGAAATGGCCGGCGCTGCAGTGGTGGGCAAATCTATTTTTGGGATTGGAACTGATTTATCTCCGGCCTTGATTTCTGTGGGATACATAGTGGGTAGAAATATCGGGATCCTTGTTGTGGCTGGTGGATTGATTTCCTGGGCAATTGCTATCCCCATTTATTCTGCCATGGTGGGATTTGAAGGAGATGCTTTGGATTCCGCCTGGAATATCTGGAATTCTAAAATTCGATATTTAGGTGTGGGCGCCATGGTTGTGGGCGGTGTCTGGTCTCTCATAAAATTATTTAAGCCATTGGTCGAAGGTATCAAAGCCAGTCTGAATGCAGTCAAAAATCGTTCCAGTGATAAAGATGTTCCTTTGGAAGAACAGGACATGCCCATCAATTATGTAGCCATTGCACTTCTGGCGCTATTGGTTCCTGTTTTTCTCCTTTATTTGGATATAATTGGATCCGTAGGAATTGCCGCTTTGTTGTCTGTTATTATGATGGTGTTTGGCTTTTTATTTTCTGCCGTTGCCGCTTATATGGCTGGTGTAGTTGGCTCATCTAATAACCCAATTTCTGGTGTAACAATAGCTACAATTCTTTTTGCATCCCTATTATTATTGGCTATCCTTGGAACCGACTCCGGGGTAGGCGCTGCCAGTGCCATAATGGTGGGAGCCGTTGTATGCTGTGCCGCCGCCATTGGCGGAGACAATCTCCAGGATTTGAAGGCAGGAAATATTCTTGGTGCAACGCCGTGGAAACAGCAGGTCATGCAAATTGTGGGTACCCTGGCAGCCGCAGTCGTACTTGGCTTGGTTTTAGATATTCTCCATACGGCATATACCATTGGATCTCCCACCCTTTCTGCCCCTCAAGCCACATTGATGAAGTCGGTTGCAGATGGTGTATTTACAGGAAATCTTCCATGGAATTTTGTCTATATGGGTGGTGTTATTGCTATCATTTTAATTCTAATAGATTTGAGACAAGAAAAAGTCGGGTCTGACTTTCGGGTTCCTGTATTAGCGGTTGCTGTGGGTATCTATTTGCCTATCACCTTGACTGTACCCATATTTATTGGCGGAATGATTAACCACTTAGGTAAAAAAGCCGGTGGTTCCAAATCATCTGAAAAACGCGGGCTCCTTATGGCATCAGGTTTAATTACCGGTGAAGCACTTATGGGTATTCTTGTGGCAGTACCAATTTTCCTTACAGGACAAAAAGACTGGTGGCCTAATTTTGACGGATTTGGATTGGTGGGACCAGCCTTATTTATTGGCGTAATATATTGGGTCTATAAATCGGTCTCAAAAAAGTAGATCGATGAAAATATCAGACAGCCTTCTGAAAAAACTTCCCAAAGTGGAACTCCATTGCCACTTAGATGGCTCTCTGCGTATAGAAACTATTTTAGACTTGGCTCGGCGGCACAATGTGTCGCTGCCAAGCTCTGACGCTTCAGGATTGACAAAAATCCTCTCAATTGGAAAAAAACGGGGAACATTGGAAGAATACATTACCCGTTTTGATATAACACTCAGTGTCATGCAAACACGGGATTCACTCAAACGAATCGCCTACGAATTGATTGAAGATGTGGCCGCCGAAAATATTCGGTATATTGAAATTCGCTACTCCCCTATTTTACATACATCCAATGGAATGACATTAGATGAAGCGATCTTTTCTGTTCGGGATGGACTGAAGAAAGGTGAAAAGGATTTTGGTGTAAGATCTGGTATAATCGTTTGCGGAATCCGGCATATTTCACCGGAAGCATCCTTGAAATTAGCTGATCTTTGCGTCCGATTTAAAAATAAAGGTGTGGTTGGTTTTGATTTAGCTGGCGCGGAAGAAAACTTTCCCGCCAAAGATCACCGGGAAGCCTTTTATATGATTTTGAATCATAATATCAATGCCACTATTCACGCAGGAGAAGCATTTGGTCCTACTTCCATTCATCAGGCAATTCATTATTGTGGCGCCCATCGTATTGGACATGGTACCCGTTTAAAAGAGGATAAAGATCTAATGCGTTATGTGAATAATCATCGAATCCCATTAGAGATTTGTCTCACATCCAATTGGCATACCTTTTCGGTTCGTTCCTTAAAACACCATCCCATGCGGTATTATTATGATCAGGGTATTCGGGTTACACTTAATACGGACAACCGTCTAATGTCTAATACCACACTCACCAAGGAATTTGGACTCGCCAGAGATTTATTTGGGTTTACCCTACATGACTTTCGTGAAGTGACGATTGTCGCCATGAAATCAGCCTTCTTACCTCACAAGATTCGGAAGGAAATGATTAAAAATATTGCGGTAGAATTTGAATCTGAATTTGGAATTTTACCGGAATATATTGAACAATAATAAATTTATTATTACGATTCTTTAGATTTTATTTTTTTCTTCACTTTTTCAATTATATTGTGAGTCCACCGTTTAACAGGAGGGAATACACTGCCTAATAATAATAAACCGGAAATACCAAATATCCAGCCCTGGAAGATGGGAATTAAACCGCCCAAGAATCCAATGATGACCAAAACGACCCCCACAATTACTTTGATTAGTTTTATGATAGTTTTCATTCTCTGATGACCGCCACCTTTCCAATTGTGGCTGCACCACTTTTATCATAAACAGCGATAAGGTAAACACCGGTTCCAACTAACTCGCCGGATTTATCTCTTCCATTCCAAAATGCTTGATACCCTTGAACTTCTGAATTTGGAATGGACCGCAACACCTTTCCATTCAAGGTCATTATTTTAAGTGAACTTTCATCCTTTAAACCTTCAACTGTCATGGGGGTTGAACTGGGTATACGAAATGGACTGGGAAAAATATTTACAGAATTATATGATTTTTTTTCTTCTGAAAAAGGAATGCGAAAAACGCTGACTCCTTTATTCGTTGCAATATATGCCAATCCTTCATCACCATTAAAAGTTACATCATTCACATGGTTAGAAAGCAGATTGCTATTACTTTCATTTAAACCGTTTATATCTGGCCAATATTCGCCATTTTCTGTTACGATATGAATACCATCAAATTCGGAAGTCACCCAAACATTTCCCCTAGGATCAAACCGAATACGAGAATTGGTGTTAAAAACAACATTAGGAAAGTAGGGAAATAAATCTCCATTGGTTGCCGTAGGACCGGTTTGGCTCACTGGGTTTGTGTCCGAAACTTGAAGATCTTTGTGGATAAGTCCAATCGGTGTGAGAATCCATAATCGGTTTTTGGATGAAACATTTATGTCTAATGGTGTTCGCATTGTGATACCAGGATCTACCCGCTCTTCTAACCATACCTCACTGGTTGGATCCATCACATCGCCTGAATATTTATACATCACCAATTTTGAGGATGAACTTACCCAAACTCGATTGAAATTATCAGCTGAAATTGCATAGGAATTATTGGATAATACCCCACCACTTTCACCAATAGAAAAATGCCGCGATTGGTTTCCATTGAAAACACTGAGTGGCAAATTATAATTATTATCAGACGTTCCCCAAATATTGCCCTTTCCATCCATGGTAATTCCTGAAACAATAAAGGTTTCATCATCATTTGTTGATTGAACTGTTGGTATATAAAGTTGCTGGACTTTGATTCCATCACTTACATCAAAAGAAACAATACCCGATGTTGTGGAATAGATTAAACCCATATATATATATCCATCATTGCCTAAAAATATTCTCGACACTTTATTTCCGAAATCTATTGGGCTTTGTTCAAGGTTCAACGACGTGGAAAATCCACGAGCATGGGCAAAAGTTGAAAGATTTGTCCAACCACTCATAGAAATGCCTCTTGCATTGGCCATAAATATTTTATTATCAGGGGTAATTGAAATAACCTGCGGTGCCGCAATGATCGGTTCATTCCCTGCAATATGACTCAAAGTTATCCCATCAAATTGTGCGAACCCAATATTTGTACCGATTATGGACGAAAAATTGCTAATAGTAATATCTGAAAAGTGAAAACCAGGATCTGAAAATTGTTTTTCGAATAAATCAGTTCCGATATGGTAAACGGCTGAATCAGTGACAGCCATATAATCCAGTGGTCCTCTTACAGCTATCGACCGAATACTACTAAACTCAATTTGGTTGGTCACCATAGGAACAGGAGTATTATTTAACTGAATTGAATAGATTGCCTGGGGAGTTACGATAGCTAATTCTTCATCTTTTTCTGCCATAGCAATGATAGGCAACCCAATTTGGATAAAGCGTTTATTCCAATAAATTGGATGTGTTTGATGCGGGTTTCCCCCAATGAGCCCAAGGTCCGTTAATAATATTAAGTCATCACCCAGTTTAACAATATCATTAATATATCCAATATCCTCCCGTCCATAAAAATCTCTATAATATATTTTGTCGTTCGAATGAATAAATTCCATTATACCCCAAACACCATTTTGTTTAACAGTACCATATACCATGTCTTTATACGTAACAAATCCTGACACCATTTCAATATCTAATTGAAACCAATCCAAACGTTTTTCATCATTCAAATCCCAAACCTGAACACCTGACTTACTTCCAATCCATAACAAGCCATTCGGACCTTTATGTACCGTGGTTAAGTCTGTATCCATTAATCCATGGTCTTTTGTATTAACAATATATTCTCCTGATATGGTGTGATACACGCCCAATCCGCCACCGGTAGCCAAGATAATTTCATCTTTAGAAACAATCAAGGATCGAACATCAAGAGATGATGTAATTGCTTTCATTTCGCCCACCCGGACTTGAGGAAAAAGCAAGCAGAAAGCCAATGGTAATAGAAATAATTCCCGCATTAGATACTAAAAGGGGCTGGAATAAAACAGAGTATAAAAATAAATAAACATGCATACCCCACCCGTATGTTTACAATAGATAAAGGTGTATGTATATCCTGAATAGGCGGATGCTTCGTTGAACGCATGAGGATCAAAATTAAAATGCCCCAAACCAACCAATTCAAGGAAAGAAAACTTAATGGAATTAATGCAGCTAATGCAACTTTAGCCACCCAACCTTGTTTGTCTCCAAACATGGCATAGGCCACATGGCCCCCATCCAGTTGTCCGATTGGCAACAGGTTTAGCATGGTCACCAGTAAGCCGATCCACCCAGCAAAGGCTATGGGATGGAGCATAATATCCTGTGTCTCCAGCAACCCGGGATGGGTGATCCATGTGAGCAGTTTCATGAGAATGGAATCGCCCAGCATCAAGGCCCCCTCTACATCCACTTTGTCCACAACATCCGATAGAAGTAATCCAATGATCAAGGCCGGAACGGCGATGACGAACCCGGCAATGGGTCCCGCGGCACCGATTTGGAGGAGAGCATCCTTGCGATAGATGGGTGATTTAATTTTTATAAAGGCCCCGAAGGTACCGATTAAAAACAGGAATGGAGGCGCGGGGATGAAATAAGGCAGTGTGGCGTCTACCTTATGTTTCTGGGCATAAAAATAATGACCAAATTCATGGGTGCCTAAAATCAGCATCAATGTTACTGAAAACGGAATTCCCTTCAATATTTCTATGGGAGATTCCAAAATACGAGCACCTTCCATCATGGCGCCTGCCAGTAAAGTAGTAAAAACTGTCAGTAAAAATAAAATCCAATGGATCCGTGGAATCGTTGGAATTTTTAATATGACATTATCTTCCCCATCCTTCACTCTTAAGTATAAGTCACCATGATTATTTTTAATGGAATAATGAATTTCTTCTTTTTTTAGAATAATATCTAGATCATTTTGAACGCTATCATTAATTAAATTCCCCACCGCCAACCATTCGCCTTTATTTGAACCGATTTGAGAAGGACGAAATTGTTCGTCCAATTTTTTTAGTAAATTTCGGAATTGTGTTTCAGTCATGATTCTGGAATAAAAATAGAATGGTAAATTACAACGAACGAAATAGGAATCGGTTTCAAAATATAGAAAAAAACAGCCTTGAAATTCTGAACACTGACTTCCTGCGTTTATCGAAGGATGAGATGTGAAGAATCTCAAACTATATGTAACAATGAAACAGGTGCTTGAGATCCTTCCCCCAACAAGTTGGGATCAAGATGACAATATGGAGGTTACCTATTTCTTTATATTAGAGTGTTTCTCCTGTTTTTCTTTTAGTAATTCATGCATGCCCCGACTCTGCATATCCAATGTAAGTTGGTTAATCCAATATTTGGTTTGAGCTACATATTGATCAATCACTTTTTGAGAAATTTGTTCCGCCTGCATATGAACAATAATCATCGCAGACACAACTGGAACAAAATCCATCAATGGATCATCATAAAAACGATCTAACTGACGAACTGTTTCCCGGGGTGTAAGATAATCAACCCGATCACCATAAAGACTATCGGCAAATGCCTGTTTCTCTCCCCATGCTTTCAAATAATAATACAAACGGCCATCCAATATACCCGTAAGGTAAGCGGATTTTATTCGATAAGTCATTTCAGGATTTCCTTCAACCCGTTTGACTACTTGCTCCCAATCGGTACCATCCCAAAGTAGTTTGTTCTGCTTTTCCAGGATTTGACTCGACAAAACAAAGGGGAAAAGTATGGATAAAAGTACGATCTTCATCAAAATGGATTTCACGGTTTGACTGCGTTCTTTATGGAGTATTTTTCTATCATAGTGTATATGAAATATGCGAAGCCGAAATGAGCCAATGCAACAAATTCTGCTGATAAAATATACCAGGGCCAAGGACCTAAATAATCAAGTAAGGAAGCTGTGGGTGGTTTACCCATGATCCAAAAGTAATTTGAATCCAGAGATAAATTAGTCACGAAGGCTAAGAGTAAAAATGCGTTTAATGCAATAAATGCTTTCTTCAGGCTCGCCAATGTTGGTTTCATCTCATAAACAACAACGGCATAAATCAAAGCGACTACCATGAGATTATGCCCTACAAAAAACCTAAAATAATGAAAATGGGGGAAATCTTGTGCAATATCCGGGGTAACCATTCCTTGAAACACACCTGACAATCCCCAGAAATATAGAATTTCAAAAATACGAAAATTACGTTTGATCATGACCAGTGGTAATAATAGGTTTGCCAATCGACAAAGGTGCACCGGTAAATGGAGACTGACATCAAAAGATCCCCCGATCCATTCTAAAATAACCCAAAGAGGATAATTGATACCCACCAATATCCCCAGAAATATACCAACTTGATGCTGGGAACTTTGGTTAAGGTGGTTTTTAGCAAACCAAGGGAGCCAAAAGACTAAAAATAAAAATAATAGAATACTTGCCCAATGGGATACCCCAAATAATTCAAAAGGCGTATATGTGTTTAAATATTCAGCGATTGCTGAACGCATAACAAATATTTATTCTTCTTTATTCTGGATGTTATTCTCTCCACCGCCAATTTTCTGCAGCTGAACCATTGCACCTAAAAGCATTATGATAGCCAACATCCAAATATGATTGAAAGAATTTCCCGCCGAACGTTCCATCCACCCAAAGATAAAAGTCCCAATAGCCCCGAAAATAAAAACTAACCCTATACCGAGGCGAAGTTTATCATTTAGAAATTCACTCATGCATCAGATTTCTTGGCTGTTGTTTTTTTGGTAGCTGTTTTCTTCGGTGTTGCTTTTTTAGCTGCAGGCTTTTTTGGGGCTGCTTTTTTAGCTGCAGGCTTTTTTGGGGCTGCTTTTTTAGCTGCAGGCTTTTTTGGGGCTGCTTTTTTAGCTGCAGGCTTTTTTGGGGCTGCTTTTTTAGCAACAGCAGGTTTCTTTACTGCCGTTTTTGGAGAAACTGCTTTTGGTTCCTTGGTATGAGCAACCTTCTTTTCGGCTTTCTTACCAGAAGCAATGGCTGCCTGATTTAGCGCTTTAAGACGGTTTTTATTACGGCGATGTTTTTTCGCCACAAGTTTCTGTTTTTTATTCATTTTTTTCCTTTTAATTCATTAAATATTTGCGGGAACGTTTGGGAATCGAACCCAACTCCCCGCTTATCACGGGGACAACGGTGTTGAAGACCGCGAGGGGCACCAGCCTCCTAATCATTCCCAAATTGTCTATTCAGGGTTATTTAAGACCCGGAAATCTAATCCAAATTTCTTTTTCAATTTCTGTCCAATTTTTTCTGCCGATGATTTTGTCTCGAAACGTACAATGCGGACGGCATGAAGTCTTTTCCCATTGGAGTTTACAGTATGTACCTCCGTCGCGAATCCATATTCCTGAAGCTGTTTCTTTAATCGATTCGCATTATCAAACTTTCCGAAAGCGCCAACCTGAACTACCCATGGTTTTTCAACACGTTTGGGCACAATGATTTTTCGTGCAGCTTTGAAAGATTTAATACGACTACTTGTGGTACCTGGATCTAACCGAACCAATTTAGCTTCATTTGAAGTATTCTCCACCCCACCTATTTCATAATCTGAATAATTAAGACTGGGGTATAATTGTTTTAATGTCCTTACAGTTGTACTTGCCGTCGATTCTTCCCCAGTTGCTAAATAGGCATTGACCATTAGATCCATGGCTCTTTGATGATGTTTACCCTGAGGATATTTAGTTAATATTTTTTTAAACTGGACACTCGCTTGGGAATACAAACCGCGAGAAAATAAGTACTCCCCTATTTTCATTTCAGATTTAGGTGCAAAATCTGAATCGGGAAAGTTCTTAATTACATTTCGATATAATACCAGTGAAGAATCTCCATTCTCATTAAGCATTGCCTGAAGAAAATAAACACCTGCTTCATCCGGATATCGATTTAATAATTCTGGAAGGGATTCCTGCACATCCTCCATTTTACCCTTTTCAATCAAGGTTAAATATAGATCTATATTTTGAGCCGAAAGTTGCCATCCCCAAAGAATTGCAATTATCATAAATCCGCGGTACTTCATTCTCCATCAGTCGAGGTTAATAATTGAATAATGCCGTCGATTTGATTTGATAATTCATGCGGTTTGGATATGTTTAAGGAAAGCTTTAAACGCATTAACTGTGCGTGGATAGATTCATTATTTTTACTAAGCGCATCTTCAACAAGAGTCAATGCATTACTGTGCTCACCTTTTTCTTCTAAGACATTGGCTAATTTTGCTAAAGCATTTAGGTTTGCAGGATCCTTATCGAGGATTCGTTCGTAAAATTTTTCAACTTCACTAAATCGACCAAGATCGAATAATGCAGATTCAATCTTAGAATATATTTGTTGTCCATCCTCTGGATTAAGTATTGCAAACTTTTCCCAATTTTCAATCGCCTTTACCAAATCTCTATTTTCAGCGTATAAGTCGCCCAATCTTAAAAAGGGTAATCCAAATTCCGGAGCTGTTTTCACTGCTTTTTGAAATTGAGCTTCTGCTTCTTTTTGCCGACCTTTTTCTAATTTATCCATACCTTGATATACCAAGAACCGAGCAATTTGATTTGGATCTTTGGATTGTGTCAATTTTTGGATTGATTTTGTAATTTGTGTGGCCTGATCCCAATTACGCTGTTTCTCAAATATATTAAGTAAAAATTCATTGGCCCATATACTTTTGCGATCGAGTTTTAATACCAATTCAGCTTCACGCTGGGCTTTGTTTAGTTGGCCGATTTGCATAAAATCGCGTGCTAAGGATTGGTGTATATCCCGCTTGATTTCATTATTTAAATTGGGTCGGACAGTGAGAGATTGATGTATTTTTATTGCTGCCTGAGCGTTGTCTTCTTCTCTTAATATATCACCCATTTGCAAATAGGCGTCAATATGGTTCGTATCTTGTTTAACCACATCTCTTAAGTGTTTCAAGGCCGTGCGCGTATCGCCCCTGACCATCGCATTCAAGGCGTGGGTATAAATTGATTCTGTTCGTTTTCGCTGTTTAGGCTTGAACAAATATAATAGAAATCCTCCTGCTGCAATTAGCAAAAGGGCAATCAGTAAAATCCATTTCAAAGAATGCCTTCTCCTTCGTCTGAATCGTAAATACCTTCGTCAATGGCTACATTCCTTAGATCATTAAGTTCATCTGATAATCGGCGGTTTTTTGTTTTCAATGAACGAATTTCTGTTTTTGAAGAAAGGATATTAGTTACAGCAACACCATACCCAATTAAAATGCCCACAGATAATGCACCAAGCATTATCATCGCTACCTTAACATTTTCATATTTTGCGAATATCAAATCAACCGATACTATGTTGGTATTCTGCATTAAAAAGACCAAAACCAATACGAGCACGACTAATCCGGAAAATATTTTAACCAGTTTCATCAAGCTGCCTCCATTTCTTGAATATGAACAATTTCTCCATGTAATGTAATCCCGCGAGCATCCATTATTTTCACTGGAATTAAATCTTTAATTTTAACATTTTCCTTATTGAAAATGACCCATTTATTAGAATCTGTACGCCCAGCCCATTGTTTTTTCGATCGTTTACTTTCTTTCTCTACCAAAACCATCTCTACATTACCAATCATTTCTTTATTCCGAAATAAGGTATGTTTCTTCTGCATGTCAATTAGTCGTTCCAATCGATCTTGCTTTTCACCTTCCGAAACATGATCATCGTATTCTGCTGCTTTAGTTCCAGGTCTGGATGAATACTTAAAAGTGTATGCCGAATCAAATTGAATCGCTTCCATCACCGCCAAAGTTTCCTGAAACTCTAATTCATTTTCCCCAGGAAATCCCACTATAATATCTGTAGAAATCCCCACACCTGGTAGCATTTGTCGAATTTGTTTCGCCTGATATAGAAATTGATCATTGGTATACGTTCGGTTCATACGTTTGAGTACCGCATCATTCCCTGCCTGCAACGGCAGGTGAACATAATTACAAATATTGTCATGTTTGGCCATAACATTTAAAACATCTTGTGTCATATCTTCGGGGTGAGGCGAAGTGTATCGAATCCGTTTCAAACCCGATATCTTAGCCACTGAATCTAACAATTCATGAAATTTTTGACCTTCAAAATGATATGAGTTCACATTTTGTCCCAAAAGAGTAATTTCAACAAATCCATCAGAAACGGCTTGGGTAGCCTCTTGTACAATACTATCAACACTTCGAGAGCGTTCCCTACCTCTGGTGAATGGCACAATACAAAATGTGCAAAACTTATCACAACCCCGCATGATAGTAATCCAAGCATTAATTCCTTCATGGCGACTAGGGAACATATCATCATACACTTCATAACGGGAAAGTTTGGTATCAACGGAATGGGAATAATCATCATTCCTGTCTTGTATCATTTCTGGTAAACGACGATAGGAATCAGGGCCTAAAACAATATCAACAAATGGCATAGTTTCCAAAATATTTTCTCTCAAATTTTGTGCCATACACCCTAACACACCAATAATTGTTTTAGGATTTTGTCTCTTAATCTGGTGGTAATATCCAAGCCGAGAGTGAACTTTATCCTCTGCATGTTCCCGAATAGCGCAGGTATTCACAAAAATTGCATCTGCTGTATGAATGTCCTTTGATTCCGAAAATCCTTCCCGAGAAAGAAGACCAGAAACCAGTTCAGAGTCAGCGACATTCATCTGACAGCCAAATGTTTCAATGAAGTATGATTTACTCATATTGTTAGCTTGAAAATTACTGTGAGGTGATTAGAGGAAAAAAGGCTTACTTCAAGTAGCCTGAGAAAAAATAATCCATAGGATTTTGGGGTGCACCATATTGATGAATTTCATAATGTAGGTGAGGGCCAGCTGATCGACCTGTATTTCCAGATGTCCCAATCAACTCACCCCGTAGCAATTCTTGTCCCCGTTTAACTTTTATTTTGGATAAATGAGCGTAAATCGTGCGGTATCCATTTCCATGATCAATTTTAATTACTTTCCCAAATCCCCCTTGATTCCCAGCATATTTTACTTTTCCATCCGCAGGAGTATAAATTTTTGTCCCGGTATTTACTGCAAAATCTAAACCGTAATGAAATCGAACTTTTCCGTTGAATGGATCTTCACGATATCCAAAACCAGAGCCCAAGTAGCCTTCTTGAACAGGGCGAATAGAGGGGATTATTTTCAAATTATCTGAATGATCACGCACTGAATTAAACATCGTATTATAACTTTGCAATTCCAGTTTCACTTTTCTTGATAAGGCATCAACATTCATTTCAATATCAGAAATGAGAGAAGTTACATGGGGAGCAATTTCATCCATATTTGGATTTTTTAACTTCGTGCCTCCGATACCCATTTTACGAACATCTTGATCAATCTGAGGTAACCCAGCATAAGTTCTAATTGCTAAATCTTTTTTTTCTATTATACCCACTTGCCCAGATACATCTTCAAGTTGCGTCTGTAAATCAACTAAAGTTTGAGTTAAGTTCTTATAATTTGACTGAAGGTCTTTCAGCTTAGCTTTGTATAAAATCCCCGTTAAAGCATCGGCGCTTAAAAATAAGGCAATGGATATTAATACAACAGCAACTCCAGAAATCGTCAATAATTTTTGACGCGAAAAATGGAAATGCTGAACGTCTGTATCACGCTCAGAAACAATGATATAATTATGGTATTTATTGGATTTTTTCTTACGACGAAACACGGTTTATCCGCCAAACTTAGCTATATAATTTACAACAATGTCTATCATTCATCAATATGGATCATTTTAGGTATATTTTAAGTAAATGTGATCGGGTATTATGTCTCAGTTTTTGGAGTCCTTTGGTCTTTATTTGCCGAATCCTTTCTCCAGATAAACTCAGAATCCTACCAATTTGTTCAAGATTTTTTGGAATTTTTTTGCTACAGCAACCACAAACCGCAAATTATGTGTAACCAATTCATTAATCGCATCCTTGTCACCTGATATAGCCAATTGCGCCAGACGAACTTCTTCCTCATTTGAAAGAGGTTTCAATTCCTTTATTTCCCCAAGATATTGGGTGAGTGCTGTTTTATGTTGGTAAGAAGCGGTTTTAGAAGGTGGCAAGGATATAAATCTTATTCAGATTTTTCTTCTGAACCTTCAGGAGTTTCTAATTCTGAAGGTATTATTTCCTCATCAGCCACACTCTCATCTTCTATCGTGTCAGAAAGGTCGGTGTCTTGAATATTATATTCAGCCTTAATTCGGTTTATTTCGTTTTTCTTTTCTGATATGTCTTTTGAAATAATCGAAATTTTTTCTACATGGATGAAAAATTCGGAATTTCCAGTGAAATTAACCATATTATCATCTTTTGCTTGCTCGTAAACCAATTTACCCAAGGCTTCCTTTTCCCTGCGGGAATCTCGCTGTAACTGATGAATATCCAGTTTAATTTTACTGATTTTAGTTAATTCTTCTGTTTTTGCAACGGCAACCTTGCTCACTTCTTCTGCTTTTTCTACAGCAGCATTGCCCCATTCCTTCATATTATCTTTTAAGTCATCCCATAATTTTGACATAATCTTCTCGCTTTTGTGTTTTTATCATATTGGAATTTGAATGATTAATTTTTTTTCAGCAACATATTTGCAATATAAAATATCCCAGAACCAATGATGAGGGCATTTAGTTCCAATACAACGTTATTTTCTCGGATACCCCAAACAAGCCCAGAGAGTAAAATAACCATGGATACGATTTGAATGCTTCTAAGTAGGACGTACTTCATATTGTTGTCCAAGATTTATCCATCGCAAGATATTTTTAAAGTTCCAAGAATATGCATCACCCAAAATAGACAATGGATTTGTCTTTTCAGAAAGTTTTTTTACAAATCCAACCATGCGTTCATCACTTAATTGTTCGTAAATAATGCGATTCAAGAAAGACAATCTCCTTTTTTGATTTAGTGCTCTGATAATCTTCTTAGATTCTCTTTTCTTTCCCATAATAGATAATCCCGCTGCCTGGCCAGACATCATGGACATACGGATTCCAAACCCAAATAAATAGTCCTGGAATCCGCCGGCTTCACCTATTTTATATGGCGGTTGCATTGGTCCAATAGGAAGCGAAAAACTTCCACGGCCTCCAAACGGTTTTCCAGGAGGGATCTTCAATCCCATTGAATTGAAATAATTCATACTATTTTTAAATGAATCAGACTTAAGGTTATTAGATTTTTTAAAAGCAGTAGCTAAAGTTCCCCGGCCATTGAGAATGATTAGGTAAGCATATCCTTTCGGTGCAAATCTTTTTCCTAAAAGTAAATGGACTTGATTTGGTAGCATTGTTTCAAAATTAGTTCCCTGAATAAATGCTGCTGCTCTCGTTGTACCAGTCGCGATAATTTGACATGAATCTGGTGCCTTTTTCCCAAACTCAAATTGGACACCATGGGTTTTACATTGTTGAAAAAGTTGAAAATCTAAATCATTAGATTTTTTTCCCCGACTTACCATGTAAAAGAATGGATGTTTATTATAAATAGTGAAAGGTTTGGAATTTTGAGAATGAACGACAAACTGATTTATAGGAAATGTCGTTAAACGATTGAAATTAATTCCGAAATCATTAAAAAAATCTGGGACTGGTTTGGAAAATATCCAATTTTCTAACCCTTCATAATCTCCGTCACGACCGCCTCCAACTTCGGTCTCTTTTTCATATACTATTGGGTTAAAATTTGATTTTTTTAATTGTAACGCAACCGTTAACCCGGCAATCCCACCCCCAGCTATTTGAATCGATTTATTGGAAGTGTTTATCATCGCAATTTAGCACTCAAGTTGTCGAACGGAGTAAATCTCAGGTAATTGTTGTAAATGTTCCATAACATCCTCTGGAACAGGGTTATCAACCCGAATCACGCCAAACGCCTTTCCATCATTCCAATCTCTAAACTCGCGACTTAAAAAATAAGCACCAATATTTATAGAAGCACTTCCAAGCATGGTACCTACTTTTCCAATAATGCCCGGTACATCTTTATTCTGTATAAAAACCAATGTGCCATGTGGTGTTATATCTATTTCATATCCAAGAATATTTACAAGTCTTTTCTGATTCCCTTGAAATATACTACCATGGATATCAGACGTTGTTGATTCCCCTAAAACAGTCGTCCGAATCAAATTAGTATAGGAACCACTATCTGTAGAATTGCTATGTTCAATATCAATTCCTAACTCAACAGCCAAAGATTTCGCATTGATGTAATTCACACGATCTGAAACACGATCTTTTAATAATCCTTTTAAAAAAGACAATGCAGCTGGTTTAGACTCATCCATCGACCCGCCACAATCCACATATATTTTCTTTATTACACCTGGATTTAATTGCCCTTGAATATGCCCCATTATTTCTGCCAAATCTAAATGGATCTGAAATTTTTTTATTTTTGAAGCGTCAGAAATTGGCATATTTAATGCATTAGCCAGCTTTTCACAAATAAGATAATCTCTCACTTGTTCGCATACCGCCATGCTTACCCCTTCTTTTGCTTCCTGAGTTGAAGCGCCAAGATGGGGGGTTAAAATAATATTTGGTGCATTCAATAAAGGATTCGATTCATCTACCGGCTCAGATATAAATACATCAATCGCTGCACCCGATATCTTTCCATCTATAAGTGCCTTAGCCAAATCAGATTCATTTATAATTCCACCTCTTGCAACATTTATAATTCGGGCATTTGGCTTCATAGATGATAACCGTTTATAATCAAAAAGATCACGTGTGGAATCCATGAGTGGTACATGAACGGTGATAAAATCTGATTGAGCGACTAATTTATCCAGGTCAACAATCTCCACCTCTTCTTCATTGAACATTTCTTGGTTTACAAAGGGGTCATACCCTAAAATATTCATACCAAAGGCATGGCAACGGGTCATGACTTCCCTACCAATTTTCCCCATGCCAACAATACCAATTGTTTTATTGAGTAATTCGGTTCCAACCAATGCGTGTCTATTCCATTCGCCCCTTTTCATGCCACGATCTCCGACAGAAATATTCCGGGAAAGTGTTAACATCATTGCGACGGTATGTTCTGCAGCAGAGATAGTATTCACATCTGGTGTATTCATAACGACAATGCCACGACGAGTGGCTGCCGGGATATCTATATTATCTACACCGACACCGGCACGTCCAATTACTTGAAGGTTTTTAGCTGATGTAATCATTTCTTCAGTTATTTTTGTACCACTACGAATAATCCAACCGTGCACATCCTTACAGGCTGTCGCTTTTTCTTCAGGGGATCCATTGGGTAAGTGTACGATCTCAAATTTCGCTTCTTTCAAAACGGCCATACCGCTTTCAGTAATTGGGTCTGATACTAAAACTTTCATATACTATCCCTGTTCAGATCGAATGAGGTTGAGCGCAGAACCCGCTTTAAACCATGCGATTTGTGCTTCATTATAGGTATGATTACATTCAATGAAATCCCTTGAACTATCACCATGTGTTACAGATAAAATGAGTGATTTCCCAGGAGAAAATCGATCTAAATCAACAAAATCAAAAGTGTCATCCTCTTGGATTAAATCATAATCACTTTTGTTCAAAAATGTTAATCCCAACATACCCTGTTTTTTTAAGTTTGTTTCGTGAATCCGGGCAAATGAACGAACCAATACCACTCTCACACCCAGAAATCGCGGTTCCATTGCTGCATGCTCTCTGGAGGATCCTTCACCATAGTTTTCATCACCCACTACAATGGTTGGTATCTGGTTGAATTTATAACTTCTTTGAACGTCAGGTACAGCACCATATTCTCCGTTTATTTGATTTTTGACAGAATTGGTTTTTTCATTAAAATAATTCATTGCTCCCGTGAGCATATTATTAGAAATATTATCTAAATGTCCTCGAAACCGCAACCACGGTCCCGCCATAGAAATATGGTCTGTGGTACACTTTCCTTTGGCTTTGATGAGCAATTTCATGCCCGTAATATTTTGTCCATCCCATGGTTCAAATGGTGTTAAAAGCTGAAGCCGTTCTGATGCAGCATTCACCACCAATTCTATATTTGACCCATCTTCTGCTGGTGCTTGATAGCCTAAATCTTCCACTTCAAATCCTTTGATGGGTAAATCATTACCGATGGGAATTTCTAATTTTACCGATTCACCATTTTCATTGAGGAGCGTATCTGTAACTGGATTGAAAGTTAAATCTCCGGCAATGGCCAATGCAGTCACTATCTCAGGTGAGCCCACAAATGCGTGGGTGTTGGGGTTCCCATCTGCCCGCTTCGCAAAATTTCGATTAAAGGAATGGACAATCGTATTTTTGTCACCCGAGTCTGCGCCCGGTCTTGCCCATTGACCAATACAAGGCCCGCAAGCATTGGAAAAAATACTGGCTCCCAATGCCTCAAATGTATCAATGAACCCATCGCGAGCGATAGTATATCTCACAAGTTCAGAACCAGGTGTAATGGTAAAATCCGCTTTGGTTTTCAATCCGAGATCTACAGCCTGTTTTGCAATGGAGGCGGAGCGAGAAATATCTTCATACGAGGAATTAGTACAAGATCCAATTAAACCCACTTTTACCTCTGTTGGCCATTTGTTTTCTGCCGCAGATTTAGCCATTTCAGAAATCGGTGTGGCTCTATCTGGTGTAAACGGGCCATTTAAGTGAGGTTCTAATTCAGATAAATTAATTTCAACGACCTGGTCATAAAACTTTTCAGGGTGGGCATATACTTCATCATCGGCGTTTAAATATTTTGCAATACCGTCAGCAAGATCTGCCACATCTCCACGACCCGTCGCTCGAAGATATTTTTCCATATGTCCATCATAACCAAATATGGAAGTAGTGGCACCAATCTCAGCTCCCATATTGCAAATGGTGCCTTTTCCTGTACAGGATAATTTATTTGCACCTTCGCCAAAGTATTCTACTATAGCATCGGTACCACCTTTTACTGTTAGAATACCAGCAACCTTTAAAATCACATCCTTAGCAGACGTCCAACCACTTAATTCACCTGTTAATTTTACGCCAATCAATTTTGGGAATTTCAACTCCCAAGGTAGGCCCGCCATCACATCTACCGCATCGGCGCCCCCAACACCAATAGCCACCATTCCCAGGCCACCCGCATTGACTGTATGACTATCGGTTCCAATCATCATTCCACCGGGGAATGCATAATTTTCTAACACAACTTGATGGATTATTCCAGCACCGGGTTTCCAAAAACCAACCCCATATTTATTTGAAACCGACTCGAGAAAATCATACACTTCACGATTGATATCTTTGGCCACATCCAAATCTGTATCTGCGCTTTCTTTAGCTTGAATTAAATGATCACAATGGGCTGTGGAGGGTACAGCCACTTTATTTTTCCCCGCCATCATGAATTGGAGCAATGCCATCTGTGCTGTGGCATCCTGCATGGCTACACGATCCGGATCAAAATCCACATATGATATACCCCGTGTATGAATTGCTGGTGCATCACCTTGAGATAGGTGACTATATAAAACTTTTTCTGCCAAAGTCAGCGGCCTACTAACGACTTTTCTTGCTGCATCCACACGCCCCGGAATGCGGTCATAAACAGCTTTAATCATATTTAAGTCAAACACAAAAGGTCCTTTCAAAATGGATGGATCATTCTAAAAATGAAATAATTTGTTAAGAAAAAGAGAGTGAAATTACATTGTACCACCGTCGGAAACAATTTCAATACATGATATAAAATTGTAAGTGTAAAATAATATTCATGAAAATGACTTCTATTACTACCTATTCATTTCCCTAAATTTTATACACATGAAACACTATAATAAATGCTTATACCTCATATTCCTCTCTGCACTACTCACAGCAGAAACAACGGTAAGTATTCTTTCTTCCTCAGAAAAAAAATTAGTTATTCAATTAAACTGTGATTTAGAAACGCCAGAAGACCTTAAACCCATAGACCTATTGATTGGCTTACCCAATGAAAACTTACCTCAAATTTCAATTCAATCAGATAAAGCTTTAAACTACCAATATCAAAATATTGTGTATCAAAAAACAGAATGGACCCATCAGCAAAAAGTAAATGGCCTCAATACAGGGACCCTTCGAATTAGTCCCCACTCCGTTGAAGGGTTTTACTATCCGAAGCAAACTGTGACGATTCGATTAGATGGCCAAGGGCGTCAACCACAGAAAATTGCCATAAATCAACAAAAATTGCTCTCGCCCAAAATAACCAATTGGGCCGTGGCGAAAAGCTGGGTGGAACCCAAACAATACTCTTTGGCTAAACTTCGAAAATTCCCGGCAGGACGATGGATAAAATTTTCCATTTCTAAAGATAATGTTTATAAAATTTCGGCCGACAGATTCCTTGCTACCCTTGGAACTGGAGAATCAGTAGATCCACGAAGTATCATGCTGTTTACTGGCTCGTCTTTAGGCCGGGACCGAACGTTTGACTTGACCCAAAAAATTACCGGAGATGTAACTATTCCTGAGAACCTTGTAGAATTGGCTATTGCTATTGAAGGAGAATCCGATGGCAATTTAGATTCAGGAGATAAAATCATTTTTTATGGGCAAGGGCCAAGTGGTTTCGACCAACAAGTGAATGATATATTTTGGCATGAAAACCTTTATTTTACAGAATCAGTATATTGGCTTTTCATGCCTGATGATTCGGCGTTGCGAGGTAAAAGAATCACCACAGGAAATTCGGTTCCCGATGGCCCATTGAGTGTGGATTATGGTTTTGTTAATCTCCATTTCGAAACAGATATTGTAAACCATCAAGAATCTGGACTCGCATGGGGGAATTCAATCATCAGGCAGGGTGGTTCCTTTTCACAAGATGTCCATTTTATAGATCCTATGGCATCTATTCCTGCAAGTGGCTCATTTGGGCTGATTGGCAAGGAATCAGTGGCCACTCGATATTATTCCACAAAACATACAGCAAGACTTTCATTTAACAATCAGGCGTTATCATCTATTACTTGGTCAAACTTGGGATTAAAATCAGGCGACTTTTCAATTCCAGCAGGCGATCTCTCCAATGGTATTCAATCCTTTCAAATTTCAAATATTGCAGACAACCCAAACTCTGAACCTCTTTATGATTATTTAACCATCTCCTATGCACGAAAATTATCCTATGCAAGCCCATTTGAATTTGTGTCACCCGTGACGGAAAATGATATTACATTTTCTATATCTGGCTCCAATCTTACCGTATGGAATATTACAGATCCTAAACGCCCGGTAAATACACCTATCATATCCCAAGATAATTTAACGTTAATGCGTGTATCACTTCCCCCAGACACGCTTCAACGATTTTATACGTTTCAATTGGAAGATGTATCCACTATTGAAAATTTGTCATTGTTGGATACAAAACATTTCTCAAGTTTAAGAGATAATTTAAACGGAAGCCAACATATCATCGTAGGTCCAGAAACATTTCGAATTGCAGCTCAGCCATTGGTGGATCATAGGAATCAGTCTATTTATGCATCAATAGAAGATATTTATGATGAATTTTCCGGTGGCAATAAAGACCCGGTAGCCATTCGACACTTTTTACAATGGACTCAAAACCACTGGGCCCAAAAGCCATCGACTGTCCTTTTTATGGGTGATGCTGATTTTGATTACCGCAATATCACAGGCCAATCAAAAATGCAAGTACCGACCATCCAAGTGGGGTCAACATACTCCCACGCCACAGACGATCGACTGGTGTCTTTCAATGGTGTTATTCCTGAGATGGCTACAGGACGATTCCCTGCGCGAACCCTGGAAGAAGTAACTGCATTCGTGGAAAAGACCATCGCATTTGAGACTTCTATGCCCAATGGCTTATGGAAACAAAGGATTACACTCGTTGCTGACGATCCGGCAAGGCCTGAAAGAGAATCTTATGAATTATCAATTGGGAAAAGTCATACGCTCAATTCCGAACGTTTGACTAATACCATTCCTGGTTTTATGGAAATAAAAAAATTGTATATGGTGGATTTTCCAGAGGTCAGCGATGGTTCCGCATTTGGTGTAATCAAACCGGCGGCAACTCAGGCGTTGTTTGACCAAATTACCGCTGGAACTGCCTTTATTAATTTTATTGGTCATGGTAACCCAACCCAATGGGCTCAAGAAAAAATGTTAATTCTCAACAACGAAAGAAATGATATCAATTCCATGCATGCAGAAATGAAGCTTCCACTCTGGGTTGCAGGTACATGTAATTGGGGACATTTTGATCAAATCGGATCCGAATCGTTTGCGGAAGAATTAATTCGCACACCTATGGATGCAGCATCTGCCGTCATCACAACCACACGAGGGATTACCGTATCCAGCAACATCCAATATTTAGAAAAAGTGTTTTCTGCTATTTTCCCGGGCAATGGCGTAACGGATGCCACACTAGGCATGGTTTTACAATCGGTTAAAACCGGGGGTGCCGACGGCGAACTTTTTCATTTATTCGGCGATCCAGCTATGAAATTGCCAATACCAACCCAGATTGTGAATGATGCCACCGTATCACCAGATACATTAGCTACATTAGAAGTGGGTACACTCAATGGCTCCAGCCCCTTTTCTGAAGGAAATGGGTATTTAGTTTTTGAAGATGGAGCAACCTCTTACACCCAATCATTTAATTTTGCATCCCGAAAAGAGGAAATTACCTATATGAAATCGGGTCCAACCCTTTTTCGGGGATCATTTACTTTTGAAGGCGCATCCTTATCTCCACAATTCCGAGTACCAAAAGACATCACCTATTCCCAACATCCTGCTAAAGTGCGATTTGCGATTACTTCAATTCTGGGTGATGAAGCCATCGGTGCTGTAACCGATTTACAATTAACCCTGGGAGTGCCGTCAAATGATACAAATGGACCCATCATAACATTTGAAACCGAATCGGGGAGAATGCTTCGAAATGGAGACCACCTCCCAGATGGAGAAAAATTAATTATCCGCCTTTCTGACCCACTCGGCATTAACCTCACAGGTGAAAAAGGGCATGAACTCTTTCTATATAATCCAAACTTAGAAGAAATATCTTTAGCGATTGATCAATTTATTTATGATATAAACAGTTTAAATACAGGGACAATCCAATATTCAATTCCAGACAATTCAGACCAATTATCCTTAGGCATTAGTGCATGGGACAATGCCAATAATCCAACAGAAGCAGAGATTAGTTTAACCCTGTTGAAAACCAAGCAACTAAGCCTCCTCCATGTATATAATTACCCAAATCCATTTGACTTTGAAACCCAATTCACATTTGAACTAACCGCCGATGCTGACGTATCCGTGGATATTTATACCTTAGAAGGCCGCCGAATAAAGTCACTACTAACGGAATATTATACAGTTGGATACCATCGAATTTCATGGGACGGGCGAGATGAATATGGGGGATTACTCGCCAATGGTGTGTATATATATAAAATGAGAGCAAGTGATGGAATCCAACAAATTAACCATATTGGTAGACTGGCTGTATTTCGATGAAAAGAATGAAATCAGCTTCCATCATTCTTGCGTCCGGATCGCCACGGAGAAAACAATTATTAGAACAAATTGATTTAAAATTCCAAGTTATACCGAGTCAAATACATGAGGACTTTAATATTGATCTAAAACCGCAAAAATTTGTAGAGCATTATGCTGAAAAAAAAGCCAAGGATGTTGCCAAGCAATATGGAGATAAATGGGTAATTGGTGCAGATACCGTCGTTGTTTATCACTCTGAAATTTTAGGTAAACCGAAGGATGAGAAAGACAGTTTTAGAATGCTAAAGATGCTATCGGGGCATACACACAAGGTATATACAGGTGTTTCAATTCAACACCGCGAAAAAATGATCAGCGATACATTTCATGATTGCACGAATGTTACATTTAATACTTTATCTGATTCTATTATTTCTTATTATATTGATACTTACAAGCCTTTTGATAAGGCGGGAAGCTATGGCATTCAAGATTGGTTTTCTGTTTGTGTCTATCGGATTGATGGATGCTTCTACAATGTAATGGGATTCCCTTTATCCAAGTTCTATTCACATTTTTCAAAATATTTAGATTTAAATCAATGACCATAGACAATCAAATCATCAATAAATATAAAAACCGTACAAAAAGAGTTTTCAGAAGGGAATCCTACACGTAACTTTTCGGCCCAAATGTCAGAGTTTTACAAAGAATTAAAGTTAATCCGACAAGATCAGGAAATTGATCTTGAGGAAATCCATAACAGGACAAAAATCAACCTTAATTATCTTCAAGCTATTGAAGATGGAAAATTCGACTTATTACCCAATACCTATATACGCCTGTTTATTCGTGCTTATGCAACAGAAATTGGTGCCAACCCGGATGAGGCCATTCGTAATCTCGAAATATATTTAGGGCAAAAAACGGATAAGCCTGCTCGGAAAAAGAAAGAATCTTCACCGCCCAAAGAAACCAACCAATCACCGGAAGAGGTGGATGAATCGGTTCAAGCTCATTCACGCAGCCCCAAAATAGTACGATCCGATATGGTTAAAGGGATTACTCTCGTTGGTATTCTCCTTTTTGCGATCTATATCATTCGTGTTATTAACGCAGAAGAATCAGCTAAGGCGCCCCTTGAATATCCCCATGAGTTCTTAGATAAAAAGTCTATTAGTGAGCAAGTACTCCAAAATAATTTTGATGTCTTAGCAGAGTCTGTGCAAATGATTGAAGAAGAATCGCCTTACACACTTAAGCTTGCTACGGCAGAACGGGTATGGTATCGATCCACAATTGATACACTTGCCTCGAATGAAAATGTCCTCCCCTCTGGAGATAATCGATTGTATGAGTTCAGCCAATCGATTGATATCCTGTTTGAACATACAATAGGATTAAATCTTTACTTGAATGGAATCAAGCTAAACTCATTTGATTCTTCATCTAATCCAGTTCGTATCTCCCTGTCCGCCGTCGACAAAACGGTGACGATCCAGCACTTCATTCCGAAGAGCTAACCTCTACTCTTTAAAGTAATCGTTTATCAAATCCCTTCAACTACGGTGGGGATCGTGTAATATTTTCATAATATTTATTGACACAGGTGGGAGATCATATATACATTGTGGGTAGTTGTGGGTAATAATCCCTAACAATTTGGGCATGACAATAAATCAAAATACATTTACAGGCGAATATTCTTATTCGTTAGACACAAAAGGTCGAGCCAATATTCCAGCAAAATTCAGGGGTGTTCTTTCAGCCGAAAACGAACAATCTTTTGTAATCACGAGGGGTATGGATCCCTGCGTATGGGTCTACCCTATCATTGTTTGGCAATCAATCGAGGATGAACTTCGAAAACTATCTTCGCTATCCCAAGTCAACCGATCCTTTGTTCGGAGTACAGTAAGGTATGCATCTTCAGTTCAATACGACAAACAAGGACGAATTGCCATCTCCCCCAATCTGATTGAATATGCACAGCTTGAAAAAGAAGTGTTAATCCTTGGAATGGTAAATAAAATTGAAATTTGGAATCCCAAGCTACTGGATTCAGTTGATAAGAACTCACAGGAAATTGATTCATCTCAGTTTGATGAACTTGCAAATCAAATTATACTTTAATGAACTTGAATGCGACGCAGGAATGCCCTCTACCTCATATTCCTGTGATGCTAACAGAAGTTCTGGAATACTTAAACCTGCAGCCCAATGGAACGTATCTGGATGGTACGGTCGGGGCCGGCGGGCACGCCACACAAATCCTCAATCAACTTTCCGGCAACGGAAAGTTAATCGGGATTGATCGGGATGCGGAGGCGCTTAAATTATGTAACACCCTATTGGGTGCCTCCGCACGTCCCTACCTTACCTTCCAATCATCCTATCATCGCCTTCCTGAAATCCTTGATCAATCAGGGATTTCTGCTGTGAACGGCATTCTATTAGATCTTGGGCTTTCTTCTATCCAGTTGGATTCTAAGACACGAGGATTTGCTTTTGAATCCACCGGAAATTTAGATATGCGATTTGACGGTAATACGGGAGAAACTGCAGTAGATTTAATCGCGCGTTCCTCCGAAAAAGAATTGGCAGACATCATATATCAATTTGGCGAGGAACGACATTCTCGGCGTATTGCTCACGCCATTAAAGCTGGTTCGAATTTGATGACTGTGGCCGACCTCAAAGAGGCCGTTCGCAAATCTACCCCTCCACGCCAAAGACATAAATCCCTGGCTCGCGTATTCCAAGCCATACGCATTGCAGTGAATGGTGAATTAGATAAGCTTTCTGCATTTCTGAAATGCTTTATTGACTTTCTCACTATCGGCGGACGGGTTGTGATCATATCTTATCACTCTCTCGAAGACCGCATGGTTAAACATACGTTTCGCTCATTAAAACAGTCAGGGGTGCTTAAAGTTATTACCAAAAAACCGCTTGTTCCTTCCCAAGAAGAACAGGCCGAAAATAGTCGTTCCCGCAGTGCCAAACTTCGGGTAGCTGAAAGGATTGCATAATGGCCGCAAAAAAAAGAAACCGTCGATCTAAAAAGAATCGGGAATTTTTTCAAACTTTATTATTCTTTTCCACCACAATTATTTCCATAGCAGGGTTAATCTTTTATTTATGGGTGTATACAGAAATTGATGAAACAATGTTGGCAATTGAAATTCAAAATCAAGTGGCAAAGGAATTAGATAACACTGTAAAAGAGCTTAAAATGGAAATCGCACAACTCTCCAGGGGAGATCGGATTTCTTATGTAGCCAGAACAGAATTAAACATGATACCCTCACAGCCTGAGACTTTGATGATATATATTGACAACAATAAAATCGCCGGTCATATTGACTAAAACATATTTGAAATTCCGCCCGAGAGTTACTATCCTCTCATGCTGTATCATTTTTGCATGGGTTGGGTTATCTGCGCGGTTATTTCAAATAATGGTTATAGATAGTGATGTATACCGAAAACAGGGGATTCGCCAAGGTCAGCGGCAAGAACCCTTACTGGCAGTCCGTGGAAATATTTACGATACAAACAATACGCCCCTCACTCGGAATATTATTCATTATTCCGTGGGTGTCCATCCGTCTAAGGTTAAAAATAAATTGGAATTTGCAAACCTGATTTCAAAATCTACTGAGAGAGAAGTAGATTATTATTTAAAAAAATTAAACTCAAAAGCAGACTTTGTGTATTTGGAGAGAAATTTACGAACCAATAAAGTGCAGGCGCTATTAGGTCAAAGAATTGCCGGGTTAGTGCTGGACCGTAAATTTAGACGATCTTATCCCCATACCCATCTGGCTTCACAACTTATTGGATTCACAGACGTAGACGACAAAGGATTAATTGGAATCGAAAAAGAATTCAATTCATATCTTTCTGGTTTGAATGGGTGGGTCGTAAAACAGGTGAATGGCGAAGGTCGATCTCAAGTCAAAACCAGTTTCCCAATAAAACCACCTGTTGACGGTGCAAATATTCAATTGACGATTAATCTTGAGTATCAGAGCATCCTCCAAGAAGAATTAGCCCGCCAAATGGATTATGCAAAAGCAAAAGGTGCCATGGGTATTTTAATGAATCCCCAAACTGGTGCAATTCTCGCCATGGCTTCACTTCCAGATTTCAATCCAAATCAACCTGATGTTTCTCCACAGGAAAATCAAAAAAACCGATTAATCACAGACCAGTTTGAACCGGGATCTACATTTAAAGTTGTTACAGCTACAGCGGCGGTGGCAACAGAAACTGTATCTTTGTTTGACGAGTTTTATTGTGAAGACGGTCAATTTACAGTTGCAGGGAAAATAATAACAGATCATGAAAAATTTGGATTACTTACCTTCCCGCAGATCATAGCTCATTCCAGTAATGTTGGCACCATAAAAATTGCCCAAAAATTAGGCGAAAAACCTTTATATAAATATTCGAGAGATTATGGGTTTGGAACATCAACGGGGATTCGATTCCCTGGCGAAGTTCAAGGTGTTTTGCGAAAAACAAAAGATTGGAGCGACATGTCGCTTGCGGAAGTATCTATTGGCTATGAGGTGGCGATTACGGCGCTTCAACTTGCATCTGCTTATTCAGCTATCGCCAACGGAGGTGTTCTATTAAAGCCGAGGTTAGTGAAACAAATATTATCCCAAGAGGGAAAGATAGTATATACTGAAAACCCAGAGGTAATTCGAAGAGTTGCGTCAAAAGAAATCATGTCTACAATAACTGATATCTTAGTTCAAGTCGTGAATAGTGGCACGGGAACAAAAGCCGACATTCAAGGCTGGTCTGTTGCGGGTAAAACGGGTACAGCTCATAAATTTATTGATGGTGAATACTCAAAGAATAAATATATTTCAAATTTTGCTGGTTTTTTCCCAGCGGAAAATCCACAGGTCGTTTGTGTCATTGTATTAGACGAGCCCCGTTATGGACTTCACTGGGGCGGATATGGAGCTGCACCTGTATTTAAACGAGTGGTTCAACGAATAATTAATATGGATGATTCTATTCAATATCAGAAGCCTAAAATCGATGCGAAAACTTTGCTATTTGCCGATGGATCTTTGAAAAATAAAACAAGCTTACCGCCTCTATCGACCGTTACGCCATATCCAAAATATACAGATGGATATACGGTCGTTCCTGATGTCCGAGGAATGAGTATTCGCAAAGCAAAGCAGATTTTACTTTCATCAAAGATGCGCGTCAGTTTCAAGGGATCGGGTACTGTCGTATGGCAAAGCCCTAAACCGGGAACAAAAAAGCTACCAGGATCTTTATGCACTATGGGGCTGAATTAAATGCAACTGAACCAACTCGTTAAAGATATCGTAATGGATGGTGTTTCCCTGTCTCCTGTTGATGTGACAGGGATTTGTACCCATTCAGCGGATGTCACCCATGGTAGTTTATTTGTTGCGATATATGGTAAGGATACAGACGGCCATGACTTTATTCCTCATGCAATTAAAAACGGCGCATCAGCCATTATATCAAATGGTCGCGAATTAGGCGAACTTCCAGTTCCCAATATTAAAGTCGCGAATCCACGATTGGCTGCCAGTAGAGTCGCTGCTGAATATTATGGCCATCCAACAAAAGAACTAACCGTTATTGGTATTACAGGCACTAATGGAAAAACCACCACCGCGTCCATCTTAAATGAAATTATGAAATCTGCCCAAATAAAATCTGCTCAACTCGGCACTTTGGGTATCATTGCTGAGGGATATACTCCTGAAAAAACACTCACTACTCCCGATCCTATTCACCTCCAGAAAACGTTTCGAGAATTATTAGAAAAAGGATTTACCCATATCATAATGGAAGTTTCTTCTCACGCTCTCGATCAACATAGGGTCGCAGATGTACATTTCAATATTGGCGCGTTTACAAATCTTTCGCCAGAGCATCTTGATTATCACCATTCTATGGATGACTATTTTCATGCGAAAACAAAATTATTTCATTCTTTACCAATTACAGGTACGGCTATTGTCAATTTTGATGATGAATTGGGTCAAGCCATGGCAAGGGAGTCTCAAGCGCCAGTCGTTAGTATGTCCAAGCAAGGATCAACAGACATTTATTTTTCTGATTTATCTCAGGATTTAAATGGTATTCATGGGACGATCATAGCTGGAGAGGTAAGTATTAATGTCTCCTCTCCCCTGTTGGGAGAATTTAACGCAGAAAATATTTTATGTGCAGTCAGTATGGCTGTTTCTTTGGGGATCCATTCAAACATTATTCAAGATGGAATATCAAAGTCTATAAATATTCCTGGCCGGATGGAATCTTTTCAACTAAAAAATGGCGCTACCGTCGTTGTGGATTACGCACACACTACGGATGCCTATACAAAAGTTTTAACGACAGTTCAGCAAATGATGGCACCAAAAGGGAAAATGAATATTGTATTTGGGTGTGGCGGAGATAGAGATGCAACAAAAAGATCTGAGATGGGACGAATTGCTGAACAGTATAGCGACCAATTATGGGTAACACCAGATAATCCGCGATCAGAAAACATTAATGAAATTAATGATCAAATTTTAATGGGGATTTCCGGAAATAATGTTGAAGTTTTTGATGATCGAAGTGTGGGTTTGAATACTGCACTTTCAACATTGAATGATGAAGATGTTCTTGTTGTATTGGGAAAAGGCCGGGAAACATATCAAGAAATTAAAGGTGAAAAAATTCCATATTCTGATGTCAAAATTATAGAAGAATTTATCCATGCGAATTAATCTCCCACAACCAAACGCGTTTGTAAAAATATTTAAGGAGATCGTGGGATGCTCTCTTGACTTAACCATAACAGGCATTGCCACTGATAGCCGAGAAGTTTGTTCCGGAGATTTATATATCGCCATCTCTGGTGAACGGGTGGATGGACATACATTTTTAACGGATGTATTTGAAAAAGGTGCAACCTGTGCTCTGGTTAATTCAAAAGTAAAAAACATTGATGGTCAACTTATCAAGGTCAATGATCCAATTGTAACCATTGGGCAAGTAGCCAATGCATGGCGTAATCAATTTGATATTCCTGTGATTGGTATTACAGGGTCTAATGGTAAAACTTCTTCAAAGGAATTACTTAATCATATATTGGGTGCTCAATATCAGGTTCATGTGACGGCGGGAAACTTTAATACATCCATTGGACTTCCACTTACCCTCTTAAGACTTACAGGTGAAGATACCATTTCAATATTAGAGATGGGTGCGAATCAACCAGGAGATATTGCAGAATTGTGCGAGATTGCGCAACCTACCCATGGTCTAATTACCAATATTGCACCCGCACATTTAGAAGGATTTGGTACGATTGAAGCAGTGGCTAAAACAAAGGGTGAGCTTTTTAATTCCTTAGAAGGTGGCATTTCCTTCATTAATGCAGCTGATAATCGTGTGAATGATTTAAGTGTGCCGGGTGAATCTATTTCCTTCGGTCTCACGCCCGAGTGTGATTTCCCCGCAGATATCCACCACGAGAAAGATGGACCAATTACACTGACAGTTGACACAGAGGAAATTCCCACACATTCTGTAAATTTTACTTTTGCAAAAAATGTTATTGCCTGCACGGTCATCGCCAGAACGCTTGGGTTAAATTGGGATGAAATCCGCGAAGGTGTTGCATCTTTTCAGCCACCAAAGGGACGGTGTGAAGTGAAGAATAAAGGATCAATAACCATAATTGATGACACCTACAATGCAAATTTAGAATCCACCATCGCTGCCATTGACTACCTAAAAGCTTTCAGCGGAAATGGACAACGAATTTTTGTTTTTGGCGATATGTTCGAATTGGGTGCTTTATCTCAAGACCAGCATCGGCGCGTCGGAGAAAAATGTAATGAAGCTGAATTGTCGGCGGTTTTTACAGTCGGCGATGAAACAGTAGCAACAGATGCCGTGATCACCCAGACAAAAGTTCATGCACATTTTGATAATAAAGTTGATTTATTAACATCCCTAAAGTCTATCCTGAATAATGATGATAAAATCCTCGTGAAAGGATCCCGCGGTATGGAAATGGAAACAATTGTGGAGGCTATGTTAGAAGCCTGATGTTGTACCACCTTCTATACCCACTCCGTGAATATTTTTCCCCATTCAATATTTTTCAATATATCACATTTCGTAGTGCCAGTGCAGCAATCTTGGCTCTACTCATCAGTTTCATCCTCGGACCGGCCATAATACGGAAACTTCGTCAAAAACAAATTGGTGAGGAAATCCGTGAACATGGCCCCCCGTCCCATTATAAGAAAAAAGGGACACCAACCATGGGAGGGATAATCATTCTCACCGCCATTATCCTTCCCACGGTTTTGTTAGCAGATTTGACAAATCCATTTGTTCAGATTTTGCTCATTTCCACTATCTGGATGGGGTTAATCGGTTTTATTGATGATTATTTAAAATCAATTAAAAAAATGAAGAAGGGGCTTGTCGCTCGTTACAAGCTAACCGGACAAGTATTGCTGGGTGTTATTATTACATTATGGATTTACAATACACCTGCATGGGATAGCTTTAGAACTGTTACTTCACTTCCTTTCTTTAAAGATGCAGTAGTCGACTTTGGAATTCTATATCCCGTCATGGTAATTCTCGTTGTTACGGGTACTTCAAATGCTGTAAACCTCACGGATGGTCTTGATGGATTAGCCGCTGGACTTTTGGCTATTTCATTTACAGTTTTTGCAGTCATTTCATATATGAGTGGTAGGGTCGATTTCTCTGATTATTTAAATATCATATACCTACCTGGCGCAGGAGAACTTACTATTTTTACTGCCGCTTGTGTAGGGGCTTGTATAGGGTACCTATGGTTTAATGCCGCGCCAGCAGAGGTGTTTATGGGTGATGTTGGATCCCTATCTTCTGGTGCTGCTTTGGGTACACTGGCTATTTTACTTAAAAAAGAATTTTTATTGGTTATTATTGGGGGAGTTTTTGTAGCTGAAGCTGTGTCTGTAATTCTTCAAGTTAGCTATTTTCGTTATACACGAAAGAAAATGGGGGAAGGTAAAAAACTATTTCTTATGGCGCCGTTCCACCATCATTTTGAACTGAAAGGATGGCCTGAATCTCGTGTGGTCATTCGCTTCTGGATTATCGGACTTTTATTGGCACTCCTTACATTAACCACATTCAAAGTTCGATAATGGATATTTCAAACAAAAACAAAATAGATTTAAACACCGTTTCCATAACCGTTATCGGCCTTGGGAAAAGTGGAGAAGCCGCTGCTAAACTAGGAAATTATCTTGGTGCAAAAATATTTTTAAGTGATGGTGGATCAACACCCGATATTATGGAGAGACAAGAACGCCTTTTTTCAATGGGAATCTCTGTTGAAATCGGTGGTCATAGTGATAAAATTTTTAATGCTGATCTTTGGGTGCTTTCTCCTGGGATTCCTCAAGACGCTGATATTGTACTCAATGCAAAAGAGAAAGGCATCCCAGTCATTGGTGAAATTGAATTTGCCAGTTGGTTCACCCAAGACCCAATTGTGGCGCTCACCGGTTCTAATGGCAAAACCACATCGGTGCATTTATTAACAGAAATGTGTGCTACAGAAAATCTTTCCCCTGCCCTTTCTGGCAATGTGGGAACCGCCTTTTCCGAAGTAATTTTAATGGATTTGAGAGATAAGCCCACACATCGGGTTCATATTTTGGAAATATCTAGTTTTCAAATGGAATATATTGTCCATTTTAAACCATATATATCCATTTATCTAAACATCACCCCGGACCATCTTGATCGTTATCCAGGAATGGATGAATATGTTCAAGCAAAAATGAATATGATTGAAAACCAAACACAGAATGACCATATTGTATTTAATAATGATGATTCTATTCTCAGCCAAAATTTTGAAGATGTTGATCCCCAAACCCATGGGTTTAGTATACTGGGTAAGGGAGAAACACAGTTTACAATGAACGCGACAAAAATCTATGATGATGCGCACGCCACGCTAATTCAACTGGATCAACTCGCTTTGCCCGGACAACATAACCTGGCGAATGCTCTGGCGGCTGCAACTGCGGCAAATATCCTCGGTGTTCCCAATTCACGAATCGCCCAAGTCATGTCTACATTTGCAGGCGTGAAGCATAGGCTTGAAAAAGTCTTAAACATCAACGGGGTAACCTATTATAATGATTCCAAAGCCACCAATGTGGATGCGGTCAAAGTTGCCCTAGATAGTTTCAACACCTCCATCCACCTCATCCTTGGCGGAAAAGATAAAGGCGGGGAATTCTTACAACTCCTTCCACATGCCCAAAATAAAGTGAAGGGAATTGTTGCTTATGGGCAAGCGGGTGAAAAAATCTCTACAGCACTCAGGGATGCGGTTAAGATAGAACAAGTTTCTAGCCTAAAAGACGCTGTTGAGATTTGTCATCTAAACGCAGAACCCGGGGACATCATTTTGTTGTCTCCGGGCTGCGCCAGCTTTGACCAATTTTCTAACTTCGAAGAACGGGGTGAGGTGTTCAAATCAATTGTTAAAGATCTCAACCAATCATGAAACATTTAGATATAATCACAAAAAAATATGATCAAGTTCTATTGGTACTGATTCTACTCCTTTGTGTGGTTGGAACTGTCATGCTTTATAGCTCCAGTTCCTCCCTTTCTCTGAATGAGTCTGGTGGAACTACAGATACAATTTTTCTTCGTTCGCATCTCAAGCGTATGATTGTTGGTATGTTTATAATGTTTTTCTTTATTCTCATGGATTACCGAAAATTTAAATCAATTGCGCCTTATTTGATCGTGGGATCAATCATATTATTATTTGTGACAAAATTAATTTACGTTATTCAAGGAATTAGCTTTCCCGCACGGTGGTTAAACTTGGGATTTATCACGGTTCAAACATCGGATATTGCACGGTTTTCCTTAATGGTTTACTTGGCATATTACATTGATAAAAAAAGGAATAAACTCAAAGATTTTTATTCAGGTTTTATCCCACCCATCATTCTCATAGCAGGCATCCTTGCTTCCATTGTTGTTCAACCTGATTTTAGTACAGCTGCCGTGATTGGGCTTATCGGCTTCGCCATGTTATTTATCGGCGGTGCAAAAATGTCCCACATGATGGCAACGGGTGCAGTTGCAACCGTAGTGCTGATACCTGTTATGATGATGCGATCATACCGAATGAAGCGTGTGATTTATTGGCTCGGAACCGTCTTCGGAGCCAATTCAAGTGGCGCTAATCAAGAAGAGATGGGATATCAAGCACAACAATCACTTATTAGCTTAGGAAATGGTGGATTTTGGGGATTGGGATTAGGAAATAGTATGGAAAAGAACCTATTTCTCCCAACGCCACATACGGATTTTATTTATGCAATTATTGGCGAAGAGTTGGGATTGTTGGGGGCCATTTTAGTCATAACACTATTTTTACTTATTTTCCAACGGGGTGTAAAAATCGCCAAAGAAACAACCGATCCTTTCGGGGTTATGCTGGCCGTTGGCATCTCATTTAGCATTATCATTTATGCATTTATAAATGTGGCTGTCGTCACGGGTATATTCCCAGTAACGGGCCTACCAATGCCACTCGTAAGTCACGGTGGTAGTGCCTTAGTCATGAACTTGGCTTGTTTAGGCATCCTTATCAATATCAGCCAAGCCAAACGTAGTGTCAATCATCGCTCAGGATGGAAACCCCAACTCAATGGGTAGGGCAATGAATATCATCATTTCTGGCGGTGGTACGGGTGGACATCTCTATCCCGCTCTGGCGATTGGTGATGAAATTATGGCGCGACATCCCCATGCAAATATCCATTATGTTGGATCCACCTTTGGTATTGAAAAAGATGTCCTTCCCGTAAAAAATGTGAATCATTCTTTACTATCCATTCGTGGGTTTCAACGAAGTTTTACTCTAAAAAGCATCGGGAAAAACTTATTATTGCCCGGCCGATTAATTGCGTCAATTGGTCAAATAAAAAGTTTATTCGATTCGATTAATCCGGATTTGGTGATTGGAACCGGGGGCTATGCTTGTGCCCTTCCCCTTCGTGAAGCAATCCGGAAAGATGTACCAACTCTCATTCAGGAGCAAAACTCCTATCCCGGCATTACCACAAGATGGTTTGCGGATAAAGCAAAAAAAGTTTGTATCGCATTTGAAGAAGCTCAATCTTACATAAAAAATAAATGCATTCTGACCGGAAATCCGGTAAGAAAAGAAATTAGTTTGGGTAACAAAGAAAATGGAATAAAGCAGTTCGGGTTCTCCCCAAATAAAAAGACCCTTTTTCTATTTGGCGGAAGCCAGGGTTCTTTGGCATTAAATCAGGCTATGGATAAAATGATCCAATCTTTCTCTATTTCCAATACACAAGTTATATGGCAAACAGGGAAAACCCATTTCACCAACTACCGCCACCACGACAATGAATTGTGTACAGTTATTCCGTTTATAGATGATATGGCCAATGCATATGCGGCCAGTGATTTAGTATTAAGCCGTTCGGGAGCGATTACTTGTTCTGAATTGACTGTTTGTGGGAAACCTTCCATCTTGATTCCCTTCCCTGCAGCAGCTGCAGATCATCAAACGAAAAATGCACTTTCTTTGGCGGAACACGGGGCAGCATCTATCATAGCTGAAGATAATTTAATACCTGAAAAAACAGCCAACCTTATTCAAAATATGTTAGACCAGAAATCCCAATTAAAAGAAATGGCTGATGCCAGTTTAAAATTGGGGAAACCAAAGGCCACTTTAGATATTGTAAACCATGCCATGGAATTGATTCAATCATAATGTTTCGAAAAGTCAATAAAGTCCATTTTGTGGGTATTGGTGGAATTGGAATGAGTGGTATTGCTGAATTATTAATTAATTTAGGATTTAATGTTACTGGTTCGGACTTAAATGATTCAGAAATCATCCAAAATTTAAAATCAAAAGGTGCCGAAATTGTTGAAGGACATCATGCCAGCAATGTCAATGATTGTGAAGTGATGGTCTATTCTAGCGCCGTCCCATCCGATAACCCCGAATTAATGGCCGCAAAAGACCGGGGAATTCCTATAATAAAACGGGCTGAAATGCTGGGAGAGCTCATTGCATTAAAACAAACCAGTATTGGCGTAGGCGGCACACATGGAAAAACATCTACCTCATCCATGATTGGAGCAATGCTGTCCCATACGGGATTAGATCCAACCTTAGTCGTGGGTGGATTGGTTAAAAATATCGACACCAATTCCCAACTCGGTGACAGTGATTTAATTGTCGTGGAAGCAGATGAATATGATAAAAGCTTTTTACAATTAAAACCAACGATTTCTGTGATTACCAATATCGAGCAGGAACATATGGACTGTTATGATGATGCGGACGATCTCCATAATTCTTTCGCCCAATTTGCAAATTCTGTTCCCTTTTATGGGGCTGTCATTGCCTGTTTAGATTCTTCCGGTGTACAAGATATTATTCCTAATATAAAACGCCCTGTAGTTACATATGGTTTTTCGCCTCAGGCCGATATTGGTGCCAAAAATATAAAAACGAATGAAACGCAAACGACCTACACCCTATACCATAATAAGAAGAACTGCGGAAAAGTCACACTCCATGTCCCGGGGAAACATAATGTACTTAATTCCTTGGCTGCTGCAGCCATTGGATTTGAATTAGGGATAGAACCAAAAAACATCATTGCAGGCCTGAATAGTTATGGTGGTGTCCGAAGACGTTTTGAAATAAAAGGCATCGCCCATGATGTTATGGTTGTAGACGATTATGCACACCATCCAACTGAAGTGGCTGCCACCCTAAATGCCGCACGAGATGGGTGGAATCGAAGAATCATTGCTGTATTTCAACCACATTTATTTTCTAGGACAAAGGCTTTTTATAAAGATTTTGCAGCTTCATTTATGGATAGTGACATTTTAATTGTAACCGATATTTATCCTGCCCGTGAAAAACCAATCAATGGTATTAATGGGAAACTCGTTTTTAATGCGGCAAAGTCTGCGGGTCATAAACAGGTATATTATGTACCAGATTTAGAAGATTTACAGGAAGCCCTTGATGACATTGTAACGGGAAACGATATGGTAATTACCATCGGAGCTGGAACCATTTGGCGGTATGCCCAATCCTATTTTGACCATTTAAATAGTCGAGAGGCGGCTGCTTGAAGTGGAATCCATGGAAATATTAAACAACATGACGCAGGGTACATTCTTAAAAAATGAAGTAATGGCACACCACACATCCTACGGGGTTGGGGGGCCGGCAAAAGCATATATCACACCCAAAAACAGGGTTGATTTAGCTGAAATTCTCAAGTTTGCGAAAAAACATCATATTCCAACCTACTTTGTGGGTTCCGGGTCCAATTTATTGGTGTCGGATGAAGGGATTGATGGATTAGTCATTACTTTGGGGAAATCATTTAATCAATTGACAATTGATGGATCCACCGTATTTGCAGAATCAGGTGTAATGTTAGGAAAAATGGTCAAAGAATGTATTCACCTAAACTTATCCGGCGTTGAAAGCCTCATTGGTGTACCAGGAACCCTGGGGGGTGCCCTCGTGATGAATGCGGGTGCGTTTGGTGGAGAAATATCAAACTATTTAAAACAAGTGACTGTCATGACGATGGATGGTCAAGAAAAACAATATAAAGCCGAAGATATCTCATTTTCCTATCGCCATTCCTCCTTCCCCTCCAATGAAATTGTGATTCAAGCTGAATTTGAATTAATCAAAAGTAATAAAAAAACAATCATGGAAAATCGAGCCATAGCGAGTGGAAATCGAAAAGCGTCACAACCGTTAAAATTCAGATCAGCAGGCAGCGTGTTTAAGAATCCAATTGAAGGTGCCGCCGGTTATTATATTGACCAAGCAGGATTAAAAGGCACTCAAGTTGGGGACGCGGAAATTTCACCTATTCATGCGAATTTTTTTGTGAATCATGGAAAAGCCAAAGCTGCTGACATTGTAAAGCTTATTCGATTGGCGAGAGAAGCTGTACAAAATAAATTTGGTATAAAATTGAAATTAGAAGTGAAAACATTGGGGTTTAAACCAGGAACATTTGACGTATGAGTAAAAAGAAAAAACAAACAATTACTATAAGAAATATTATTGGCGCCAGTTTATCACTCCTCTTTATAATGACAGTATGGGGAGCTGTTCAATGGGCCAATTACCGCAATACATTTAATATAGATGATATTCGTTTTACCGGATTAGAAATATTAGAAAAAGAACCGCTTCAAAAAATTATTTCTGATTTTGAAATTCAAACAATTCATGATTTCAACATGGGGAAAATGGCTCAATCAATAGAGCACAATCCATTTGTAAAAGCAGCACGAATTAGTCGGCATTTCCCAAATCAATTAAAAATAAATATAATTGAAAGAAAACCATTGGCTATACTCAATATGGATTCCGCGTTAATGATTGATGACGATGGTGTGGTTTTGCCGAATCATCCTTACGGTGAAAGTGCGCTCATCCCCATTTTATCTGGGTTTAATATTGCTAAAGATCTTTACCCAGAAGGTGAGCAAACCTATTCGATCAAAGTGAAGGAAGCCATTGCTATTTTAAATCAACTTGGCAATCAATATCCAAAACTATATGAAAATATTTCAGAACTAACATTAAATAAAGATGATGAATATGTTATTATTTTAACAGATCGTCCCACAAAAGTCATCTTGGGGAAAAATGATATTATTCCAAAATTATATATTTTAAAAAGTTTTGATGATGCTTTAGGACAACGACAACTCACCGATTATCGGATATTGGATATGCGGTATAAAAAGCAACTGATCGCAAGAGAATGGTCATGATTCGCCCACACAGACAAAACGAAAAATATATCCAAACCGGATTAGATGTCGGGTCGGACAAAATATGTTGTGCGATTATTGAAGTAGACTCGAATTCGCAAAGCGTTAAATTATTGGGAATTGGAAATTCTCATGCAACCGGTATTAAAAAAGGCTCCATTACCCACCGGGACCAACTCATAGATGAAATGGATTATGCACTCCAGGAAGCACAAACCATGGCTGACATTAATGTGCAAAAATTATCGCTTGGTATTTCGGGTGATCATATACGGGGTATTAATACGCAAGGAGCGATAGCCATTGGGAATCAGAATGGTACAAATGTTCCAACCCAAAATGATATTACCACAGCTGATGTTCACCGTGTTTTGGATTTAGCGAAAGCGATTTCACTACCAGTAGATAGGGATATTCTCCATGTATTGCCCCAAGAATATGTCATTGATACAATGGATTCAATCAAGGATCCTATCGGGCTAAGCGGGCGTCGATTAGAGGCTCGGGTCCACTTGATTACTGTGGCCACCACAGCAGCGACTAATCTCGTGAGTTGTGCCGAAGAGTTGGGTGTTGAGGTTGACGGTATTGTCTACCAAGGTATTGCATCCAGTATAGCGACACTAGAGGAAGATGAAAAAAACCTAGGTGTTGTTTGTGTAGATATTGGTGCAACAACTACAGATATTGTTGTTTACCATGAAGGTGGGGTTCGTCACACGGCGACTGTTGGCATCGGCGCAGCCAGTATAACAAATGATATTGCAGTTATGCTTCAAGTGGGTATCGATGAAGCCGAAAAAATTAAAAAAACCTATGGATCAGCAAAAGCATCCATGTCCTCCCCTGACTTGGATTTTGAACTACCAGCACAAAATGGTCAAATTAAAAGAAAAATATCTGAACATGAATTATCTCGCTATGTTGAAGCACGAATGGTCGAAATATTGCAACTCGTTATGCGAGAAGTTTCCCGTGCAGATATTAAAGAGAAACTAACTTACGGTATGGTGCTGACCGGTGGTGGATCTGAATTAAAAAACCTCGTGGGTCTCGCTCAGGAAACAATCAATATGCCGGTTAGAATTGGTAATCCGAATAATATTAGTGGCGCCATCGATGTGGCATCCAGCCCTATTTATGCCAGCGCCATTGGATTGGCTCAATGGAAAAGTTTTGGGGAGGATTTATCACTGCTTCAAATCGCAGAGTCATCCATTAAAGGCACCATGAATAAAATCAAAAAAATTGTAACTGAATTTTTTTAAAATAATGAAACTTAAAACACATACCAAAAAACCAAGAAAAGGAGAACAACTATGCTATTCGAATTCGATAGTTTAGCGGAACAAAAAGCAAATCTAAAAATGATCGGCGTGGGTGGTGCAGGCGGCAATGCCGTCAATCGCATGATTCAAGCGGGCATGACAGGTGTCGATTTTATCGTTATTAATACTGATGCCCAAGATTTGGATAATAATGCAGCCGAGAATAAAATTCAGATAGGGAAAAACCTCACCAAAGGATTGGGCGCTGGCGCTCGGTCAGAAATTGGTAAAGATGCCATGGAAGCTGATATGGAAGTGGTCAAATCCATGTTAGAAGGATCTGATATGGTTTTTATTACAGCAGGTATGGGTGGTGGTACCGGAACCGGCGCTGCACCTGTGGTGGCTCAAATTGCACGTGAAATGGGAATATTAACTGTGGGCGTCGTTACGGTTCCTTTCAATTTCGAAGGACCCAAGCGTATGAACCGTGGATTAGCCGGTGTCACAGAATTGCGTAAAGCATGTGATACTGTCATAACAATTCCCAATCAAAAGCTTATGTCAATCGTGGATAAAAGCACAACAGTTGTGGAAGCGTTTAAACTTGCCGACTCTATTCTCCACCATGCATCTAAGGGTATATCTGATCTGATTAATGTACACGGTCTGATAAACTTGGATTTTGCTGACGTGGAAACGGTCATGAAAAACATGGGTGAAGCTGTAATGGGTACGGGAACTGCCAGTGGTGAAGAACGGGCCGTATTGGCCGCACAGCAGGCTATTTCCAGTCCGTTATTGGACAATGCATCTATTTCTGGTGCACAAGGTGTACTCGTAAATATCACCGGTGGTGCAGACCTAACATTAATGGAAGTAGATGAAGCCACATCTATCATTTTTGAAGAAGCAGGAAAAGATGCAAATATCATTTTTGGCGCGGTAATTGACCCAGCATTAAATGATTCGATTATGGTGACAGTTATTGCAACTGGGTTCAACAGAAAACTCATGGGTGATATGATCAATACCCCTCCAGAGCGAGAAGAAGTGACGCCGACCCAAACGCGTATTCTGGCTGAGAAAGAAAATGTCCCCCTTTATGAAAAAATGAAACAGGAAGAACTCATCCCAAACCAACCTGAGATTGAATCGACAAAACCAACACTGTTTTTTGATGATACAAATCCACCGATTTATGGTAACGATTTGGAAGTACCGGCATTTATTCGTCGGCAACATGATTAAATAGTTGGTAATTAAAGGCGGTTAAATAGCCTTTTTCTCTGGAATTCTTGGTGGATAGAGATACTTCTGTCCTGATATCCTCCTGTCTCAATATAATGGGACAGGGGGATTTTTAATATATAGACATCGTTTTTAAGGGTTTATTACAGTGTTTTTATTAGGTTTTTACCCAAAACAGATGAAGCGGTAAGTAATCCCGAAAACAGTGCGCTGGTGAGTCCCACTGTTGTGACATCTTGACCCGTTAAATATAAATTTTTTATATCTGTTTGAGGTCGGAGCCACTTCTGGTGAAACCTTTCCGGTGTATGATCCAGACCATACATTTCTCCAATGGGATAATTAGCCATGTTTCGAACGGATAGGGGTGTGGACAATTCATAATAATCCATGGCACCTTCTGCTTGAGGTACATGTTTATATACCACATCTAATATTTTTTTAGATAGGGAATCCTTTAAGGCCTCATAGGATTCTCCCCGTCCCTGCCACGGCTCATCTTTCCATGCTTTAAACTGATCCCAAGGACCAAGAGTAATGGCTTCCATTGTGGCACATCCAGGATGGTTTTTATCCCATTCTGGATCTTTTGCAGATGGGAATGAAACATATACAACGGGAAACTCTCCATTAGGGTTTGTTCTAAATTTTTCTACATTTTGATCATGATCATATCCAGGATAAATCCATAGATTTGTGTTTTTGAAACCAAGTTCTTTCGCTGTTTTATTTAATCCCATATATAGGCAAAGATAACTTTCAGTCGGTCGTACTGTTTTCATTTTTTCTTTGAACATTTCTCCTGAAGATTGATGCCGCAAAAATGTATTTACGGTATTCATGAGCCCGGCACTGCTTATCACTTTGGAAGCGAATAATTCATCGCCATTTTCCAATCGGACACCCACCGCTTTTTTTCCTTTGGTTAATATTTCATCTACGCCAGCATTTACGACAACTTTTCCACCATGTTTTTCGATTTCATCCGTTGCGTATTCTGCAATCATTCTGGACCCACCTACCGGATAATTTCCTCCATCTAAATAATGTCTAGCCACCATTGCGTGCATAGCGAAGCTACTACGGCCAGGTGGAGATCCATGATCACCCCACTGTCCTGTTAACACACCCAATAATTTTTCATTTTGGGTGAATTCTCTCAATACATCCTTTGTCATCCGATCAGCATACTCAAAGAAAGGTTTCGTCATAGACCTATATAAAAAAGGCGTGAGCCACTTGGGCAATGCTTTGCTGGCAAAATATCCTCGGCCACTCTTAACGTAGGATTCCAACAGACTTATATAATCATTAATCGCTTTTTTTTCTTCGGGAAAATGACCAATTAAAATATCTATTAATTTTTCTTTTGGGGCAACAAAATCGTAAGATTGGTCCGGAAAAATGATACGATCATAATTATCATCCATTTTAGCCCACTGAAGATTTCCATCCGTAATTCGGTCAAATAATTTTCTTATATGAGATTTTGTCTTATGAACTTCACCAATGTAATGAATACCCACATCCCATTCGTATTTTTTTCTAGTAAAAGTGTGTGTGAAGCCACCCGCTTTAAAATGTTTTTCTAAAACGAGAACCCGTTGGCCATGTTGTGATAATAAAACAGCTGCAGTCAGACCACTCATTCCCGAGCCAATAATGATGGTATCGAATGATTCCTGACAGATTTCGTGACGGTATCCGGACCACTTTTTCATGGTAGAACTTAATAGTGAATAATGGTATCAGAAAGAATGAAAAAATCTAATTCTCAACAAGTTGATCGTTGATTAACTACTATATTTTGCTTTTCGACTGGCAGCCAATCGCTTATGGGGATCTAATTCCATTTTCCGTAAACGGATGGATAATGGAGTCACTTCCACCAGTTCATCTTCTGCAATAAATTCAATGGATTGATCCAACGATAATTGCTTTGGTGGACGCAGGACTACGGTGGTGTCCGAAGCGGCTGCACGCATATTGGTTAGCTTTTTTTCGCGCGTGATATTTAATGTTAAATCTTCAGTACGATTTCTTTCCCCTATAATCATACCGTCATACACTTCGGTGCCCACTTCAACAAATAGTTCGCCCCGGTCCACCATCCCCAGGCATGCATAGGTGGTTACTTTTCCATTTCGATCGGCGACCATTGCACCACTATTCCTTTGAGGAATAGGTCCAAACCATGGTGCATACCCATCAAAAAGTTTATTCATTATTCCTGCACCCCTTGTATCCGTTAAGAACTGGCTGCGAAACCCAATTAATCCGCGAGAAGGAATTACAAAATCCATTGACACACGACCGTGGCCATGATTTACCAAATTCGTCATTCGCCCTTTTCTTTCTGACAGTTTTTCAGTAATAATACCCACCTTATCTTCAGGGATATCGAGGAATACTTTTTCCATTGGCTCCATCACTTTGCCATTCTCTTCATGGGTGATTACCCGAGGTTTTGAAACCATAAATTCGAATCCTTCCCGTCGCATGGTTTCGATTAAAATCGCCATTTGTAATTCCCCCCTCCCTCTCACTTCGAACACATCTGTTCGATCCGTTTTGTGGACTTGAAGGGATACATTACCCAAGATCTCTTTATTTAATCTTTCACTAATATTACGGGAAGTCAGATATTTTCCTTCCTTACCAGAAAATGGCCCATTGTTTACATAAAATAACATCGACACTGTGGGAGCATCAATGACAATACGGGGGAGTGGGTCAGGACTTTCGTTAGATGAAATCGTGTCACCGATCGTGACACCATCAATACCTGCAATCGCAATAATATCCCCTGCTTCCAGCACATCTACCTGAATTTTTTCAAGCCCTTTAAATGTGTATAATGCAGAAAATTTTTGTTTATATCGAATGCCATCCGTCCCACAAAGAGCATAGGACTTATTCATCTCCAATTTTCCG